>Ga0307376_10003222_pt1 | contig 15335 bp, 24 predicted proteins | sample TR2MG_FD_202536 | JGI IMG/M metagenome (GOLD analysis project Ga0307376, IMG submission 202536) | Soil microbial communities from Risofladan, Vaasa, Finland - TR-2 | ecosystem: Environmental > Terrestrial > Soil > Coastal area > Acid sulfate soil | place: Finland: Risofladan, Vaasa | collected...
ATCAGCCCTAATGTCTAAATTTTTATAACCGAGGGTGCAAGGTGCCTATGTTTTATTTTGGTGCTGGATGTTGGGATCGAACCAACGACATACTTTTGAAAGAAAGTTGCTCTACCAAGTGAGCTAATCTAGCTTGTAAACATTTGGCTGGGGGCACCCTCGGATTCTGGATTTTTTAAAACCGGACGGTTCAAGTACAGAGCACCAATAACCCTGTTAAGGGCCGACGCTCTGCCAGTTGAGCTAAATTCCCAAAGCGGGAACTGGTGGAGTCGAACCACCAACCTTCGGCTTAGAAAGCTTGTAGGTGCGGTTGTTGTGGAACCGTCCGGTATATTTTTGTTAAGCGAAGTTCAAGTTGGTTTTTGCTATTTTTGCATAAACAAACTTACAAGTTTTGCGGCGAGCCATTTGCCTTAATGCCCTTGCGGGTACTGTTGGAATCGAACCAACTAATTTGCGTGTAAGCAAAAACCTGGGGAACTTCGCTTATCGTGGGTATTTTTTCAAAGAGCTTTATTACCGGGGTTCAAGTCGCTATCTCTTTCAAAACAAAAGACGGGGTCGAACCGCACTTTCTGATTAGAGGTCAGATGATCTCCAAAGATCACGAATTTGGCTTGTGAGAGATCGCTTTGGAACCCTAGTAACAAGAACACTAAAGTACCTGTTATACCTTGTCAAGAATTTATCTAACCTTCCCATGCCGATGTTGATGGGATTTCACCGGGTAGGAGCCTAGGCAAAAAAGAAGGGACGATGCCCGCTGCGATAGCGGCCCCGATCCCTTTGATAAGAAAGTTACGACGGTTCATTAGATTCCTTGATCTTGTTCTTTCATCAAAGTCACGAAGTCTGTTTCTAATTGGTGGAGCATGTCCAGTACCGCTTCCGACAAAAGTTCTTCTTTACCGATTTTCTTCGCCCCGATGTACGTGACTTGAGCTACTTGCCCAAACGCCGAACCAATACCCGCCAAAATAAGCCCGACATCTTCGACCTTCTTCGCCTGTAGGGTGAGAAGGATCGCTTCTTTCAAATCTTCTACCTGTGCGTTTTCCATGCCCGTCGCCGGTCTTGGTGAATACTCAAGATCTATCGACTTCTTGGTGGCACAAGACATCACGAATAATAAGCTCACAAATAAAATTCTCAAATTGATTCCCACCAATTTGGTAATTTCATCAACGGCGTGTCCATGATCTCGTCTAAGACCACGGTAGCGCCTTTCAACCCGTACTTGATAGCCTCGGCTACCAAAGCAGATTCAGTCAAAGCTGTGGGTAAGATCTCGGTGACCTTGATCCCTACCGCTTCGAACTCGTTCTTTAGCATGTGACAATACCGCCCCAAGTTCACGATCACGACTAGCTCGGGGTCTGGAAGCCCTTGTCGCCGGAACTGTTCGATCCGTTGGGTGATGTTACCTACTTGCATCGAGTGCCCTTGGTCCGTTAGGTACACGTCGGTGGTACACCCTTTTCTTCGGGCGATTTCGTACAAAGCTAAGCAATCAGTCCCACCGTTAGGCCGCCGACCGTACAACGCTTGCACGAAAGCGTCCTTCTCGAAAGTTTCCGGGGTAGGCAAAACCGTCCCGGTGCTGGAAAACAAGCCCCAATGGAAATTTTCCCTGGGGTTTTGAACGCACTCAGCGATGATCGACCCGCTTTCTTTGGCTGCGTCGATCGCTTGAGTCATAGAATAAGAGGTGTCGATGTGCAAAAACACCTTACCCAGGTCACCTACTTTTTCTTTTCGAGACTCAGCTTTCGCTGTCTTCATCATCTTTTTGACTTCATCGTCTTGGATGGTGTTGAGTCTTTCCACCCTATCCAAAGCGGTCTTAGCGGTCGAGATCTTAGCTTTGTAGATTTGCTTGATCTCCCGATCCTTCAACAACCCTTGGCGTTCGAATAGCTCAGTCAAGACTACGGCTTGGTCCCCGGAGCATTGCTCTAGGACAGCCGCAGCGATCACTGGGGTAGCTTTCATGTTGCCGAGCGCACCCAACGCTGTGAGCGGTGGGATTCTTTCCTTTTGGATTTTTTGGGCTACTTCCATATCGTTAAGCCCTTTGAAGTCAAACATAGACTTCTTAAGCTCGACGCCTGCACCGGGGTAGCCTGGCTTTTGTTCCCACCCTAAAGCTACTACAACTTCTTTCGAAGGGGCTTGGTGGTTGAACCGGTAAAGGTTTTGCACCGTTTTGGTGAACCCGTGCTTTTTGATCGAGTCCATCGAAGTCTCTCGGTACTTGAGATACTTCTTTACCCCTGTTTTTAAAGTCTTAGAATAGTGGGTAGCTTTCGCCTTAGAGCCAACTTCCATCTTTTTGTTAGCTAGCTGGACTACTCGTAGGGCTAGCTTAGGGTCTAGGTGTTGCAGCGCCGCTTGCGAAATTCGGCGCAAGTTAGGCTTTTTGTAGCTTGAACCCTTAGAAAACGGGGTGCCGTCGGCGTCGGACAACGAGTTCACAAACGTGGCGACTACCTTGAGGTCTTTGGAGTCAGAATTTTTGAACACCCACGACGTGAAGTGAGCTAAGAAATACGGGTCTTGCTCGGCGAGCTTGGCGAAGTTAGCCAAAACCGGCTTCAACTTTTCTTCGTCGAGCTTGTTCTTCGACCAAAGGTGGTGACACCCGCCGACAATACCGTTGTAAACTTGCAGCCGGTCTTCATCGTTAAGATACGACAATTCACTTTCTTGCACCATGATATACTCCTACGGTTCAAGGTATTTATATAAATTTGGAACCTAGTGGGTTTGTTTAACCAGCCGTGGAATTCGGTATTACATGGATATTCCGGCTGTTAACGGCTTTTCTAACTTTGTACAGCCACGATCCATCGTAGATATCGGTTTGATGGGCTTCTTGGATCACTGGTCTGATAGCCGAGAGAACTTCGTCTTCTGGGGAGTCGAAGGTCAAACCAAGGTTAGCGTATTCGAGAATGGTATCGTCGCCAGCAATCGAAACGATTATCTTGTCCGAGACTTCGCCGCTGCTTATAGTTAAATCGTTCATACCAAACTCCTTTCGTTCCTTGGTTTGTAGAAGGTAGACTTCCAGTCATACAGCACGGGGAATCTTTTACAAGAAAAAAGAAGGGGAAATCGTGAAAGACATCTTCATGTACCAATATTTTTATCGGGACCGTGAGTTAGCCAACCCGGAACCTTCCTTAAAATTTTATACTTTGATGGACGGGTTGGTGTCGGAAACCACCGGGATGCTCGAAGCTATCGTGAAAGCTAAGAAGCTAGCTGAGAAATACTCTACTACAACTGTAGTTTATGTTGGGAGCCACCACCGAGCTTACCGCAACGATCGGGAAGTAGGCCGGGTGGACGCCGCCGGGGTTTGGACGCCTCGTTAAATTAAAGGAATAACCCGATAGAAAGGTCCGGTATGCGAATTGGTAAACGCTGTGAAAGCTATGAAGTCTAATTAAGGAGCGTAGTATGGGTGTTTTAGATACGGTGTTGACTAATCTGCGAAAAGAGAGAACTTCAACACATCTTCTTCAGCCCATCTTCTTCAAAGCATCTTCGATGTCGTCGAAGGCTTGCTCTAGGTCTTCGTTGACGAATTGCTTCTCTACTACATCAAACAGATTCTTAATGTGCTTTTTGTCTTTGTAGGTGTCTAGGATTTCAAAGTTGTACCGTATGGCGATGGTTAGCTCGTCCAAAACTTTGGTGACCTCGATGATAAGCTTCGAGCTAAAGGGGTAGGAATAAACCAAGGGGTCACCCCCAGCGGAACCTTTGATCGGGTCGTCGTCGTCCTTACGGTTGCTTTTCCATCCTAGCTCACCTTTTTCGGTGTGTTTGGTAAGCTGTTTGATCGTTTTTTCCCATCGTTTCTTTTGCATCCTTAGCCCCTTAACGGAAATTTCCACGAGACCTCCGGCATCGGCTTCGCCCCGCCGTAAGACCTTTCCCAATTTTTATACCCACCCCAACAAGAAAAGCATAGAAAATATACCTCGGGTTGCTTCTCCGCTTGGTCCAACAATTTCATTTTACGCTTCACTACAGATCTTTTACAGAGCGAGCAAGAATGTTGACCGGTGCCTTTGGTGATTTTTGTTTGTTCGATGGTGTCGAATACGAAAAGGTCGTCGATGGTTTGGTAAAATTCTAGTTTTGCAGCGCCCAAAAATATCTCCTTTGTAAGACAAATAAAAAAGGAAATGAACCTCTTACGGCCCATTCCCTAATTGAACTTTGTAAATAATGCCTTATACTTATTTCGAACCCCCACAAGAGGTAAACTAATGCTTACTTATAATCTAAGCTTTAAAAAGGTGATGTCAAGTTGTTCGATCGAGCCTGAGTGGCAAAGGAACAGTAATTTGTGGCCTACGAGGGTGGTGAACCAATACTTAGACGATATCTTAGACGGTAACCCGATGGCCCCTATCTTGGTTTTCAAAGACAAAGAGCTTAAAAAGAAGGTGGTGATCGACGGCAAGCAAAGAATCTCTAATCTTTTAACCTATCTCAAGCACCCCGACGCTACCCCGGAAGAAAAAGCTACCATCAAAGAATACGAATTTGCTGTAGTAGAGTACCCCTACGCTTACTTTGAAAAAGAAAGCACAGGAAAATTAGATATTCAAAAGGTAGTAGATTTTTTCCACAAGACAAATTCTTTGAGTATGAAGTTGAACGCCCAAGAAACCCGCCGGGCGTTAGATATCAAAAAACCTTACGTGCGGTTTGTGAAAGACGCTCGTAATTCAGGCACTTTTAACAAATTTTTAGATCTGTTCGCTATCTCAGAAGACGACATAGACCGGATGCAGCTTCGATTCTTAGACGAAGAATTTATCTTGAAGACGATGGGTTACCATTACATCGAAGATTTCAACCGGTCACCGTACACCGCTAAGCTGATTGAATCTTCGGTAGCGCCTAAAAGCCGCAAAGTTTTGAAAGCTGACTTCGAAAAAGTGTTCGGGTCGTTCTTAGAACTTTACGCTAACGGCGGGTTGGGCGAAGTCCGGTTCGTAACGAAGTACAAAGGGGTGATGCCGCTTATCATAGGCATAATCACCCAGTACGACCGGAAAGACCTTAAGCGGTATAGAAAAGAGATCGTCAGCTTCCTCGATGATTTTTGGGTGCTGTCTTCCCAAGAGATAGCCCTAAAACATCGTATGAATTTCAATTCGGGATCGGGATTTTACCGAGCAATTTGTGATCTAATTTTAGCTAAGATGGATGAACTATAGGAGCTAATCATGGGACCGATAAGCCAAACGGCTAGGGTACTGAAAGATGAAATCGAAAAACGCCACAAACTTCTAAGGAAATCTAGGATTCAAGGGATCTTTCCCTTCCTTAGTGAAAAAGGCGAGATGGTAGGGCTATCTTGCAATGGGCATTGCAGAGCCGCCAAAACCTATCGGCTGATTAACCAGACAGAGCTAATGGGTATCTACCTGGGCTACCGAGAACGGAGCGCTTTGAAGCAATACAAAAATTACTCGGCCCCACGCTTCGAAGTAACTTTCCACGAATCCGAAGCCTTGGCTGTGTTCTCGTGGGTACTCGATAACTTGTACGGGGTGCAAAGCCACCCTATTTGGGTGCAACCCCACCCCGATCTTGTGCAAGACCGGACTATTCCTGAGTATTCGTGGAGTAGAAAAGCCCACGCAGCTTACGAAGAATACCGAGCTAGGAACCTAGCCAGGATTAAGTAGAGTTCCCTTACCCCAGAAAAAAGCCTTGTGCGATTACAAGGCTTTACCTCCTATTACCAAAATAATCCTAAAGGTTTTTGCCTAGCCGCCGATAAGTTCAATAGTCGCAGGGGACTAACGCAAGACAAAAGGGGAAAAGATGAAAAACCAATACAGTTTCGACCAAGATTTCGACGGTGTAAAGCTCCAATTCAAAGTGGATTTAACCAAGACTATAGCCATAGCGGAAGATCTGGAGAAGGATACTGACGCTGCTAGGTGGTCTTACGAAGAATACTACACTAAAGATGCCGATCGCCCATCAAGAAAGATTGAAGACATAGCCCACGAGCCTAGTGCGTTTACACTTATCGAAGAGTTTGTCACGATATCTGCCGTGGTTATGAACGGCTCGTCGTGCGAAGTTTCCGCTCTTAACAGTCTCACCGAAGAGCAAAAAGAAGGCTTCTTCGGTTTCTTGTTTGAAGTGCTTAACGACGAAGAAGGCGAACTCCTATGTAGTTACGATAACACCTAGCTCGACCAAACGCTGTTAAACGGTTCGTCCCGGTGTAGCGTCTCACTCAACAATTTAAGCGTATCGACCGTGGTGTGCCCACGGCGGGTCATCGACTCTGTCTTCAGAGCGGTGATCGATGCGTTTAGCCTTTCAGCGTTCTTTACCAACGCCTCATCTTCCAACTTCGCCATAGCTAGAATATTACGCCGTAGGGTACGAGCTTTGTCTGCGTATTGATTTTGCTTTTGCGTTTCTGTCTGCATCTATCCCTCTTCCACGTCTAAGGCGGCTGATACCACGGCCAACGCCCGCGCTGGAACGAAATAAGTACGCCACACCGCAGAGTATTCTTGGTCTTGGCATAAGAACCCTGCTAGACCCTCTAAAGTACGCTTGTAGAAACCTTCCGGGTTCTTTTTGTAGTCGTCTTGAACGGCAGCGTAAACTTTATCGTAGTCGGGCAGTACAGCCAAGCCCCATTGCCCACCCACCAAGGAAGGGGCGGCCCCACCTATCTGGTGCTTATTGATAAGAGCTTGTAGCTCTTTGTGAAATTATTTGTTCATCTATCCACCTATCATCTTTAAAACGCCTTGGAGTTGACCACCGAATTCGGCCCAACCACCGTTAGCTCTTACAACGATGAAGGTGATAAACGCTCCGTACAAAGAAAGCAACACCAAGCTGGAAAGCAAACCTAAAGCGCTTTTCAGCATCACAAAAAATACTACACCTGTCATCCCTAGTAACAACACCCTTAGCTCGGCTACGTTGCCGGTGTCGCCGCCTACCGAGATCGTTTCCCCGGTCCACAAGCAAAACACAAGCAAAGGCAAGCCAAGGCAAAAGCAGATATCAAAGATGTTCGATCCTAGAGCGTTCGCCACGGCATCGTCGTATTCCCCAGCTTGGGCGTCCTTGATGCTTATGATCGTGTCGGGTACGGAGGTAGCCGCCGCCGCTAGGATAACAGCCACGAAGTACGTTTTGATCTCTAACGCTTCCCCCAGGTAAAAACAAGATTCCACTAGGATGTGGCACGCCCCCGCAATAAAAGCGGTAGCGAACAATAGCAACCCCCAAGCCTTGCCGGTGTTTAGTTCTTTTTCACCCAATAGTGCATGTCTTAGATTGAGAGTCGCTAGGCTACCTACCCGGCTCCCAGCTTCTTCGGGTTCGTCGTCGTAGTAACTTAACTCCCCTTTGGTCATCGTAGTCAACACAAAGGTCACGTAGGTTACATAGGCTCCGCAAAGTATAGCACCGTGGAACCATTCAAGTTGGTCGTTGGTCAGCAAGTAGATCAAAAGAAACTCGCAAGCTATGAGGGCGAGTCCGTCTCTCAAGATCACTTTGCGAGAAACGTTGACCGTGGCGGCTAAGCCGGTAAAAATCACCGTCCCTATCACCAAGGCCGGGATAACAGCGGAGTTGAAGATAGCGCTACCTGCGGTAGTACCGATCCCGAAAGCGAATCCTTCTTTGTCAGCGTAGAGCAACAAAGCTGCGGAAGTCGCCAAAAGTTCGGGCAAACTAGACCCAATAGCGTTGAAGGTAGCTCCTCGAACCCCGTCCGAAAGATTTCTACCTAGGTAGCCTGTGGCGGATTCAAAGCCGTCACACGCTCGCCAAATGATTAGCATCGATACTGCAATGCCTAATAACGCTATAAACATTTCAACCCCCGAATAGCCGACTTAAAATCCCACTGCGTGCGCTTCTAGTGTTACTACCCGTACTAGGCGGTGGAGCGGATTGCAAGTTACCCGTCACCAAATTAGCTATCGTAGGGCGGTTAGCTATGGTTACGTTGACGTTTTCCAGCTTGGAGATCACCGGATGTGAGTTGTCGAGATGCGCTACCACACACCAACTACCTTGGCTTTTGTCTATCAAGGGCACTTCGAAAGCTTTGTTCTCGGCTTTCACCACCACCGACCCGTCGTAGGAAGCGAAGTTAGCGTGGCTTTTACCGTAGATATTCGCACAAATATAGGCGTGTTCTATATTCGCAAGATCCGCAAATCTTATATTCTCTTCGTTGTCGCCGCCTTTGTCACCCACCCCATCATCTTTATCTAACTCGATGAAAGGGGCTCGGCCCAAAAATCCTTTGTTGCCGAAGCTGATCGTGCCTTCTTTACCATCTTTGGTCTTGTAGAAGCACCAAAGGTCGAGGTCCACCGCCTTCCGCCACCGCAAAGTAGCCACCAGATTCTTGGTCGGGATCGCAGCCGTGTCACCTTTTTCTCGGATAACAACTTTGTCTTTGATTTCCATACTCTTCTCCCCCAAAAGAAAAAGGGGGTTTGAACCCCCTTCCCGGTTTTTAGATACCTAGCTCGGTGAACTTCGCCGTTAAGTTCGTAGGAACTTGTATGGCGTTGGCCTTGATGTTCGCCAGAAGCCTGCGCTCTAGGTCGTCTATCTTGCCGTCAGCGATAACCTTGCCTAGGATGTAATCACCTTCGGCTTGGTCCACAACCCCTGGGGTCTTTTCGTCCTTCAAGACGTGATCGGAAATGGCTGAGACGAAAAAATCACCCCACTCTGGAGCGTTGGCTTTGCCTGAAACTTTGTCGTTGATCTCGAAAAGCACATCCGCTTCTTCCCGATCTACTACACCGTCGGCTAAGATAGCCGTTTTGAGTTGGGTAACTTCACCAGCGTCTACTACACCGTCAGCTAGAATCGCTGTCTTTAGGTCTTGTAAGCTCATAATAATACTCCGTTTAAGTTGGTGGTTCTGATAGCTCAATATTGAGCTATCAGAGATGTTTACTTGGTTAGTACGGCAGCCCCAGGGATTTTTTCCACGAACTCGCCGAAGGAATAGACGGTGTCTTCCCTTTTGAGCGTGGCTCCGATGGCTCCAGAGTTGTCGATGGTAGCGACGTGGGCGACGGTGCCTTTATCGATCGCACCCAAAGGCACGTCGAAGTTGTTACCCTTCTCGTCTACGATCCCGACGTGGCCGTTGTAAGAGCTAAAAGATGCTGTAGCATCCTTGGCTTTGGCCCCGGTGTAGTTCAACGCTACGATGTACAGTTTAGAGATCTCATTGAGGTTTACAATCTTCATCTCTTCGGTTTCTTCACCTTCAGCGGCTTTGCCGACACCAGCGTCACCGCTTAACTCGATGAAAGGAAAAGCGTTCAAGTTACCAAGAGAGGCAGCGTCCCCGGAGATTTGATCTGAATAAACACCGCCCGCTGCGCCGCCGTCCTTACGCTCGTAGAAAGCCATAAGGTCTAAGTCTACCGAAGAAGACCAACCTAAAGTAACTTTCAAAGCTTCTACAGTCGGGAGGTTTACAGATTCACCTTTGGATTTCAATTCGATCTTAGGCTTGATTTCAACCATAACAACATTCCTTTCGCTAAATTTTCGAATTCGATTCCCGATTAGAACCACAACGGAAAATATATTACAAGGAGTCTTAGAGAAATGTAAAAGAATGTAGTACATACTACAAACTTAGGCGATAGCATCTAAACCGATCTCTTCGGGCGGTCACATTTATTAATCACAACCTCCACCGCCCCCACCACCGCCGTCACCGCCGTCACCGCCGCCACCACCACCACCACCGCAGCTAGAAGAACTAGACGATGAGTCACCAAACGAAGGTGCGGCATAGTCTGAAGCGGAAAAAGCGGAAGAAGACAAAGTTCTGGAGTCTTCAGCATCGTTTGAGATAGCCGCTGCCGATAACAACCCACCTAATTCGTCGTCGTGCCTGCGGCGTTTAGATTTCACAGTCGGTACCATGTTTCGTTGGGTTGTCGCTCGGCGTTTGGCTCGAAGGTAATCTTCCGTGAGAGACTTCCCGTGTTCCTTTTTAGCTTTGTCGGGGGTAGTACCGAAGGTGACCTCAGTCTTGTCGGACTGAAACCAAATCCACAACCCTACCAAACTCCCGATGATCAAAACTATCCCAAAATAGAATTGGAATCCGAAGTCCACCTTTAAAAAATCTAGTGTTGGTTCCACGAATGGTACCCCCTTGATGAAAGTTAGTCTTTTTCCGGCACCGGTAACTTCATATCTTTGAATACTCTGTCCGAAATAGATTGGAGGTACACCGCACAAGCATCGTAGATCGCTTTACCTATTCGCTTGAAGAAATCTTTACATACGAAATGGATAGCGGAGAACGGCCAGTAAGACAACCACCTTATGAAAGACGCTTTGTGCTTGGCTATCTCGGGCGGGAAATTGTAACACTCAAGCTTTTCAGCGTAGGTGGTTTCCCAATTAGCGTTTTCTACCCGGTAGATAGCGTTCTGTAAATTTTCTTGGCTGAACTTATCCGTATCGTTCCGGCAAGTTTGAACGTACTCTTGCCAGTTTTTCACATCATTTTTAAACTCTCTCTTCCACCCAGGCAGCTTTTCTTCTAGTAGATCTTTTTGATCGTGGGCGTAAACCCACCACTTAAAAACCGACCACCCCAACCCGATCGGGAAGTACAACCCCGCCGTCCAAAACAAGAAAGTTTTGTTGGCCGCCACCCAACCGTAAAAGGCTTCTATGTCCGGTAGAAAAAACGAAGCGATACCGAACGCCACCAAAGCTATAAAAGCTCCGTACCCGTTGTCTTCCACCACACACCAAAACATCACCGACGCACAAACCAACAAAGCCCAAAACCAATATGTAGTAGCCAAAGCCAACAAAAACATAAACACCCCAGTCGAAAATTGTTCTACGTGGAACACTTACCCACTAAATTAGTTGTTAATAGAGATAGCTTTGATCTTTATCTGTTTAGCCGCTGACCCGAACGTGAGATCCCTATCAAACCCTACTGAGTTGTATTCTTGTTCGAAGTACCCCCGCCCGTTGGCACATCTCAACTTTAGTTTCCAATCAGTCTTAGGGAACCACTTAGAATAACAAACCCACGAATCTTGGACTTCGTAAACGGCTTCGTTTCCCCCCGACACCACTTCCAGAAGCTTTACGGTTTTGCCGTTTAATTGTACCCGCAAGATCCAATGCCGTTGTGTAGTGTAGGGGTGTTCGTCCAAGGGATCGTCGGTAGGTCCAAAAAGCGCCTCACGGGCTAACTCTACAAAGGATTTAGAATAACCAGCTTCTACCAAGTCTTCCGACTTAGCCGGTTTTTCGGCCTTAGCCCCGGTCAACAACACCGCTATTACCAACAAGATCCCCAGCCTTCTCATACACTAGCCTCGGGGTGTGCTTCTTCTCCGGGGATCGTGTACGGCAAAGACTCCGCTACAGTTTCTAAATCGTCTGGAACGGCAGCGTGAGATTTCTTCACCATGATCGGTTGGTTCGCTAAGCCGTCGGACAAAGCTACGCCGTAAACCCACCGCAGGTCTTCTTCGCCTAAAGGCACGATCCCTAGCCCTTCGCTGTGGTGACCGATCATCACTTTTTCATCTTGTTTTATAAACTTCAAACACCGTTGTTGGATAACCCCTTCGTCTTCCCAGGTAGCGACTTCTCGGGTAGCGACATCCAAGAATTCGTCAGCCGCTTTCACCGCTTCGTTAGCTTTTTCGATATCGATCAAAGCTTGAGCTTTTTGCGTTTGAGCCGTCACTAGACGGGTCTCAGCGTGCTTCAATAGTTGGACGAACCTGGATTGCTCCCGACGGTCTTGAAGCTCTTTAAGACGGGTTACCCTCGCTGTGAGAGCTAAATCTTGTTCTTCCGGGGTAAGCTTCGGGCCGGTGTAGTTAGATTTCTTTTTCTTTCGCTTAGCCATGAAAATTCCTTTCTGGATTACTTCGGGCACCACGTAGACCGCAGCAACAAAGTTGAGACTGATTCATAAAGTTCTTCTAGGGAACTAAGTACAGTAATAGGCTCTTCTAACATTTGCAATTGGATTTCTAAGTCTTGTCTACGAGCGTATTTCGGGTGCGCCCCGACTACAATCCTTTTACCTTGGCCGTAAGACCACCGCCCCAATTCGAAAAGCGTGATAGGACACAAAGTTTCCTGGGGAAACCAAAACAACATCACCTTAGATTCTTTCAACCCTTCGTGCTCCCAAAGAATCTGATCTTCAATCTCCGGTCTTTCAGAAGGCCAAACCTTTCTCATTGGGTTTAGAATATTCACCTTGTTTAACTTAGCTAACTTTTCTCCTAACTCCTTTTGCCATTCCGGGCACCCCCCACAACCACCAGCCATAAACAGATTCAATCTTTTGTTATCCCGGTAAGACCGATCGGGAGCCGTGTAAAGATATTCCATTTGAATTCCTTTCAACTCAACTTTCAATTTCACTCGGAACTTAATGCGGGGGAGAAAATCGAAGAGAAAATCGAAGAGAAAATCGAAGGGATCTAAAGAACTCCACGGCCCCTAACCCCTACCCCCCTCCTCCGGCTTAAGGACTATTGAGACCGCTTGTTTAGTCTAGGGGGCTGAGACGGTGAGACCGCTGGGGTTTAAGGCTTAGGATGAAATGGCATAGCGGTTTATCCCCAACCCCTGGGGATAACTTTGCAATAAACAACGCTTTAGTCTCAGTATTAAGCGCCGAGAAATGAGCCTATAACCAAACAGGATTACATTTATTGGTGAAAGGGGTTCATATGAAATTTTTAGTTGGGTTATTTTTTCTAACAACATTACTAGCAGTAGCGGATTGTGGGGGTGATAGTTATAGTACCGATCCAGCCAGGAACGATGGGGGTGGCAACCCACCTCCCAGCCCGTTACCGCCAGATCCGATACCGCCAGATCCGGTACCACCCGGCACACCAGATCCCATACCGCCCGATCCTATACCTCCAGGCGACGGGTTTGGGGAGATCTCAGCTATACTAGGTCGTTCGTGTTTAGGGTCGCAGTGCCACAACACCCCAGGGGCGGCGGGCGTTAGTTTAGATTCCGAAGCTGGCTTTCAAAGAGCTTTCCAAGGGGTGATCAGCGAAGTTAAACGAGGTTCTATGCCGCTGGGCCGGAACCGGTTAAGCCAACAAGAAATCGCTGTGCTAGAAAGTTATAACGGTGGTGGTGGTTCCGGCGGTGGCGGCGGTGGTGGCGGCGGTGGTGGTGGTTCCGGCGGCGGTGGTGGCGGCGGTGGTGACGATGACGATGGTCGTGACGACGACGACGACGACGACGACGACTACGGTTACTTCATTCGAGGCGTTTAGGGTCGTTAGAGGTAAGTTTGTTGGTGCCCTCGAAGAAGTCTTTGATTTGGTTGTGCGCCCATTCCAAGTCTTCTTGGGGTACGTCACCTTTGTAGTCTCGGAAATAGGGCTGGGCTAAACCTTGGAAGATAGCGCCCATCTCGGCTTGTTCTTCTGGGGACAGGTCGTTGCGAACCAAAGTTTTGACTATCTTCGAAACGGTGCCGTCCATCACAGCATCGAATTCCATATCTATCTCTCGGGCGGGTATTTGCTTGATAGCCTTTTCGAACGTAGAAATATCACCCTCCCGCCCCATAGCCGTCAACAAAGTCTTGTAAAACATATTCAAAGCATCACGCTTCTCTTTGTCCGGCAAAGCCGCCGCTTTTTCTTCGGCTGGAACTAAATCATTTCCTACTACACTTTTCAACGCCGCTATAAGACTTCGCATATTTCTTCTCCCTAGGGGTGTCCTAATAATTTAAGCCTGATAAGGTGTCTGAACTTGAGAGAAAATTGAGAGAAGACTTTTAGCTTATAAGTAAACAACGCTTTAGTCTCAGTATTAAGTGAGAAGATAAGGGCGGGGGCTTCGAAAGACGAAGCCCCCGCTGAAGGGCTAGTCTAAAGGCCAGTGGACTTCCTTAGCTTCTAATCCGACACTATCGTTTTCATTCTTTGCTCAAAACCTTCTCGGCTTCGTGCCAGTGTTTGAACCCGTTAAGTTGGGCTGCAAGATCCAAACCGTCCGGTTTGAGCTTTACCCCCGTTTTCTTAACGATGATATCAGCTTGTCTTTTAATTTTGGTCGTGGTTATTTCAATTTTCATGCGTGACTCCTTTAGATTTTTAGGCTTGTGTAAAAGATCCGCTCGTTCACGACGCCCGAAAATAAAAGAGACGAAGAAAATTATTGGGTAAGTTCGGTCGAGTTCCCTCGTCACAATGCGGATTGTGGTGCCCACCGAAGAGGACGCCATAAACCTAACATTTTGAATTGGCTTGTCAACTAAATTAATTGGGCTAGTGATTCCATCGGCTTATAGGGCCAATGTTTATGGTGGTTTAGATCTCGTTTTTCATTTAAATTCCTGACTCCACAAATAAAGCGAGGTTAAATATGGGTGTAGGTGTAACGAGATCATTTTTAATTACTGAGTGTAAACAGATCGCTACGAAGCACACGTCGATAGAATCTTGGCGAAAAGGTGACCCTCAAAGTTACAGAGTAGCTTTACGCCGGGGTATCCTTAAAGAGATTGCTACCGAATTAAAGTGGGCTACCGGCGTAAGCGCACAACAAAAACTTGATCTACGTCGTAAAAGAATGGAAGCTTGTACGTCCGTCACCGAAGCTAAAGCTTTAGACCTTCAGCTACGGCAAAGAGAAGACAGTGAACTCCAAGCGGAGTTAGAAAATTTGAAGAAAATACAAGAATACGTAGCGAATTCCAAGTTGCGGATAAAAAAAATGAAATCGTCACAAATTTTCGTAAGGCGTAGACGTGCCGACCGGCTGAAGGTTCTTCGAAGTGAATTAGAGCGTGAACAGTGCAAGATTACAGCTAACCAATACGGGTGTTTTGATGAGTGGGTCATCGCAGACTCTAGCAGTTATGAAAAAGCTAAGAAGAATAAATGGACCGCTTGGGTTTCTCGTGAATTAGGGTGGGTAAAGATCAAACCTAAATCTAAAGAAGTGGTCTTGTCACAAGCACCTTCGCAGCATAAGGAGCTTTGGACAGTAGCTCTTAGGTACAAAAACGCTAAGGAATGGCGAAAGTTAGATAATGATACATATTGGGACGCTATCAAAAAAGGTCTTATGGCCAAGATAAAATTTGATTGTGGTTGGGTCTAAAACACCGGCGCTTATTACTGAGACTAAAGCGTTGTTTATTGGTTTCAACAAGGAGATACTACAATGGCCGAAACGAAACAAGTTCTAGTAGTTAGGAAAGATTTGAATATGCGTAAGGGTAAGATAGC
>Ga0307376_10003224_pt1 | contig 15324 bp, 14 predicted proteins | sample TR2MG_FD_202536 | JGI IMG/M metagenome (GOLD analysis project Ga0307376, IMG submission 202536) | Soil microbial communities from Risofladan, Vaasa, Finland - TR-2 | ecosystem: Environmental > Terrestrial > Soil > Coastal area > Acid sulfate soil | place: Finland: Risofladan, Vaasa | collected...
CTTCTAAAATCATCAGGATTGAATCTTTGTTTTCTCAATGTTTTTTCAGTTAAATGGATTATTTCTTGTTCTTGAGTCAATATAACTTACCCTAAACTAATAGAATTACTAGTGATATTTATTTAGTTTTAGTAACGTATACACCCAATCAAGTATTGGAGTTGATTGAGCTATGACAAATTCCTGCCCCCTTGCAGTAGCTTTGAAGTATTTTTGAGTAAATCCTTGATCGTTAGTTTCAATGCAATGACTTTCGCGTTTATGATAAGTAATAGGTAAATCTTCTGGAAACAAATCATATTTCCAAAAAGTTCTAAGATTCTTAGGATTGTTTAATCTAGATGTTTCTGTTAGAACTAACTTCGGGTGATAGCTAAACAGTCCTGCACCGGGTATTTTGTCATTCCAAGAAAGGTTTTTCCTTGCAACATAAACAGCATTGTGTTCTTCATCCCAAAGTTTAGACCTAAAATGAGGATGGTAATTCATCCATGACTGTACTATATCTTGCTTTGAATTTTTAGATATTTTATAATCAATTTGTAGATAACCATAGATAATATGCACACCATTTCTATCATTTGAATCATATTCTAACTTGTTATTGTTTAGAATAGTTTTTCGAAACCATCCAAAGAATAAGAATAAATCATCTTCTCCAACATGATTTTTTCTGAGATGTAATTCAGCTTTATCAGCTTGCCCAAATAATCCACGCCATTCAGTAGATCTTTTTAGTACACTTGGTTCTAAGTCGGGGTCAAAATGACAAGTCCATTCAAACTCTTTTGGGTATTTTTCTTTGTTTTGCTTCAAAATTCCTTGTGGTAAAAGTTGGTCAAGTAAGTCACGATAAGTTGTTAAGTGCAAATTTTCTGATTTTAGATATTGCTTTACAGAAAAAGGTAAAGCTAAATCTGAAAAGATAGTGAGTGATAATTTTCATTATTCCTAGTTTTCCATTTAGGTGTTTGACCTTTGGGATATAGACTACTTGAATACTTCATACTAGGAATAGGAAAAGATACTAAAGTTCCATCAGGTAAAATGGGACTAGGGTAGCCACCATAAGAGGAATCAAAACCCTTTCTGCTAAGAACAACTCTCAATCTTTTTTTAAATCTCCATGGTTTTTATAAGCATTAGTGATTCCATCGTTCATATTTACTTTTTAATTCATAGGGACAATCATATTTTTGTCTATAACATGTACAATTTTTTTCATCAAGCCTTTTGATTTCTTTAATGCGCTCTTACAGATACTATTTTTCACATTAAAGTGTTATTTTTCTCTGAAAATAAATTCTTTTTAGTAACTTTTCTTCTTAAGCATTCTTTAAAATGATTGCATTTTTCCTTTAAACATTCTAAATCATTTGGAATAGAGATACCTTCTCCTCGAGCAGCTTTTTCTTCTTTAATCATTTCCTCTAGGCAGTCATCTTTTACATTATTATTATTATGGGAATGTATAATATTAAGAATATTAGTTGTAGTTTCTTTGTCAAATTTCTGGGGAGACCTTGAACGATTTAATTTAAGATCATCATAATTTAATCTTTGATTAAAAGGAACTAAACAAATTTCTCCAAAAACAGTATATTTTTTCTTAGAAGAATTATATTCACGAATTTCATATTTAGTCTTTTTAATATACCCAACGATAAATCTTTTACCAAAGAATTTTCCATTTCCAACTTCCTTATTTTTCACAGTAGTACACAGAAAAAGGTATTTTTCCTTACTTTTACAAAAACCTTTTATGCTATTTTGAAAGCATTTTCTTAGATGATTCTCTGCGCTAATCTCAATATGGGGTTCAGTTTTATTTGTAATATCTCTTATTGGGAATTGTGATTTTTTATAATGATGAAAAAATTGATCTCTCCCAATATCCTCCAAATTTTTTGGATAGATAGTTTCAATATGAATAATAATATCTTCAAAATTGTTTTTCTTTTCAGTACAATTACAATCTTTATTTTGAATCTTTATACTAGATTTCTTTTTTTCACAAGTGTTTGGTTTATTTAAACTCATTCAATCTCTTCCCTAAGCTTTAATAAACTAATTTAACCAAAAATATTAATAAAAGTTTGTCTTGTTAATTTAAAATTTAACAAAATTTGAATTAAATCTTTGATGATAGAAAATAGTACTTTTTATATTATAATTTGTTGTTTTAATTTTTCTAGAACGATTTAAAAATTTTCAACATTATATTTTGGTATAAAAATTCAAAAAACTAATCTAGCTATCATTTTATAAATGTAAGATTAAGTATCGGAGATGATTGAGCTATTAGGCTTACTTATCCACTATCTGCTGCCTTAAAATATTTTCTAATAATTCCTAGGTCATCTTTTTCTAAAGTATTTTCTTCAAAATTTGAAATAGAAACTTTAGCTATTTCTACAGCTTGAGTAAAATTGATCTTTTGCTGATCAAAAAGATACTTTGCAGCTTGTAAACGGTGGTAGGTGGTAATTTCATTGCCAGAGAATTCCTCAAAATCGGGAATTGTTACACAAATATAAACGAAAATATAGAATTCAGGAACATCCCAAAGAAACTCCTTCAAATCATGAAGAAGGTTTTTTAGCTCTTTTTTAAGTTCAAGTTTTCGATAGGTATTCTGCCCTTTCTCAGTAAGCCTGTATTGACCATTGTCAAACATAACTAATTCTAATTTATCTAAATTTGATAAGGAGTAATTAATCTCGATACTAAAAGGACCAAGATATAAAGCATCAAAGGAAAATAACTCAACCAATTCAGGAAGAACTTCACTCGCTAAGAAGAGAATCTTATGTAATTTATTTAATCTTAATATGTGAAGATTTTTTACGATACCGAGAGTATAAAGGACAATCTTTTCGCACTTGTTTAATTTATGGATTAATTCCTTGATAGTATTCATTTAATGTTATAACTCCTTTTTTTGAAAGAGCAAAATTCTATTGTTATATTATTGTCAATTTTAATTCGATAAAAATAATTTAAAAAGATATAAAAATGGTATAAACTAACGACTACTCTTTTTTTAAACTAGCCCGAATGATAGAGTTTGTAACTTTATTCATACCATCAATTACGGGAGAGGAATAATCAGAATCATCCTGGAAATCAAAGGTAATTTTTTTCCGAGGGATAATCTACCTTCCATTTTCATTATCACACAAACCTTCAGTTGTAAGATAAAAATCTTCTTCCAACTTAGGAAGCCAGGGGCAAGCCTCCACTCGCATATGGCGTTGTTCTCGAAATAATCTCTTCAAGAAAAGACGGATATCAAAAAAATGGGCTAACTCAGGACCACTCCATGGAATAAAGGGTATGAATTGACTATTGGGACCAAAGTTTTCAATCACTTGGTTGGTAAGTATTACTGGAACATTGAAGGCAAGAGCCAACCGTTTCAATTTCCCTAACAAAAAGATGATCCTTCGAAGAAAGGGAAGCCATTGATTCAGGTTTTATTGCTCTCGCTTAAATGGTATAAAAAGGGAATCAATAATAACCAAAGCAATAGGGTGCTTCGAGACCAGCTCTGGAAGTTGATCAATGGCAGCAACAAGATAGCGAATGCTTTCCGCTTGGACTATAAACATATTATCAAGTGCTTGTTCTTAGCTCAAACCAAAACTTTGGACGATAGTAACAAAATGTTGGGTATGAATCATCATACGTTTACTAGCTAAAAATCTATCTTAAGAGCTAAAGAAGTGCTGAAATAATATATTAGCAATTTTTTTAAAGGCAAAAATGAGAATATACATTGAAAGGGTTATATGTTTCTTAGAAGTCTGTTTTAACCAATATATATCTGGAAGTTGATGAAAATTACTACTAATGCAGCAAAAAAATTAGTTGAAAATCTGGATATTAATATTAATGAGGACAATTTAGGAAGTCCGTTCTTTAGAAGCGATTATGAGATTAACGAATTTGATGTTAAAAATTTCAAACAAATTATTAGTAATAAAAAAGGAACCAGAATTGCATTTATTGATGGTGGAAATCAAGAAATTTTAAGAGCGCCAAATTTTTCAATACAAATTAATAGAATTTTTTATAATATTTTTAACGGTAAGGAGAATGAAAAAAGAACGAAACTTGATGTAGGTTTTGAATTTTTTTCATTGACTTATTCGGTATTTGAAAAAAACAAATTAATATTTAAAACATTACTCTTCCCCCTTAAAGAGAAATATCGACGTTTCCTTCCAGATGAAAAAGATTTGAGCTTTAATTCTTCAGATAGAACTATGGTCATGGGACTTCAGAGAGCAGATATTTCGGTGGTAGCTTCTGTTGCGAGAAAATTTACAGAATTAAAATTTGCTTCTGAGGTTGTAAAAGAAGAATTAGATAATGAAAATATTATTGTTTTAGATAGAATTTTACAAACCCCATACACAAACGAATCTCTCTATATAAAAAAGATACAACATTATGCACAAAAGAACAATGTCTATTTATTAGGACTATCAAAATCATGTGAATTGCATACCACAACTGGTATTTCACTTATGGGAGCAGTGGCAAAGATAGCAAAGACCAAGAAAATTGGTGGAATGTGGTATTATCCAATAGCAGCTATTTCAAGCAACGATCACAAAGCAGTAATTTTAATTGTTAAACTACACCCAACTGCTAATAGAATATTCAGATTGGAGCTTTTCTTTGAAAATCCAGATTTACAGATTGAAATACCAGAAAATGTTTTGAGTAACCTTTCATTAAATAGCACAGACTTAAGTTTTCCTGGGTATCCCTATGGATTGATTAAAGTCGATGCTCTTGCAAGAGTTAGAAATAAGGAAATTGAAAGATATAGACTACTCTTTCTTTCAGAAATTGCACGACAAAAAAAATGGGAAAAAATGGCTAAGCATATTTATGCGTCAGATGCTCATGATATATTAAATTTGATGTGGTGATAAGTTGGAAATTGTTGGACAAATAATCTCTGGGAAAGTTGGTAAAATCATATTACGACAAAAAAGTAATGAGCGATTAGAAATAGGTGACTTGTTATATGTCGAAGGAGATGGTACATATTATGATATACTACAAGTTTATGATCTTGGTTATGGAAGTCAAATATCATCATCAAGTTTAGAATTACTCTCAGGAATGACTTTAGAGGGTTATGGTGCAGGATTAGACTTTCTCGAACCAGAATTACGTAATTATGTTCTTGTGAGTGTGAAATCAATTGCTAGGATAATCAAAGGTGAAAAGGAGTACGAAGAAAAAATAAAAATCCCAAAAATGCTTCCAAAATTTTTCAATTCTGTAAGATACATCACTAAAGAAGATTTATATTTTTTAAACGCCCCATCAACGTTTGTATATTTAGGAAAAATACGTAGTGGAACTGATATTCTGGATGTTGATGTGAAATTAAATTCAGAAGATGTTTTTAAGCATCATATTTTAATTCCTGCATCAACAGGGAGAGGAAAAAGTAATCTTGTAAAAGTTATGTTATGGAGTATTTTAGGGCAAAATAAAATAGGGGCATTAATATTAGATCCCCACAACGAATACTATGGTTGTCATGAAAAAGGTTTGAAAGATCACCCTAAAGCAAAAGAAAATCTCGTATACTATTCATCTAATGCTACAAATCTACCTCCAGGAGCTAATTCACTGTTAATTAATTTACGATCAATTCAGCCAGCTCATTTTCAAGGTATTGTTACATTTACAGATGCTCAAAATGATGCTATAAGATTGTATTATAACCAATATCATGAAAACTGGATTGAAAATATTGTTAGAGGTACAGAAGTTCGAGGTATACATCCAAGAACATTAGAAGTTCTTCAAAGGAAATTTAATACTATCTTAGGTGTTTATCTAGATAACTCTGGTAACATTGCTTGTAGAAATAGAATTTTTTCTGATACAACCATTGGAGAATCGATTATTAAAAATATAATAAAAGATTTAGAAGATGGTATGAAAATTATAATAGATACATCACTTCTTGTTAGTGAAGCAGAATTATTGATAGGAAGTATAATTACAAACGAAATTTTTGATAAATATCAATATTATAAATCAGAAGGAGAACTCAATCAGAAACCAGTGATAACAGTAGTAATTGAAGAGGCTCCGAGAATATTAAGTGGAGAGGCAATAGCTACGAAAGGAGACAATATCTATAGTACTATAACAAGAGAAGGACGGAAATTTAAAATCGGAATAATGGCAATAACACAACTTACGAGCCTTATCCCAAGACAAATTTTAGCAAATATTAATACCAAAATAATCCTAGGTAATGAGCTTGCACTTGAAAGGCATGCAATAATTGATAGTGCTGCACAAGATTTATCGCAAGATGACAGGGCAATTGCAAGTTTGGACAAAGGAGAAGCAATAGTCAGTAGTATTTTTGCTAAATTTGCCATTCCAATTTACATTCCTAAATTTGAAGATTATATTAAAGATAAACTAATTGAAAAAAAGGAGAAGAAAGTTTTTACCGGGTGATACAATGTATAAATTTGCCCATATAGCAGATTGTCATATCGGAGCCTTCACTGATCAAGTTTTAAGGGATCTATCATTAGAGGCATTTAAAAAAACGATGGATGTTTGCATACAAGAAAAAGTTGATTTTATTTTAATAACTGGCGATCTTTTTCATTCCAATATACCTGATATGTTTTTAGCTAATGAAGCAGTTAAAATCATGAGAAAAATAAAAGATAAAGGCATTCCAATTTACGTGATTTACGGAAGTCATGATTATAGCGTTAATGAGACATCATTAATAGATATATTAGAAAGTGCTGGGTTAATAAAAAAAGTGGTTAAGGGAGAGATAAATGAAAACCAATTAGATTTACACTATTTTGAGGATCCTAAAACAAATGCTAAATTAACGGGAATTTCAGGTCGTAAAAGATCTTTAGATAAGGAGTATTTTGATATTTTAAACAGAGAATCACTTGAAAAAGAAACTGGCTTTAAGATATTTGCTTTTCATGCTGCAATAGCTGAATTAAAACCTGAAAATCTTGCCTCAATGGTAGCAATTCCGATATCATATTTTCCGAGTAATTTTGATTATTATGCTGGTGGACACATACATAAGAACATAATAGAGAAGCTACCAAATTATCAAAATATCGTTTATCCAGGTACGATATTTGCTGGATATCCCCGAGATTTAGAAGATAGTGCAAACGGAATAAAAAGAGGTTTTTGCATAGTTAAATTCGATAAAAAAGTTGAAGAAATAACATTTCACGAAATAGAATTATGTGATTATTTGTATAATGAATATGATTTGACAAATAAAAATTCATTGCAAGCTCAATTAGAATTAATTGAAGAATTGGATAAACTTAATGTTGAAAATAAAATTGTTTTGATCAAAATAAAAGGTGAGTTATCAGGTGGAAAAACTTCTGATATAAGTTCTGTTGAAATAAAAGAAATCTTACAAAAGAAAGGTGCAAAATTTGTAAATATCAATCGTTATAGTTTAACATCAAAGGAATATACTACAATTAAGCTAATGGGTGATGATGTTCAAACGATAGAAAATAAATTATTGAAAGAGAACTTGGCTGCTATTAATGTTACAAATACTGTATTAAAAGGAAAACAAGGTTTGAAATTAGCAGAAGACCTTTTGAAAATTTTAAAATAAGAACAGATGACAAATGAAAGAAGTGATGATTATAATAATAGAATTTTAGAACAGACAAAAAGAATATTGAAAATTGAGGAAGAGAGTAAATGATAATAAAATCATTAACATTAGAGAATATAAGAAGTTATGAAAGTTGTAAAATCGATTTTAGTTTAGGAACGACGCTATTTGAAGGAGACATTGGTTCAGGTAAATCCTCGATTCTTATGGCTATTGAATTTGCGTTATTTGGTTTAAGTTCTGAAAAAGGAGTAAGTCTTTTAAGAACAAATGAGAAAAAAGGTTCTGTAACATTAACTTTAGAAATTGAAGGTAAAACATATGAGATTTTCAGAAGTTTGGAAGAGAAAAAGAGAGGTCGAATACAGCAAGCAAAAGGTTATATAAAAACAGATGACGGGATTATAGATTTATCCTCCTCAGAAATGAAAGTGAAGATATTAGAACTATTGAATTTTAACGAACCAAGCAATCCAAAAGCACATAGTGTTATTTACAGATATGCTATTTTTACACCACAAGAAGAAATGAAAGAAATACTATGGATGAGAGCTTCTGATAGATTACAGACATTTAGAAAAATCTTGGGAATAGAAAATTATCGTATTGCAATTAATAATTGCTCTAAATTAATATCTGAAATAAAAAGAAAAAAGGAACGATTCGATACTCTTAGTGAAAATTTGGAAGAAAAAAAAGCTAATTATAAAGAAAAAGTGGAAGAAGAAAAAACAAAAAAGAATCAATTAGAAAAGGATGAAGCAATCGAAAAAGAGCTCAAGACTGAAAAAGAAAAATTAACAAGTAAAATAGAGAAACTTCATAAAGAGAAAGAAGAACTTGCTAAAATCTCCGGAAAGAATCCAGAAATCAAAAAAAGTATTGAAAGAGAAAAACAATCTTTAGAGACTATGAAAGAAGAGATTCAATCACATCAAAAAGAAATAGCAGAAAAGATAAATCCTGAATTAAAGATATTAGAGAAACTAAAAAGTCCAACAACTAAGCTAGAACCGGAATTAGAAGAAGAAAAAGTGAATTTGGAAAAAGAACTAAAGAAATATGAAGCAAATATTTCACGTATTAATTCAAAAATAAAAGATTATGAATCTATAAAAGAAACACAAAAATGCCCTATGTGTGATAGAGAAGCTGATTTTAATGAATATCAAGAAAAAATAAATCAATTAACCAGAGAAGAAAAAGGTGAAAGTAAAAAGAAAATTGAATGCCTAGAAAAGATAGATCAATTAATTAATTTAATTAAAGACCGTCGTGAATATAATAAAAAACAAGAAGAAAAAACTGGTTTTCAAGAAAGGAAAGAAAAAGAAGAAAAACAAATAAGAACATTAGAAAATGATTCTAAAAAATTAGAGGAATTAATACTTCAGTTAACAAATCAATACAATAAAAACTTGGAAGATATAAAAAAATACGATAAATTAATAGAAGAAATAAATAAAACAAAGGCAAAGGAAAAAACAAAAGAATCCGAATATAATAAAATCTCACGACAAAATGGAGCTACAAAACAAGCTCTAACAGATTTAAAGAAGACAATTACAGATTTGAAAAAAGAAATAACCCAAAAAAGAAAGTATCGTAAAGATAGTAAACGATTAAGTGAGTATATTATATGGTTAGAAGATTTTCTAATACAAACACTCGATAATATTGAGATCCATGTTTTTATGACTTATAATCAAGAATTTAATGCTAATTATCAAAAATGGTGGAATTTACTTGTTGATGATGTAACAAAAGAAACCAGAGTAGATGATAATTTTACACCAATAGTTGAACAAGATAAATACGAACAAGAATTACTTTATCTTAGCGGTGGAGAAAAAACTAGTGTTGCTTTAGCATATAGATTAGCCTTGAATAATATACTACAAGGGATTTGTACAGGACTGAAATCAAATCTTTTAATCCTAGATGAACCTACTGATGGTTTTAGTAAAGAACAACTTTTCAAAATAAGGGAAGTACTAAATGAGATAAATTGCCCTCAGGTTATAATAGTCTCACATGAGAGAGAACTTGAGAGTTTTGCTGACCACATCTATAAAATATCTAAAACGAATGGCATCTCAGAAATACTCTGATTAGATATATAAAACCTCAACTTTAATGGAAATTATAAGGTACTAAAAAGTACCTCTTTAACATAGATGGATTTGACATTTTTACTAAAGAGTGCGACGTTTTATTGATAATAATTGAACTTCATCCAATATTGATTGTAATTGAAAATGAGAAACATCATATTTCTCTCCAATGTAATTTAATCGCATTCTATTATTTTTTAATTTATTAAAGATTGGATCATTAATTAATTCTTCAGCTATTTCCTTTTTTCTATGTTTTTTGGAATTTTCTTCACTTTCACTCATTTCTATATCCAACTCATCTCTTTTAGAGATTAAATCCTCTATTCGTTGAATATCTTTCATAATTTGCTCATCAACTTTTAAGATTAGTTCATCATTTAATAGAGAATAATAATGAATAATTCCATTATAATAAAAATAAAGTGAATAAATAACAACTTTTTTTGAATCTTCATCTTCTTCTCTTTCCAAATATTTCTTAATAATCTCAGAAATTTTCTTATTTATTGATATAATTTGCAAATTTAATTTATCATCAGAATCAGAGTTATCATCATCTTCATTCATCGACTCTTCTATTTCATCCTCCCAAAAATTCTCACCAACAACTTCTACAAAAGATCTTGTTATGTAATCGTATTTAGATGTCGATTTCACATAGATGATTTTTACTGCGAGGTTAGAAACAAGCTCAAATAGATCCTTAAATGATAATTTTTGATATATAGTAAATTTATTAGAACTATCATTTATTTTGTTCTCAAAAACGCCTTCCAATAATTCAATACTATTATTACGTGAAATTTCTTTTAATTCATTTATTGAAGGAAAATTTTCCATTTTATCAACCATATTTTTTATTTAAAAACAGATTAATTAAAATTACCTATAATTATTTTCTTAGAATCAATACATCCTCATAATATTCCCCAGCTCTTCTACCAGATCTTCTATCAACTTTACGAGTAACTTTTTCTGAAATTGTTAAACCAACAGTGTTGCATATTTCATCATAAAGATTATTTTTGTCATTGACTACAAAAATTAAAGGACCGGTACTATCTTCATCCATTTGTTTCAAACAATTTTTCAGAACATCTTTTATTCCTTGAGCATAATTCTTTTGAGCAGTTTTACTATTTCCTTTTGCTTTTGGACCAATCTCCATTTCTCGATAATCTTCAAGAGCTAAAAATTCATAAGCATATTGATGTTGAAGATGGTAATCTATTACACCGACATAAGGGGGAGATGTCATAACACCTGTAATCTTTTGTCCAAAGTCGATTATTCTTGAATCACCATGCAAAAAAGACATTTGAGCTTCAGTCTTCAATTCAGAAAATTTTTTCAATCGCTTCAGAGTATTTTCCCCATATGTTTTCAAGAATTTATATGCTCCTGAAGTAGGATAACATATGCGAGCATGTTTCCTACAATAATATGGTTCTGTCATTGGTTCTTTTGGCCAATCAAGCTCATAATGAGGAGCTAAACGCGCGGATCTTGCAGAACGTGTAAGAATAATTTTCAAAACATCTTGATAATGATATTCAGGTATCAATTTTTTATAATAAAGTAATTCTCTTTGAGATTCAGCTGTATACCATTTAATAATATACTCACTTAAATCATGAGGAAGAACCTTTAGTTCTTCATCTTGTTTTGGCAAATAGTTGGTGATGGAATCATTGACTTTCTTTTTAGTTGATTCTGAAAACTCTTTAATTCTTCTTGTAATATCTCTAATTTCATTTGTTAGGATATTAAAATCATATTCAGCAGTTTTTACCTTACATAATAGAATATTAAAAACTGAAATATCCACTCCTAGAGAATTGATACCAAGGATATTCGACTCAACAACAGATGTTCCTGAGCCAACAAAAGGATCTAGAACTGTATCACCTGGTTTGAAATAAGTTTTCAAAAAATATTCAACTAATTGGGGGACATATTTACCTAAATAAGGATGTAGACCATGAACATGTTTCGTTCTCTTTTTTTGAGGCATTTCTTGCTCAGACCAGCTAAGGTTAGGATGATTATTGTTATTATTGCAAGTATCTGGTTTTTTTGAGGTATTTTTTTCTTCAGTCATTCATCCTCACACTCAGAGTTCTAGTAAATATCTATTAAATTTTCTTAATTAAATCCCATATTACAATACAAAAACTCAGCTATTACTTTTTCTATTCAAATGATTCTTTTTTTACACAGATTGTTTCGTCCTTTCGAAGAATCCAAATTAATCGATCCCTATTAGATAATAGCATTTTTTTTGCAATCTCTTTAGGGATTGTACATTTATATGTACCATCACTTTTTACAACTTTAACAGGAATGCTGTATAAAATATCCTCTTCTGTCATAAATGGTCCCTTTAAGACTTTTAAAGACACGAATACTTATTTTTTTCTAATAGTATGATTGATGCATGACATTAAGTGAGAAAACAAGAAAGGAAATAGAGAAGATTTTACATGATTTTGTAAATGATGTAATACTAAGAGTTAAAACTGATCCAAATGTAAAATATGACCCGGTAAGTTATGCAAAAGAAAGACCATTTTATGCTGCATTATTACCTGAAGGAATAATAAAAGTATCTAAATTTGAACGATCTTTCAGCACTTCATTAGGGCAAACAGTTTTTGAACGAATCGCTGAGATCATTGGAAAAGATGTTTATGGTGAAGCTAAAAGAACGTACCGCACCATAGGTGCAATTACTCAAGGTGAGCTTGACTATATTGAACGTTTATTAAGAGAATTAGAATTTAGGGGTGATACTCCTAGAGAAGCTAATTGGGAAAGAGAAATAAACGAATTGTATAGTTCTCAAGCTGGTCCCAAAAAAACAATCGAAGTTATTTCTGATTTATTCATTAAATCTTCAAAAAAAGAAATGTATTTTGAAATCAAATCCAGTAAACCTAATGCTGATCAAAGTAAGGTTTCTAAAGAAAAATTACTTAAACTTCAAGCATTGAGAGGATATAATTTAGAAACCTATTATGCTTTTCCAGACAATCCATATGGTTCCAAAGAGAATTATAAATGGCCTCATCCTAAAAGATATTTCCAGATGGATGATATAAATTGTGTTCTAATGGGAAAAGATTTTTGGGACTATCTTGGAGGAAAAGGAACCTGGGAAGAATTAATAGAAATATTCAAACAAGTAGGTAAATCCAAGAAAATTGTTATCTATAGAGAATTTCTAGATGATAATAATGATCAGCAAAATATTGAGAAATATTTGAAATCTTAATTAATTTTTTCTATTTCAATATTACTTGTTAATTATAAATTAGGAAAAGTTGGGTAATAATTATTTACTACAAAGTATATCTATTGCATTGACTTGATTAATATTCGTATATACACAATTTTGCTCATTAATCTCAATAATAACAATATTTTCAAAAGAAAACTCCTTAATCCAAGTATTATTTTCGATGAAATTATTTATAGCTACAGTAGGAGTAGAACCATAACCTTTTCCAAGTATTTGACAAAGATTTACCTCTTTACCATTGAGATCATATGATGTAGTTTTAGAATCATAACTATAAATAAGAAATACTTTGACCATTGTTAGTATTCTCACAAAGGAATAGTTATAGCTCTGTTAAAATTAGATTATAAAAATCCATCAAAATCAATAGAATTCCTAATAGACAAATGCCAAAGACTAATAAATTAATCAATTATTAATAAAATTGGAAAAAGAAGAGAAGGTTATAGGTTTGTCTAAAGCATTAATGAATACCATTCCATCTATTTTAATGAAAATTTCCAATCAATTAGATGAACTTGAAAAAAATAATAAACAAGAAAATAATGTAGCAGTACTATGGGACGTAGAGAATGTAAATCCTGGAAATGATGTATCGTTTATAGAAGGGTTAAAAGAGCATCTAAACCAATTTGGAAGAATAACCATCGCTCAAGCATTTGCAGATTGGAATCGTAAAAATATCTCTCAATTAGCTCCACTACTTAGTGAGCATCATTTTGAATTAATACATATTCCTGCTTCAAGAAAAAATAGTGCTGATATGTCTTTAATAACATATGGAATAGAAATAGCTTTACAATATCCAATGATCAAGAATTTTGTATTGATAACAGGTGATTCAGATTTTCGACCATTGGTGAAATCCTTACGAAGAAATGGTAAGAAAATAATGATTATATGTAATGTTAATACTGCCAAAGAAGATTTTCTTATTCTTGCAGATGAATTCAAGGACTTCAGAACACTAAGACCTGGTGGAACTACTTCAATTGATGAAGAAGAAAATAAAACAATAGAAAGTATTACTTTAGAAAAGGAATCTAAAGAAAAATCTATCCCAGAAATGGTACCCTTTCCTTCAGAAGCTTTACAAGAAAAAAGAATAAGTGCTTTTAATCTTTTAACAGAAGCGATAAATGAAATGAAGCAAGAAAATATACAACCAGGAATTGGACTAGCAAAAGTAAGAGTATTAATGCTTAATCCATTTTTTGATGAGAAATTACTAGGGTATTCTAATTGGAGTAATTTTATAAACGCTGCAAAAGAAGCAGGTATTATCCAAATTTCTGGAGTAGACCAAGGACTTATTTTAGATATTACACCACAGGTAAAAGAGAAGACAGATCAAGAAAAAGCCTTTGATATGCTATTAGATGTTTTGAAAACACATGATGAAGGTAATATAACAAAATATCATAATCAAGCATTCATAGCTGAAGAATTATATAAAAAACCCAAGTTTAAAAAATTAAAGGAGAAACTTGGCTTTAAGAAGTTCAAAGATTTCATTCAAGCAGCAGAAGTTAGAAAGCTCATTGAAACAGAAGTAGACGGTTTGACTCATAGCATTCGTAGAATCATTAAGGAAAAATGAATTCAATTAAAGAAGAGATTTAATCTTGGTCAGAAATCTTTCCCATTCATGAGGGATTTCTATTTTATCTATTCTTAAGAAAAATGCTATTTCTTTGGATAGAGCTTTAATGGTTTCATCAGCTTTAAATTTCGTTTCCCAAAATGATAAATACAATATTGGTTTATCATGACCCTTTTGCCACTTTGAGTATTTTTCTTTCATTATTTTTTCTACATCAACATTTTTAAAAAATATACCTGCCCCTTTCACCTCTATTAGGATCCGAACTTCATTTTGAGAGTAAGCACCGGTAAAATCTATTGGTTTAGTATCTGATTCAACTACTAACAAATCAAATTCAATTGGTGAACCATCAATCCAAGATTGTCTAATAACTTGATAATTTTCAGGCAAATGTTTTGAAAGATAACATGCTACTATTCTAGAATACACATCCCCATGAAAGCGATTCCATTCTCTACCTTTTTTACGAATAGATTGAAAGCTATCGTATTTTTCTAATATTTCTTTTTGCTCATTATCTATTTTAGAATTCAATTCTATCATTTTTAATTTATCCATTAATTTTATTTCATTCAAAATTTTTTCTTGATGAATTAAATTTTGAAAATTTCTTTAATTTGTA
>Ga0307376_10003225_pt1 | contig 15322 bp, 11 predicted proteins | sample TR2MG_FD_202536 | JGI IMG/M metagenome (GOLD analysis project Ga0307376, IMG submission 202536) | Soil microbial communities from Risofladan, Vaasa, Finland - TR-2 | ecosystem: Environmental > Terrestrial > Soil > Coastal area > Acid sulfate soil | place: Finland: Risofladan, Vaasa | collected...
CGACACCATCTCTGGCTTCTCCAACTATCTTTATATCTTCCTCAAGTTCCAATATACTTCGCAAACCTTCCCGGAAAAGTGCATGGTCGTCTGCTACGAGAATTCTAATTGTTTTCTTCGAGTTAACTTTACCCATCCTATTCCTCAAGCGGAATTTTTACCTTTATCTTGGTCCCTTGTCCCTTTTCAGTTTTAACAGTAAAGGCCCCTCCCAAAAGTTTTGCTTGCTCTTCCATTCCTATTAGTCCAAAATTCTTGGCATATTTACTCTGAGTTAAGGCTCTGTTTAAATCAAATCCTTTCCCATCATCTTCTATAATAAGATGGAGATTTCTATTCTTATCAGTTCTTAATCTCAAATCTACATTCTTTGCCATAGCGTGTTTCTTTATATTGTTCATTGCCTCTCGGATAATTCGATAGGTGCCTACCTGTATCTTCATGGGGAGACTCTCTTCCACTTTAAGATTTAAAGTAGCTGCAATCCCTGTCTTTCTGCGAAACTCTTCCAAATACTTTCTCAGGACAGTAACAAAGCCTGTTCTGTGAAATTTCGGGAGCCGCAAATCAAATATGACATGTCGTGTCGCCTTAATACCTTTTGCCAGCATCTTCCTTAGTGCCAATAGTTCCTTCTTTACCTTTTTTGGATTACCATCCAGAAGTCTCTCACAAAAGTCAATCTTCAAAAGTGAACTAGCTAAAGTCTGGGCTAAACCATCGTGAATCTCCTGAGCCAATCTGTTCCTCTCCTCTGTAACTGTAACTCCCTTGTACAGCTCGACCAGTTGCTCGGTTCTCTCCTCTACTTCTTTCTCCAGTTCTATTGTATGTTCTTTCAATTTCTCTTCTGATTTCTTTTTTTCCGTAATATCGGAGATAATTGCGACGGCTCCATTAAATTTCCCCTCGTTGTTCATAAGAGGAACACTACAGACCGAGAAGAACATGTCTTCCCCTCCCTTTGTCTTGCCTGTTAAAATATAATGTGATGATTTACCCTTAGTTCTCTTTTTGAATTCACTTTCTATTGTCTCTTTACCTACCCTTCCAAAAAAAGAGCGAATATCCTTACCCAAAAGCTCATCCCTCCTGTAACCCGAGCTCTGGTATAACTTATCATTCATAGAAGTTATCGTCATATTTTCATCGAGAATGCATACACCTTCACCCATATTTTCAAAAAACATTCTATATTTCCCTTCCAATTCTTCTGCCTGGTTAACTTTATCCACCATTTTTTATTCCTTTCTTAATCAAGTCTGTAACTATCAGAGCCTTCCTGAAGAAAAAAATTAGTTCCTTTTTTTGTATGTAATTTTACTATAAATCCCCCATTTTTACAATAGGTCTAACGAATAATCTTATAAAATTTTTTGACAAAAAAAAGACCCATTTTTTAATGGGTCTTTTAGGTAAATAACTCGAAGATTACATACAAAAAGAGAACAAAAATATTTTAATCCTTGCTAATGTAATCTCTCCTTAGCCCTTCTACCACTGCCTGTGCGCGGTTTTTCACCCCCATTTTTCTATAGACATGATTAAGGTGGTTTTTAACCGTCTTTTCACTCACGAAGAGCTTCTTGGCAATCTCTTTATTAGTTTTCCCGGAAGCCACTAACTTGAGGATTTTTACCTCTTTCTTTGTTAGATGGACATTTTCTGTCCCGCTCAAAAAATCTGGCTTCCTTATACCCTTTAGTAGTTTATGCTCTATAAGGGGTGGGATGGAAACCCCTTCTCTAAATACAGAACGGATAGTCTGTATTAATTCACCAGAGGGACTGGTCTTTATTACGTAGCCAGAAGCGCCTGCCTGAAATGAGTCGGTAATATGTGCCGTGTCCTCATACATAGACAGCATAATAACGTAAACCTTTCGATATCTCTTCTTAATCTGGCGCGTAATCCTTATCCCATTTGGACCAGGCAGGCTGATATCCATGAGAATCACATCCGGCTTCACTCTCTTTGCCAACTCGAAGGTTTCCGCGCCATCCTTGGCTTCTCCAACTATCTTTATATCTTCCTCAAATTCCATTACTCTTCGCAAACCTTCCCGGAAAAGTGCGTGGTCATCTGCTATGACAATTCTAATTATTTTCTTCAGGTTAACTTTACCCATCCTATCCCCCAAGCGGAATTTTTACCTTTATCTCGACTCCTTGTCCCTTTTCAGTTTTAACAGTGAAAGCCCCTCCAAAAAGTTTCGCCTGCCTTTCCATCCCCTTTAGTCCAAAATGCCTGGCATATTTTTTCTTATTCAAGGCTTTCTTTAAGTCGAATCCTTTCCCATCATCTTTAATGATAACGTGAAGATTCTCGTGCTTATCAGTTCTTAATCTCGCATCCACATTCTTTGCCATAGCGTGTTTTCTTACATTATTCATCGCCTCTCGAATAATTCTATAGGCACCTACCTGTATATTTGTGGAGAGACTCCTCTCCAGTTTAATATTTAAGTTACATATAATCCCTGTCTTTTTGCAAAACTCTTTAAAATACTGTCTGAGAACCGTGGCAAAGCCCGTTCTGTGAAAGTTCGGTAGCTGCAAACCAAATACGATATCCCGGTTCAACTTAATGCTTTTCCTAAGCATCTTTCGCAATTCCCCTAGCTCTGCCCTTACCTTTTCCGGATCTTTGTCCAGAACTTTCTCACAAATCTCAATCTTCAAAAGGGCAGTTGCCAGGTCCTGAGAGCAAAAATCGTGAATCTCCCGCGCCAATCTATTCCTTTCTTCTGTAACTCCCACTCCCTTATACAGATCGACGAGTAACTTGGTTCTCTTATTTATTTCTTTCTCCAGCTCTAGTGTGCGTTCTCTTAACTTATCCTCTAATTCTTTCCTTTCTGTAAAATCGGAAATAATTGCGATAGTCCCATCAAATTTCCCTTTTTTGTCAAAACGAGGAGCACCACTAACGGATAGGACTATTTCTTTCCCTTTCTTTGTTCTAACCTTTACAGTATAACGCGAAGAGTAACCCTCCATCCTTTTTTTCAACTCCTTTCTTACTCTATCTTTACTCTTACCTATAAGAAAGGGGACAACATTCTTACCCAGAATTTCATTCTTCCTGTAACCTGTAATTTCACAGACTTTACGATTAACAAAAATTGGCACCATCTTCTTATTAGTAACGCACAAACCTTCTCCCATATTTTCAACGGAAACTCTATATTCCTTCAATTCTTGTAATTGATCCTTCTTATCCACAACTTTTTCTCCTGATAAACCGGAAATTTTGAAGGAATGGCCACTGCACTAATTATTCTTTTTACGCAAAATTTATGTTACCACAACTAATCAATAATGTCAACTACAAATCGTCGCTACCCTGAGCTCCTTATTCGTCGCTCCAGCGACCCTTCGCTACTCCTCCCATGGGTCGGCGTTCGCGGGCTTCGGTCCTTCGGACCCCGGGGCGCTCACCGTCTCGCGCCCGTCGCTAACACGTCCCGATTTATTCATCGGGACAGCGACCCCTCCTGTGAATCATACGGAAGGGGTGAGATTCGAACTCACGTTCCGATTACTCGGAAACTGGTTTTCAAGACCAGCGCCATCAACCGCTCGGCCACCCTTCCACTTACTCCTTCTTCTTCTCCTCTGATTCTGAGGGTTTGAATCCTTTTCTTTCCCATCTATTCTTCTTTTTTTGCCACCCAGTAATTCTCCAGTCGACATGTCTTATATCACGCAGAGCCAGTATTTCCCTCTCCACCTTCCTCAGTTGACTGGAGACTGCTAATTCATTATGTCCGTCTACTTTATCTCCCATAAATGCCAAATATCCTTTAATACAAACTGTATCCTTTACCGTATTCACTAACAGTCCAGGCACGTTAACCCAGTTCCTGCTTAATATTATCTTCACTTTACTATTAACTTTCCATGATTCCATGCCCATTTTTAATCTCTATCAATTATCTCCAATCCATTCATATGGGGCTGGAGAACTTTGGGAATAATTACTGTTCCCTTCTCAGTTTGATTATTTTCTAAAATGGCGGCAAAGGTTCTACCAATGGCCAGCCCGGAACCATTCAATGTATGGACATATTCCAGTGTTCCCGTTTTTTCCTTCTTATGCTTAATATTTATTCTCCTCGCCTGGAAATCTGTAAAGTTACTGCAAGAGGAGACTTCCCGCCACCTGTTTTCACCAGGCATCCACACTTCCAGGTCGTAAGTCTTGGCTGCCCCGAACCCCAAATCGCCTGTGCAAAGAGCTACAACCTGATAAGGAATCTCCAATAATTCTAAGACCTTCTCAGCATCAGAGACCAGAGTCTCCAATTCCCCATAAGAATCTTCGGGCCTGGTGAACTTTACCAGTTCCACCTTGTTAAACTGGTGATTCCTGATTAATCCTTTGGTGTCCTTTCCATAAGAACCGGCTTCTCTACGAAAACATGGTGTATAAGCCACATAATTCAAAGGCAAGTCTTTCTCCTTCAGAATTTGATTCTTGTGCAGATTGGTCAGAGGCACTTCGCCAGTGGGAATCAAATAGAGGTCATCGTCTTTGCACTTGTAAAGTTCTATGGAAAACTTGGGCAACTGCCCTGTGCCCATCATGCTCTCACCAGTGACCATAAAGGGCGGCAATATTTCCTTATATCCTCCTTTAATATGTAAATCGAGCATGAAGTTAATCAGTGCCCTTTCCAGCCTCGCTCCCTTTCCTTTGAGGAGGGCAAACCTGGTACCGGAAATCCTGGAGGCAAGGGGAAAATCGAGGATTCCCAAACTCTCCCCCACCTCCCAATGTTCACGAGGCTCAAAATTGAACTTCTTCTTCTGTGGTTTCCCTTCTCTCACAACCTTATTATCCTTAGGTGTCTTCCCCACAGGCACAGATTCGTGGGGCAGGTTGGGAATCATCAACAGATGTCTTGTTGTCTTCTCCTGAAGTTCTTTTAACTTATCATCTAACTCTCTTATACGCTCAGAGACTTTCTGCATCTCCCCAATCGATTCTTTAATTTCCTTGCCTTCCCTCTTTAATTTCCCTATCTCTTCCGAAGCCTTATTCCTTCTATATTTCAAATCTTCCACTTCAACTAAAATTTTCCTCCGCTCTCCATCCAACTGGAGAAGTTCATCGAGAGAAATCTTCTCTCCCTTGTCTTTTAAACCCTTGTTGACTTTTTTTATATTTTCCCTGATAAATTTCAAATCGAGCATCTTATCCTTTCATCACCCCGATTGGTCTCATCCTGGCTACTTTCTTAGAAATACCTGCATTGTGGCAGACATCCACTACTTCATCAACGTCCTTATAGGCTTGAGGCGCTTCCTCTGCCAATGTCTTGTATCCCTTTGCCTGAATAACGATTCCTTTCTCTCCTAACTCCCTCTGTAACTGTTCGCCGCTAATCGTATGCAAAGCTTTTGTTCTGGACATCGCTCTCCCCGCACCATGGCAGGTGCTTCCCCATGTCTCTTCCATAGCTCTTGTGGTGCCCACAAGGACATAGGAGGCAGAACCCATTGTCCCTGGGATAAGCACTGGCTGCCCTACACCTTTATAATCCTCGGGCACATCAGGATGTCCTGCGGGAAAGGCTCTGGTTGCGCCCTTTCTATGAATACAAAGAGTTGTCTTTTTTCCCTCTACCGGGTGTTCTTCAATCTTTCCGATATTGTGCGCTACATCGTATATAAGCACCATTCCCAGGTCTTTAGGACTTATCTTAAGCACCCTTTCGAAGGTCTCTCTTGTCCAATGCATTATGCACTGCCTGTTTGCCCAGGCGTAATTAGCTGCGCATCTCATTGCTTTCAGGTAGTTTTGACCTTCCTCTGACTTTACTGGCGCACAGGCCAGTTGTCGGTCGGGAAGACTGATGTTATATTTTCTTACAGCATTTCCCATTAGCCTGAGGTAGTCATCACAAATCTGATAACCGAGCCCCCTTGAGCCGGTATGAATCATCACTGTAATCTGTCCAGGAAATATACCGAAAACTTTAGCTACCTCTTCGTCGTATATCTCCTCTACAATCTGAATCTCCAGGAAATGGTTTCCTGCTCCCAATGTGCCCAGCTGCGGCCTTCCCCTTTCTAAAGCTCTCTGTCCCACCTTGGTAGCATCAGCACCCTCCATGGAGCCCTTCTCTTCGGTATGTAGAGCATCTTCGGGAAGTCCATAACCCTTCTTTATTGCCCACTGGCTACCTTTCTCCAGAACCTCCATTACCTCCTGAGAGGAGATTTTTATTCTTCCCTTAGAACCCACTCCTGAAGGAATGGCTACGAACAATGCAGAAATTAACTCGTGAAGTTTAGGACGAACATCCTTTTCCTTCAAATTTGTTCTAAGAAGCCTTACCCCACAATTAGAAACGACAAAATTATTGGCGATAAAGTTGTGATGGGGATGGGCAACTGTGAAATCGTATACATAACCATCAAAATCTACTTCTTCGATACTTTCAATTTCATCCCAGACCATACCCGATTCTTCCAAACCTTCTGTTGCCTTCTCTAAAAACTGGTCAAACTTGGGAGAATTCGTGGGCACTCTATGCTCAATATTTCTCTCCTCATAAATTGAACGCTCCACAAAACGAAAGTTGACAGAAGAAGAATCGAAGCCACTAAAAATATCCCGGGCAGACATTGCCTTTACTAATTCCTTCTGCTTTACTTTACTTGCCATCTCTTTCCGCTCTGCAATAACTAATTGTTTCCATTTCAGATATTGCACGGCAACATTGGCAAGCCCTTTCCGCTTTTTATTATATTCGAAGCCTATTCTGGTAAAGAGATTAATCATATTCTGCGGACGCCCTGACAATATCAGTCTCAAGCGAAATGTATTTGCATTCTCTTTTCTTTGACTGATTTTGAGAGTAGTTACACCAAAATCGTTCAGTAACTTACTCATCTCTTTAAAAAATACAATTCCATTTTCCACAAACTTTTCCTTCTTATTCATAGAAACCACTGGACAATAAAAATTATGCCCATGTCCTGTCATTGTTTTAGGAGTATTCATTTCTGCGCCAAAGAAAGATGCTAAGAATAGTCTCTTCTGCCATAATGGTGTTTTAAATAGCCATTGGGGAATATGGTATTCCTGTCTTGCCTTATTTCCCAGAGGCACGCCCAGAGCAACCAGTAGAATGGCTAAACTGCTCGATCTGACCATACACATAGTCTCCATTGTCTCAAATTCATAAACCGAATAACTTGTCTTAATTTTCTGCTTTCTCTTTCTGGAATATATCCTTGAACATCTATAACCAATACTGGCTATATCTCTCCTTATCGTTTCCAGGTCTTCTGTCTTGCCCCAGAACCCAGTAATTCCCTTGCCTCTCTTTCTAACAAAATGGATACTCCCATCGCCAAATACATAGCCCATTACTTTCAAAATATAGGGAAGTTGTGGAGAGCTAAATCTTAAAGGCAGAAGTCCTCTTTTCTTCAAGTGGATAATAATCTGTTCCAAGCCATGTCCCCGGGAATCTTTTTCCAGAGTTAGAAGAATCTTTCTTATATCCTTTTCCTCAATAATAATTTCGTCACTGGGCTTCTCATAAGGGACGCCTTCGAAGGGATAGATTGCTACTTCACTACCTTTAGACAAATTCTTAAGTTCTACCATACCATCTCTGGTATAAAAAGGATGGTCTTCTGTAGCAGTAATTTTCTTGCCTATCTTTGTAGTTATCTTAAGAACTCTATTATCAGGTTTTCGTTTCAGGAAATTTACTATTCCAGTATTGGTAAACTTCCCCGAGTTAAAATCGAAACATCCGATTTTCTCGTCGGTCCACATTCTTTCAAATTCTTCTATTTTCAGACGATATCCTAAATTATGCAGAATTAAACTATCTCCAGAAATGCAATTCAAGTCATAACCAACACCTCCTGGGGAGATTACACCTCCGGCTTCGATATCCATAGCTGCCACTCCACCGATGGGAAACCCATAGCCCCAGTGGATATCGGGCATAGCCATAGATTTGCCCACAATTCCCGGAAGATAGGCTACATTGGCTACCTGGACAGGTGTTCTATCCATCCTGAGGTGCTGGAGCATCTTCTCACTGGTATATATCAATCCCGGCACCCTCATCCCTTCTTTCTTAGGGAGTAGCCACCTGTAGTCATCAATCTTCTTAAATGTCCCTTTCCACTCTTCTGCCATAATATTATCCTTCAATGAATACACAACCCTGCGCCCAGTTTGCTGGGCGTGTGGGTTATTTGCGCAAATTAAATATCGAATATTATCTCTGCCTGAAAAACTCCTTCAGGGAGAGTAGAATTTGAAATTTTCAGTCGGTGGTAAGTAGCAGCCTTAAACTCTGTCTCTATCTGGTGTCTGGTGATATCGAGTTCTTCTCCGAATATCTTTGCCTTAAGATGTTTCTCATCTATCTTGGAGACCTCAAATTTGGAGAAGAGCATGCTCTGGGAAGCAGAAAGATAGATTATCTCATTCAGCCAGGAGACCAGAAGCTCTTCTTTATTCTCTGCCTCTAACGAGATATCCTCTGAATCCTTAGGGTTCACTTTCTTTAAATCTGTAATCAAACTTGCCATCCCATAGGCTGCATTTATAAATAGCTCGGCCAAATCCTTACCGTATGCTTTAATCCCCATATCTGCGGTATGCTCAATTACTTCAAACTTCTTCACCCTTTCTCCTCGTTCTCTTTAACCACGCTGGCAATGGCCACCAATCTGTCTCCTTCCTCAAGTCTGATTAGCCTCACCCCTTTGGTACTCCTGCCTATGCGTCGAATACCTTTTACGGCTTGACGTATAAATAGACCGTGCGAGGTAACTAACACTATATCGTCGCTATCAGTGACACTTTTTATTCCCACTACTTCACCGTTTCTTTGGTCGGTTATTATGTTAATTACACCCTTACCCCCTCGTGCCTGTAATCTATATTTGTCCACATGAGTCCTCTTTCCATAACCTTTGGATGTGGCAGTTAAGAGTGCATCACCTTTCTTCATTATCTCCATCCCCACCACTCCATCTCCTTTACCCAGCCTTATACCTCTTACTCCCTGTCCCGCACGACCAATGGAACGCATCTCCTCTTCGGAAAAACGGATGGACTTCCCTTTTCCTGTGCCGATAATTACCTCTTCTTTACCAGTAGTAAGCTTGACATCAATAAGACTATCTTTTTTACCCAGTTTTATAGCTATAATACCGCCTTTCCTGGGATTCGAATATTCCTTCAAAGAGGTCATCTTTATCACTCCATTACAAGTTGCCATCAGAAGATATTTCTCTTTCTCTTTGGCGAAGTCTCTTACTGATACCATCGCTGTAATTGATTCTCCAATAGAAGATAGCCTAATCAGATTTACAATAGCCTTTCCTTTGGCAGTGCGACTTGCCTCGGGAATCTCATAAACTTTCAACCAGTAGACTTTACCCAGATTAGTGAAAAATAGCATATAGCTATGCGTTGTGGTAATAAATATGTCCTCTATAAAATCTTCTTCCCTGGTCGCCATTCCCGTAATTCCTCTGCCTCCTCTTCTCTGAGCACGATATGTAGAAACAGGGAGCCTTTTGACATAGCCAGCGTGGGAGATAGTAACCACTGCATCCTCTTCGGGAATCAAGTCTTCTATATCCATTTCTATGGCCTGAGCCTTAATCTTGGTTCTCCGTTTTTCTCCGTATTTTTCCTTTACGCTTATTAATTCTTTCCTGATAATCTCCAGAACCTTTTGGGGAGTAGCAAGAATCGCTTTGAACTGCTCTATGTTTTTAATCAATTCTACATACTCTTCTAATAGCTTGTCCCGCTCTAAGCCGGTTAATTGGTGCAACCTCATATCCAGAATCGCCTGGGCCTGGGCTTTAGTGAATTTGAAATTTTCCATTAAGGACTCTCTCGCCTTATCTACATCTTTCGATTTTTCTATAATATTAATTACCTTATCTATATTTTCCACCGCCTTCTTTAACCCTTCCAGAATGTGAGCTCGCTGTTCGGCCTTCTCCAACTCAAACTTTGTGCGCCGGGTAACGATCTCCTTTCGATATTCGAGATAATGGGAGAGCACTTCTTTGAGATTCAGTATTCGGGGAACATTATTTACCAAGGCAAGAGTAATTACTCCAAAAGTAGTCGCCAGCTGTGTGTGATTGAATAACTGGTTAAGCACAATCTGCGCATTCGCTTCCCGCTTCAGTTCAATAACTATGCGCATCCCCATTCGGTCAGATTCGTCACGCAGGTTACTGATACTATCTATCTTCTTATCCCTTACCAAATTGGCTATTGTCTCCAGAAGCTGAGATTTATTTACCTGATAGGGAATCTCATTAACCACTATGGCTTGCCTGCCACTACCAATTTGTTCAATATCCGTATCGGCTCTCAACTTAATCGAACCCCTGCCTGTGAGATAGGCATCTTTTATCCCCTTCTTCCCGAATATTATCCCACCAGTAGGAAAGTCGGGTCCTTTAATTACTTTCATTAATTCTGTAATTTCAGTGTTGGGATTATCTATAAGTATTATTATTCCATCAATAACCTCTTCCAGGTTATGGGGTGGTATATTGGTGGCCATTCCTACGGCAATACCTGAAGAACCGTTGATCAGGAGGTTGGGAAGCCGAGCAGGTAGAACCACAGGCTCTTTTAAAGACTCATCAAAATTGGGGACGAAGTCGACTGTGTTTTTATTAATATCGGTAAGTATTTCTGAAGCAATGTTTGCCAGCCTTACCTCTGTGTAGCGCATCGCGGCCGCTGCATCGCCATCAACGCTACCAAAATTGCCCTGTCCATCAATGAGAGGATGCCTTAAGGAGAAATTCTGAGCCATTCTCACCATAGCATCATATACAGCCATATCTCCGTGAGGGTGGTACTTCCCCAGCACTTCCCCCACAACACGGGCACTCTTCTTATAAGGCTTATTGTGAAATAAACCAAGATCCTGCATAGCGTAGAGAATACGCCGGTGAACCGGTTTCAAACCATCCCTCACATCGGGAAGAGCTCTACCCACAATTACGCTCATGGCATAGTCTATATAAGAGTCTTTCATCTCGTCTTCTATGGTTCGCGGTATAATTTTTTCAGAAGATTCCATTATCTTTCCTTTAATTTCTCTTTAAGGAAGAGTTGATTTTGAGGAGTATTAGAATTTTAGCGAGGGAACGAGGGCAATATCTTTCCCTTCATCCCTCTTTCTAGGAAAAGTTAGTTCGCAAGGAGCTTTTAATTTCTTGCTTTACTAAATCTTTGCGAGCGAAACAATAAAAATTTCAATTGTTCGACCCCGATTTATCGGGGGAGTTTTTGAAATTTTAGTGTAGCGAGCAATAGATTTTGTTAGCAAGAAATTTCAGCGATGAGCAAACTAACTTTTCCTGTCTCTTTCCATTATATATCCAGGTTTCTCACTTCAGGAGCATAAGTTTGTATAAAATTTTTCCGTGGTTCGACCTTATCTCCCATAAGAGCGGTAAATATCCTATCCGCCTCTACCACATCTTCCAGTTGGACCTGAAGAAGAGTTCTCTTCTTGGGATCCATTGTCGTCTCCCATAATTGAATAGGATTCATCTCTCCCAACCCTTTATATCTCTGTATATTGATCCCTTTTTTTCCCAGATTCTTTACCACCTCCAGCAGCTCATCAAAACTGTGCACATTGAACTCTTCTCCATTACATCTTATTCTATTTATGACTTCCTTGCCACTCTCCTTGCCATACCGGGAAATGTCCAGACCTGTCTTTTCCAGGTTAGCTACAACCTCTTTTATCTTTTTCAACTCCCAGAGGTCCTTCACTTCCGGCCTTTCCTCCTCGCTGGGTGGAGCCTTCTCTTTATTCTTACTCTTCTCCTTCTCCGTAAGCTCTTTGCGGAAACTTTTCAACTCTTTCTCTGAATATAAGTACTTCTCCTTAAGCGAAACCCCCTTCCCCTTAGTCTCTATTACAGAATAAAGAGGAAGCCTGCCTGATTTATTGAGTTCTAAAAAATTTTCCCAGGTAATTCCTTTCTTTCCCGCTTTCTTAAGGAGTCTTTCCATCTCTATTAGTCCCTGGAGAATCTGTTTAATCTTTTCTTCTTCATATTTTAAGATTTCTTTGCCATCCTTTAATTTAAAAAGCCGGATACCTTGCATACCCTGGCGTAAAAGGTATCTATCCAGTTCATCATCCCCCCCTAAATACATCTCCTGTTTCCCTTTTTTTACCCTATAAAGGGGTGGTTGGGCTATGTATACATAACCATTCTCAATCAAAAGGCGCATCTGCCGATAGAAAAAGGTCAAAAGCAGAGTGCGGATATGTGCCCCATCAACGTCAGCATCAGTCATAAGAATGATCTTATGGTAGCGGGCTTTTGCCAGGGCAAACTCCTCTTCGCCAATGCCGCTTCCTACAGCAGCAATTATTGTCCGAATCTCCTCATTGGAGAGCACTTTATCTAACCGCGCCTTCTCCACATTTAGTATTTTCCCTTTTAAGGGAAGGATAGCCTGGAAAGCCCTATCCCTCCCCTGCTTTGCACTTCCTCCAGCAGAATCGCCTTCAACTATATATAATTCACACAATGAGGGGTCTCTCTCTATGCAATCGGCCAATTTCCCGGGCAGAGAAGCACTATCCAGTGCCCCTTTTCTCCTGGTCAGTTCACGCGCCTTTCTGGCGGCTTCCCTGGCTCGTGTTGCAGTGATCGATTTTTCTACAATCTTATTAGCAATAGAAGGATTCTCTTCCCAAAAAGCGCTCAGGTATTCGCCAACTATAGATTCGACAATTCCTTTCACCTCGGAATTACCCAGCCTGGTCTTGGTCTGACCTTCAAATTGCGGTTCAGGCACTTTCACGCTAATTACTGCCGTTAGCCCCTCACGCACATCCTCCCCGGAAAGCGACACCTGTTTGTCCTTCAGGGCAGCATTTCGCCTTATGTAGTCATTGATTACTCTGGTTAGAGAAGTCTTAAAGCCGATAAGATGGGTGCCACCTTCTTTAGTGTTGATATTATTAGCAAAGGTGAAGATGTTTTCGGTGTAACTATCATTATACTGCAGGGCAATCTCCGCGTTTACCCCTTCTTTTTCTCGAGAAAAGTAGATAGGCTTTTTATGAAGAACATTCTTATTAGCATTCAGGTAGTTTACGAAAGAGGTGATTCCTCCCTCGTAACAGAAAGAGTGCTGTTTGTCTTCCCGCTCATCATAAATATTTATAGTAGTGCCGGGATTCAAAAATGCCAGTTCACGCAAGCGGTGGGAGAGAATGTCGAAATTGAAAGTCACACTCTCTGTGAACACATTAGGGTCTGGTTTAAAAGTTATCTTGGTCCCTCGATCATCGGTTGGGCCTACAACCTTTAGATTGTAATCTGGTTTGCCTCGATGGTACAACTGTTTATAAATATTACCGTCTCGATAAACCTCCACCTCCAGCCATTCGGAAAGGGCATTTACCACTGAAATTCCCACCCCGTGGAGCCCGCCGGATGCTTTATATGCTTTCTTATCGAACTTCGCGCCAGCAAAGAGCTTAGTCATAATAACTTCTACAGCTGGCTTCTTCTCGCGGAGATGAATATCCACAGGAATGCCCCGGCCATCGTCCATAACACAGATACTATTATCTTGACGAATGGTAACATCAATATTTTTACAGTAGCCGGCTAAGACTTCATCGATGCTGTTATCTACAGCCTCCTCTACTAAATGGTGCAACCCCATAGGACCTGTTGTCCCTATATACATAGCCGGTCTCTTCTGAACCGACTCCAGACCCTCCAGAACCTGAATCTTATCAGCAGTATACTCGCTTTTTCCTGAGACCATCTTCCTACTGTTTACCTCCCAACCTCTCAAATCTTTGGCCTATAGCTCGAGCACTGATTCCCGATAAGTGGAAGGAACCATCCTCAAGTAATATCGCTGCTTTTGCCTTCTGTTTTAAACTGGAAAATTGTCCCCACTTCGCCTTTCGCATATCAATAATCATAACTATTTCCCTGATGTCAATTGTTTGACCATTTCCAATGCATAAAAACAAGATAACCCCTTCCCCGATTCCATCGGGGTTCTCACCCGGGGCTCTCACCGTCTCGCGCCCGCGCCTTTCCCTCGCTACGCTCGGTCGTCGCTCCTTATTCGTCGCGACCGGCGCCCCTTGAGGGAAACCAGATTGTTTCACTCAAACTCCCTAATCCGCATCCCGATTGTTATCGGGATGCTTCAAGATAACCCCTTCGGGAATACTTCCAATTTCGATTTTTCCAATTTATTTTACCTTTTTTAATCGCTATTTGTCAAGAGAAAATGGACTATAGATAGAGAAAAAAGTTGGCAAAAGAAAACCCTCTAACATAATATGTCAGAGGGTTATATAAAAAATATCAACTCCGGGCAAAGAGTCAGTTTCTCTCGCCTCTAGAAATGGGCGAGTGTCCATAGCCCCTTAACACTGCTTCTACCCTTGCCGTTAACTCATCAGGGTCAAAAGGCTTAGTAATGTAATCGTCTGCTCCCTTATTTAGTCCAACAACCCTGTCTTTAACCGAACACTTAATGCTCAATATTATAATAGGAATAAAATTCGTGTGGTCGTCGGTCTTTAAAATCTTGCACGTGTCATAACCGTCTATGCCCGGAAGTATTATGTCTAGGATGATCAAGTCAGGCCTCACTTTAGACACTTCTCCCAATGCCTCTTCCCCGCTCTCCGCCGCATAGACCATATAGTCTTCTGCTTCCAGAATAGTCTTAACCAGATTTGTAAGATCTGGATCGTCGTCCACGATTAAAATCTTTGCTTTCATAGTCATCTTCTCCACACAATAGTAAATCCTGTCTTTCCCTATATTAAGTATAATTTATTAATGTTAAGTTTAGGTTAACAATTTGTAAAATTTTTGTAAACTTTATATGGCTTTCAGAAATGGTCATTTATGGGAAAACCGAGCAGGGCAAGATTGAATATTCACTCTTCCTCAACAAACTTATAACCCACGCCTTCCACAGTTTCTACCTTCTTCCCCTCTTCCCCCAGCTTCTCCCTCAAATGGCGCACGTGGACATCCACAGTTCTTGTGCCACCGAGATATTCGTATCCCCAGATATTTTCAATGAGAAAAGTTCTGCTGAGCACTTTGCCCTTTTTTTTCATTAACAGATAAAGCAGATTAAACTCTTTTGGTGTAAGGTCAATTTTTTTATCCATTACATATACCATATGTTCAGTTGAATCGAGCCTAATCTCTCCAGACACCAGAACCTCTCCGGGCTCGCCTGCATAGAGAATCCTTCTTAGAACAGCCCTCGTTCT
>Ga0307376_10003230_pt1 | contig 15310 bp, 16 predicted proteins | sample TR2MG_FD_202536 | JGI IMG/M metagenome (GOLD analysis project Ga0307376, IMG submission 202536) | Soil microbial communities from Risofladan, Vaasa, Finland - TR-2 | ecosystem: Environmental > Terrestrial > Soil > Coastal area > Acid sulfate soil | place: Finland: Risofladan, Vaasa | collected...
TGTGTCCTATAGATACCAGCACGGTGGAGCTTTAGGTATTGCACATGCGCTTAACCTTGCACGAGATTTTGTTGATGGTGATTTTGCTCTTATTCTTGGTGATAATATTTTCTTTGATAAGTTTAACTTTTCAGAAATGCTAGTTCCGCATTTATTTTTAACTACTTCTAACACACCAGAGAAGTTTGGTGTAGCAGAGATAAGCAAAGGTAAAATTATTCGCATAGTTGAAAAACCAAAAGAATTCATCTTTAGTTTGATAGTTACTGGGCTTTACTTGTATCCGAAAAGCGTATTTGGGTTGATTGATGACTTAAAACCATCAGCCAGAGGAGAGCTTGAAATAACGGATTTGAACAACTTGTTAGGTAATTGTGACTACACAACAGTAGATAAGTGGTTTGATGTTGGTGAGTATGATACGCTTCTTGAAGCATCTAATTATGTAAAGGAGTTAAGGTGTCTCTAAAAAGGTATGCTGGTGCCACGTATGACAAAGAAGAAATACTGAAGATGTTTTCAGCAATCTTGGATGGTTGGTGGAGTGGTGGAAGGTATACCAAAGAGTTCCAAGATGACTTTGCTCAGTTTGTTGGTATAAAACATGCACTGGCTTGTAATTCTGGTTCATCTGCTAATCTATTAGCTGTTAGTGCATTAGAATTGGACAAAGGAAGTGAAGTGATAACACCCCTTTGCACATTTCCAACTACTCTTAATCCAATAATTCAATGCGGTCTCGTCCCCGTTTTTGTAGATGTGGATGATACTTTTAATATAAATACCAAGATTTTAAGACAGGCAAGATCTGATAAAACACGTCTTATAATTATTCCACACACCTTGGGAAATCCTTGTAATATGGATGACATTGTAGACATTTGCTCAGAGTATGATTTGAGGTTAATAGAAGATTGTTGTGATGCTTTGGGAGCGAAGTACAATAATAAGTATGTGTCGTCATTTGGTGATTTAGCAACATTTAGTTTTTACCCTGCCCATCACATGACAACTGGTGAAGGCGGAATGGTTGTTACTAACAACAGTGACTTAGCCAAAAAAGTTAGAAGCTATCGTGATTGGGGTAGAATGTGCAATTGTGACCCTTGTTTAGAGATGATACAAGAAGGATATGTTTGTTCTGAGAGACTAAATTTTACTGTGGATGGTATACCATATGACAAACGATATGCTTACAGTCATATAGGTTATAACCTCAAAATGACAGAAATTCAAGCTGCTATGGGCATTTCTCAGATACAAAAACTTGGTGAGTTCATTAGGAAAAGAAACGAAAATTATAACACATTGTTAGAGTGTCTTACTGATGCTGAGTGGTTACGCTTTCCTGTTCCAAACGGAGAACCGTCTTGGTTCGTATTTCCTATGTGGATTACAGATGGGGCGCCATTTAGTAGAGACCAAGTGGTTAAGCATTTGGAAGAACACGGAATACAAACAAGACCAATATTTGCTGGTAACATTTTAAAACAACCAGCATATAATAACATACAGTGTAGGGTAGTAGGAGATACTTCATGGTCGGACAGGTTGTTCCGCAACGCTTTTTTTGTTGGTGTTTACCCTGGTTTGGATAAGGATGATATGCAGTATATTGGAGAGGTATTAAATGATATTGATAACGGGCGGACTAGGTTTTCTAGGAAGTAACTTAGCTGAAAGTTTGGTAAAAGATAATCATCAAGTTATTCTGGTAACTAGAAGCAGTGTAAAACTGTGTAATATCAACAGTATCGCTACTGATGTTATTGTTGAGTATGGGGATGTAACCGACCATGACTGGTTAACTGAGGTTATATTGAAGTACAAGCCATCAGTAATTTTTCACTTTGCTGGTCAACTAACTTCTTACGAATCTTTTGAGTATCCTCTATACGATGTTGACGTAAACTGCAAATCTACGTTAAGTATACTAGAAGCTGTTAGGCATTTAAATAACGGTTGTCGTGTAGTTTTGGGTAGTACTTTTTGGGTAGTCGGCAATCCTGCTTATCTTCCTATGGATGAGAAAATCCCTTGCAACCCACAGAATGTTTACGCTGCTAATAGGTTGGCAAGTGAGCACTATTGTAAGATATACAACAGAGTTTACGGTTTAGACACAGTAATCATGAGGTTGACCAATACGTATGGGGTGAAGGAGCAGTATGATAACAAAAAGAAAGCAGCCCTTAATTACTTATTATACAGGGGTATGAACGGTGAAGCGGTTACAATATACGGTAAAGGTAACTTTTTCAAGGATTATATCTACATTTCTGATGTTGTGACGGCAGCTAAGTGTATTATGGACCAAGGCACTGCTGGTGAGTGTTATTTTGTTGGTACTGGTATTAAAACTTGGTTCCATGATATTGGTAGGTGGATAAAAGAGTTAACAGGATGTGAAATTAAGTATATTGAACCACCTGAGTACCATCAAAAAATTGATGTTGGAAGTACTGTGATCGATAATCGGAAACTTGTAGAACTTGGATGGGATTGGAAAGTAAAAGTTAAGTATGGGCTTAAGTTTACCTTAGACTATTACCGCAGTGAGGGATTATGAAGATATGTATTACAGGCGGAGCAGGCTTTATAGGCACCAACTTTATTAAGTTTTTACGTAGCAAGTATTTTAACTTAAAGATTGTTGTTATTGACAAGTTAACATACGCTGGAAGTAAAGAGAACTTGGACGGACTTGGTGTAGAGCTTATTGAGAAGGATATTTGTGACCTACAAGTGTCGGACTTTGATGTTTTTGATGCAGTTTATCACTTTGCTGCTGAGTCACATGTTGATAGAAGTATTTTGTCCCCACATATTTTTCTAAGAAGTAATATCATAGGAACAGTTAATTTATTGGCTTTATGTAAAGAGATGGGGGTCGGCAAGTTTATTTACATTAGTACTGATGAAGTATACGGGTCTGTTAATTGTCCGAGTAGGGAAACTGATATACTCAATCCATCATCTGCTTATTCTGCCAGTAAGGTTTCTGCTGAGTGTTTTTGTAAGGCTTACTATAAGACTTTCAATATTCCTGTAATTATAACGAGGAGTTCCAATAATTTTGGACCTCATCAGCATTCAGAGAAATTAGTTCCTGTCATTATTACTAACGCTATTAACGATAAGAAGATACCAATATATGGCACTGGTGGAAATATTAGAGACTGGATTTATGTAACAGACAATTGCGAAGGCATAGAATTTGTTGGTCAAAAAGGTAGTGTTGGGGAAATATATAATGTTGGAGGTGGTCGTCAGTTAACTAATATTGAAATTGCTAATGCAATATTGGACATATTGGGTAAACCAAAGACACTTATAGAATTTGTAGCTGACCGATTGGGGCATGATGCTGAGTATAGTTTAGATTGTTGGAAGGTTAATAGATTAGGGTGGAAACCAAAATATGATTTTGGTAAGGCTTTGGAAACTACAATTGGATGGTATAAAGAGAAATGGAAAAATTAGTTATAGCAGTTCCTACTTTCAACAACATTAAATATACAAAGCTGTTACTTGCGTCTATAAAATGTTCATTTCCGCATGAGATTTTAGTTATTGACAATGGTTCTGTGGACAATACTGTTGAATGGTTGATTGATAATAGAATTAATCACATAGCTTACAAAGAAAACCGAGGGTTCTCGTATGCTTATAATGAGGCGATGGATTATACCTTCTGTACAGATAACTTTTTGTTGTTTGCGGCAAATGATACTGTATTTTACCCAAACAGCATAGACCACATGGTTCTAGCACTGCTTGAGTCAGACTTTGAATTATTTTGTGGTCATGAAATTTTAAATAAGGTAACTGTTGAAGGAGTAAATGTCAACGTTCTGAAAGAATTTCCTTATCCGTTTTCTTTTAAGAAGAAGGAATATAATAAGTTAGTATACGTAGATGGTGGGTTGAACCATAGTTGTATTATTCGGCAAAAATCTTCGTTTGATACGATTGGTTATTATGATGTGAATTTCTACCCTGCTTACTTCGAAGATAACGATTATGCTCGTAGGTGTAACTTGTTAAATGTAAAGTATGGTACAGTAATTTCTGCCATGTTTAAGCATTTTTGGAGTAGGACTATTTATGAGGGAGGTGCTAAGGAATTAAACGATAGGAGATTTTCTAAGAACAGAGAATACTACATTAGCAAGTGGGGTGGAACTGTCGGTAATGAAAGTTATGAACGACCATTCAATCTTCAAGATGTAAAAATATCATCCAGAGACAACGAATTAATGATTTTGAGAGAGTTAATGTGAGGGATGTAAGTGAATTTAAGGACATTCACAAAGGTGAGCGTTGTTTCATAATAGGCACAGGTCCATCTTTAAATAATACTAATCTTACTATGTTAAAAGATGAAATAATTTTCGGTGTGAACACTTTATATCTTGGACTTGCCCGCTTCAAAATAAAACCCCGTTATTGGGGTATTTCTGACCCACAAATAATTAAAGACCACTATAAGCAGATTTTTACATTAGATACTACTGTCTTCTTGGCGCACCATGCTCGAAAGTATTATGTGGCAAACTCTAACCTATTTAAACAATATCAAGTACCTGTTTTACTTAATTCAGCAGGTAGGTTTTCTACTGACTTGGCGAAAGGGGTAGCTTGTGGGATGACTGTTACGTATGACATTTGCTTGCAGGCAGCTTATTATATGGGCTTTGATAGGGTTTACCTTGTAGGTGTTGATGCTGATTATTCAGGTGCAGCGACTCATTTTTATAATAATCCTGATAAGCGTGGTAAGTCTATTAATCAGAAACGTCCATTTGAGGCTTACAGTAGTGCAAGGAAAGTTTTTGAGGCGGACAATAGAGAGATTATAAATTGTACAGTTGGTGGCAAATTAGAAGTATTTAAACGAAAGAAATTGGAAGAGATACTAAATGAGAAGTGTTGAAGATTTTAAAGACATTCACAAAGGTGAGCGTTGTTTTATTATTGGTACAGGACCGTCATTACGTAGCACCAATCTTACACTATTGAATGACGAGATTACCTTTGGTGTGAACGGTTTGTTTGTTGGATTAGAGTACTTTGGCATAAAACCCCGTTATTGGGGATTTTCTGACCCTAGAACAATCGAAAGTTACTACAAACAAGTTTTTTTATTAGATACTACTATATTTTTGGCAGTCGGAGCACGTGAATGGTACTTAAACAATATATCACAATTTGAGGAATTCAACAATGACCCAATTGTGCTTATGGCGATACCATCCCCAGTACTAGTACCATTTTCTACTGACCTTACCCAAGGTGTTACTTGTGGGAGAACAGTGGTTTATGATGTCTGCCTTCAAGTAGTTTATTATATGGGGTTTAATAGAGTTTACTTGGTGGGTTGTGATTGTGACTATTCGGACTTTTGTGATACCCACTTTTACCGAAATCCATTTGAGGATAGGTTAGCTGAAGTTGCTGAATCATTACAACCTAAACGACTTTTTGCTTATCAAAACGCTAAAGAGGTATTTGAGTCAGATGGTAGGGAGATTATAAACTGTACGGTTGGTGGTAAATTGGAGGTATTTAAACGTGAGACGTTAGAGGAAGTTGTGGGTACGGTAAGGTAAGGTATCTTTTGAAAACTAAGGAGAGACTGTAATGAGCAACTTTTTTGTGGTCATAGCGAATAAAAATAGGTTTAAACTTACATCTGATTGTATTGAGTCTCTCTATCAAGGTGATTATCATAATTTTCAAGTGATTGTTGTTGACGACGCTTCTACTGACAATAGCCCCGATTTGATTTCTCAGCATTTTCCGCAGGTAGAATTGATTAGAAATACTGTATGTGTTGAGTTTTGCAAAACGTTCAACATTGGTATTAGGAGAGCTTTAGAAAGGGGAGCTGATTATGTGTTTGTTTTGAGCAATGATACACTAGATTTTTCTGAAAACTATATTAGCAGAGTGATAGAGGTGTTTGAAAGTGATGATAAGATAGGTTTAGTTGGTTCTAAAGTATTCTTTGATGGTGGTGTAGTCAGATGGGGTGGTGAACCAAGGGAAGTATTCCGTTGTCGCTTCGATACTCCAGATTGTGCCTATGTAATCAAGAGAGAAGTATTAGAACAGGTAGGGTTGTTCGATGAGGATTATATAAGATATTTTGAACTTATAGACTATATTTTAAGACTAAGAAACGCTGGTTATGAGATTCGTTATGTTGACGATATTAGTTTTGTACACCTTGGTCAGAAAACTGCTTCTAGGACTAGTCGTACTTTTCATTATTATCGAGTTCGTGCTGCATATGTCCATGTTAGGAAGTGGTTTAATGATGAGACCGAAGAGTGGAAAGATGCAGAAAGAAAAAAGGTAATAAAATTAAATTATGAACTGTTGCGTGCTGCTCCAGAAGAACATAAGGAGGAGATTACTAAAGCAATAGCTAGTGGTAGAAGAGCGGGGCAACATTATGTGGATTATGGTAGTGATGATAAGTATTTTAATTTCCGAGTTGATAGTGATGACACAAAGTTTTATCAAAAAGTGCAAGTTAGTGACCACCTAAGCCATTACTTGAGAGCAAGCATTGATGAGTATGAACAATTGAAGGACGAGATTGGTAACCCAAAGAAAATCTTAGATTTGGGATGTGGTATAGGAAGAAGCTCAATATTCTTCAAGAATATGCTTAACATGGACACCAAATTTTACCTGGCGGACTTTGACCAGAATGAATACTATAAGGACGGTAGGAGAAATGAATTTCTTGGATACCACAATAAACCAATTCCGTTCAATGAGTTAGAAGTTACGAGGAGGTTTTGTATTAGTAATGGGTTAGAGAACTTAGGACTTGTGGACTTGGCAACGGATAACATAAAAGAGTTGAGTGGTATAGATTTGGTTTACTCGTTTCATGCAGTTGGATACCACTGGTCAATTGAGGATGCTGTAAGGGTATATGGTCTGGAAAATATAACTACGAATGCTGCTAAGTTCATATTTGGAGTTAGGAATGAGCGGAGCAAGGGGGGGGTTCCTGTGGGGGGAAAGACTGATTATGAGAAACAGGCAAGTGTAATTGGTTCATTGTACTTAGATAAGATAGTATACGGTAAGCGGTTGCAGGATTATTGGATATATAGAAAAGGTGGTGGATAGGATGAGAAATATTGAAGAATTTAAAGACATCCATAAAGATGAAAGATGTGTCATTATTGGGACAGGTCCATCATTACTTGACACTAATTTTGACCTAATAAAAGGTGAAATTTTATTTGGTTGTAATTCGGTTTTTAATGGGTATGAAGAGTTTGGTATTTCCTGTCGTTATTATGGTGTAGGTGATGGTCTTACTTTATCACGTTCGCATGTTCGTGGGTTGTTAGATTTGGATACTATTCTATTTATTAGTGAAGATGCTTATAACTATTGTTTTGATAATCCGAAAAAATTAGCTTGGCGTAAACAAAAATATCCAATAGTAGATAAACGAGATATGATGGATTTTGAAGATGTGTCAAAACTTAAATTACCATACAATTCAGTAGTACTGGATCATTTAAAGGGTAATCCAAGTATGCATGTAGGTAGTTTCTCTAAAGATCTATCTGAGGGTCATGGGTTGGGTGGCACAGTAGTTTTTGATATTTGTTTGCACATTGCTTATCATATGGGGTTTAGTGAGGTATATTTAATAGGTGTTGATTGTGACTATTCTCCACCTTTTCATTTTGATGGGTCTCCTCCAGACCGTTTTATTAATGGCAAAATGTTTGATTCCACATTACCGTTTTTTGCTTATTCTCAAGCTAAAGAGGCATTTGAATCGGATGGGAGAGAGATTGTTAATTGTACACCTAATGGAAAATTGGAGATTTTTAAGCGTAAGAGCCTAGAGGAGGTTTTTGGTACATGGCAGATGAACTTACCGTTGGAATTATAGGCTTTGGTTATATGGGTGAAATCAGGAAAAAATATTTGGATAAATGCCCAGAATGTTTGGTTACGGCTGTTTTTCATACTGAGAAAATAACTGGAAAGTTCAAATATTATGATAAGTGGGAAGATTTAGTTGATGACCATTCTATAGATGCCATATTCATTTGTTTACCTAATTTTCTTACCAAAGAAGTAGTCATAAGGGGATTGAAAGCAGGTAAACATGTATTTGCTGAAAAACCACCTGGTTGCTCGGCTGCTGAGGTTTTAGAAATGATGGTGGTGGAGAAACAAGCTGGTAAAAAATTGAAGTTTGGTTTTAATTTGCGCTATCATCCTGCTGTTGTCGAAGCAAAGAAACTTATTGATTCTGGAAATTTTGGTACAGTTTTATGGATGCGTGGCAGGTATGGCAAGAGTGTGGACCGTGGTTTTGATTCTTCATGGCGTTCTGAGAAAAAGTATGCTGGTGGTGGAATTTTACTAGACCAAGGTATACATATGTTGGATTTGTTTTTACTATTGTGCGGCGATTTTCAAGAAGTAAAATCCTTTGTATCTAATTGTTATTGGGAGGGGGACGTAGAAGATAATGTCTTTGCTATCTTGCGGAACAACAATGGGCAAGTTGCTTCCCTCCACTCAACTATGACACAGTGGAGATATTTGTTTTCGTTGGAGATATTTCTTAGTAAAGGTTATATAATAATAAATGGGTTGTTATCTAAAACTGGCAAATATGGTAAAGAGAGATTAGTTTACGCTGTTAATCGCACTCCTCCTCCGATGGCTGCGCACCATTCTGTTGTACAAACTACTTTTAGTGTTGACCAGTCGTGGGAATTAGAGATACAAGAGTTTCTTGAAGCTATTATAAATGATACTCCTATACAAGTTGGTACTACCACAGATGCGCTCAAAGTAATGACTGTCGTAGGTAGGATTTATGCTGATGACAAAACATAAAATTTTAGTCTCTCCAACTACGTTTATTGCTGAACCATTATCCCTTTTGAGTGATTATGAAGTCGTTAGAAATCCATTTGGAAGGGTAATGACATCTAGTGAAGTTATTGAGTTAGGTGGTGATTGTATAGGTATAATTGCTGGTATTGAGATACTTGATTCCACCGTTTTGAATTCTATTTCTTTGCTACGCTGTATAAGTCGTTGTGGTGTGGGGATTGATAATATTGATTTGGTAAGAGCAAAGGAGTTGGGAATAGTAGTAGTAAACACACCAGATGCTCCCACACAAGCGGTGGCTGAGTTTACAATTGGACTTATTTTGACTGGTTTGCGTCACATAGTAGAGGATAATGCGGCTGTTCACAACGGTCAATGGAAACAACCTGTAGGGAAACTTTTAGGCAGACAGACATTGGGTATCATTGGTTGTGGGCGGATTGGTAGTGCTGTTGCTGAGTTGGTTAAACCTTTCGGCACGAAACTAATAGGTTGTGACCCAGTTGTTAACAGGCATCCGACAATCCAGTTGGTCTCACTGGGAGAATTATTGCTAGATGCTGATATTGTATCTCTACACCTTCCTTACACAGAGTCAGTTCATCATTTGGTGGACAGTCAATTTATTAGTAGAATGAAGAGAGAAACCTTATTAATTAATACTTCTCGTGGTGGGATTGTGGATGAGGAGGCACTGTACGAAGCTATAGTATCGGGTTATTTAGTAGGAGCTTGTATAGATGTGTTTGAAGAAATGCCCTATAAAGGGTCACTTGTTAGACTAGATAACGTTATTCTTACATCTCATATTGGTGCATATACTAAGGAGACTAAGTTGGAACAACAAACTCAAGCAGTGAAAAACTTACTAGAGGTGCTTAATGGATAAATCTGTCATTACCGTTAAGTCTCTATTTCACGAGTACGTGGTTGATTTTGGTGGTAATGTTGTTGCTAACGTGGAAACATTGATGAAGGAAAATAACGTACATTTTATTGTTGATTCTAAGGTGTATGAACTGTATAAAGATAAGTTGAAATTCCTTGAAAACGGTATATCACTTATTAAGATTGATGCTCTTGAGAAGAACAAAGACATTGAAACTGTGCAAAAGATAATGTTAGCTTTGTTGAGAAATGGTATCTCAAAAAATGATGTTTTGATTGCTATAGGAGGGGGGATTATTCAAGACGTTTCTGCTCTTACTGCACACATATTAATGAGAGGAATAAGATGGTTCTTCGTTCCAACAACGCTGTTATCTATGTGTGATAGTTGTATTGGTAGTAAATGTGGTGTAAATATGGTTGGGTTTAAGAATCAGATAGGAGCGTTTTGTCCTCCACATAAGGTCGTCATTGATATTGAATTCTTAAAAAGTTTAGACAATATTGATATTCTTTCGGGTATTGGTGAGATAGTAAAGGTACATTTAATTTCTGGTGAAGATGATTTTTCTAGCGTTAAAAATGACTATGGTAGACTGATTACTGATACTTATGTTCTTCGTAGGTATGTCTTTCGTAGTTTGGAAATCAAGAAAATTATTGCAGAAATAGACGAATTTGACACTGGTTATCGCCACATACTAAATTATGGGCATACGTTTGGGCACGCAATAGAAGCATATACAGATAACTTTATTCCGCATGGGATTGGAGTAACACTTGGTATGGAGATTGCAAACTTTATATCGGTGGAAATGGGGTACATGTCGAAAAATGTTTTCGTTAGTATTAGCGAATTGTTGAGAAGAAATATTCCGTATGATGTCCTTGATTTCAGTGACCGTGATAAAATGTCAGTAATTTTAACAAGGGACAAGAAGTATGATGGGAAAAGATTGGGTGTAATTCTGTCTAAGGGTGCTGGCAGAATATTTGAGGAAAAAGTTGATATTGACGATAGTTTATTAGCGTTAATAGCGTCCTACGCCAGACACTACAGACCCATTTTTGGAGATGCCATATGTATTTAGGAATAGATATTGGTGCTTCTTATTGCAAAGTTGCTTTAATTGATTCTGATAAAAATATGATAAGCTGTAAAAGGGTTAAGATGCCACCTTTTGTAATCTCTGAGTCCCCTTTAATTTACGAAGTGGACGTTCGTAAAATTATTAACATGACCATTGCACTGATGAAAGATATTACTGAGGAATCTAAACATACTGTTGAAGCTATTGGTGTGGCTGGTCAGATGCATGGTATCGTAGTTCTAGATAAGTCAAAACTTCCACTGTCCAATTTTATAAGCTGGCAAGACCAACGAACCACTGAGGTGATGCATAACAAACGGTTCTCGTTTATTGACTTTCTCAGGGAAGAGATTTCTAGCTATCGTCTCATCACAGGCACAGACCTACGTTCAGGGATGTTAGGTCCATTGTTGTTCTGGTTGAAAACTAATGGATATGTTACGCATAAAGTATCATTCTTATCTGATTACTTAGTATCAGTTCTTACTGGCTCAAACATTGTTTGTGACCCTACACAGGCATCGGGTTCTGGAGTTTATAATCTACTTGATAATACTTGGCTTGATGAGTTCATTCGGGTGGCAGGAATCACAGAAGAAATTTTGCCACAGATTGTGGAGTCAGGTACGAAAGTTGGAGGGGTACGTGATTCAGCGTTTTGTATTAAACAAGGAACACCTGTTTATGTGTCCGTTGGTGATTATCATGCGGCTTTGTTTGCTTCTGAGATTCATACTAGAAACTTATCAATAAATATTGGTACAGGAGCGCAAATTAGTGTTTTAACAAGGACTCCAAGATATTCTGAGTATTTTGAGACAAGACCATTTTTTGACGGCTATTATACAAACTGTGTTTCGGGACTTCCTGGTGGAAGAGGCTTAACATTTGAAGATTTTACTAATAAAAAATTACTGAGAGACATTGTTAAAAAGTATTATGAAGCGTTTGAGATTTTGACTATTAAAGGGCATTACAGAGGTTTAGATATTGTTTTATCTGGTGGAGTTGCTCAAGGTAATGAGTTACTTCGAGAAATAATAAGAGATGTTTTTGACTCTGAGGTTGTTTTAGCAAAACACAAAGAGGAAGCTGCTGTAGGAGCAGCACTGTTAGCGATGAAGTATAATTGTAGTGATAGGGGGTAGTCTAAGTGGAGTATGTTCAGCAGTATCTAAAAGAAGCGGTTGCTATCGTAAGAAATTTAGACCAATTGCAAATACAAAACATTGTTGATAGGTTGGTTACTGTTCGTGAACGTTCGGGGCGACTATTCTTTATTGGGGTTGGTGGTGGAGCAGGAAATGCATCACATGCTGTTAATGACGCCAGAAAAATTGCAGATATAGAATCCTATACTCCAACGGATAATGCTTCAGAACTAACAGCTAGGATAAATGATGAAGGATGGGAAACTTGCTACACTGATTGGTTAAAAGCAAGTCATCTTAATTCAAATGATGCAATATTTGTATTTTCAGTAGGGGGAGGTAGCGAGGAAGAAAGGATAAGTATGAACTTAGTTCACACATTACAGTTTGGTAAGGAATGTGGGGTTATGATTCTGGGGATTGTTGGACGTGACGGTGGTTTCACTGCTCAAATTGCAGATGCTTGTGTTGTAGTTCCAACGGTAAACTTACAGACTGTGACACCGCACACTGAGTCTCTTCAGATTCTTTTGTGGCATTTAATAGTTTCCCATCCCAAATTACAGAGAGTACCGATGAAATGGGAGGCTACTGCTAATAAATTTAGGGTGATAGTATGATATTTATTGATTCTAGCAATGTTAGAGAAATAGAGAGGTTTTATAGGATGGGGGTAATACGAGGTGTTACAACCAATCCAACAATAATGTTTAAAGATGGTGTTATAGGCGGTCTCGAAGGGGTTAAGCAGAGGTCAATTGAGATTGCTAATCTTGTTTCACCTTACCCAGTATCAATTGAAGTTATGACCAATGATCCAGATGGGATGAAGGAACAAGCTATTGAGTTCTCTAAGTGGGCTGATAATATAGTTATTAAGGTTACAATTCATGGTCCAAATGGTGAGTTAGACAATATTACTCTGATACATGAGCTTGAAAAAGCCTGTAATGTGCGTGTAAATGTTACGGCTATAATGAGTGCCCAACAGTGCTTACTAGCCTCTTTGGCTGGAGCAACATATGTTTCGATATTTGGTGGTCGGGTAAATGACATGGGATCAAACGTGTGTTCAGAAATTACTAAAACTAGGAAAGTATTTGATAGTCTTAAACTAAACACTAAACTCATTATTGGTTCTGTCAGAGAGGTGTTGAACATTGTTGAGTGGTACGAGGTTGGGGCTGATATTGTTACTGTTCCCCCTAATCTTCTAGAACGTATGTTTATGCATCCATATTCAAAAGAAACGGTACAGATGTTTCTGAATGATGCGGGTAAGATTAATGATTAAGATTTTGATTCTTGACTTTGATGGTGTAATTGTTGAATCTGAAGACATAAAAACAGAGGCATTTAGGGAGTTATTTCAGGAATATGAAAATATAGATGATATTATACAGTATCATCTTCATAATAGTTTAAGTTCTAGATTTGAAAAATTTAGATATATTTATGAGAACTTTTTAGATAAGGAATATAATGAAGAAATTGAGGTAATAGTAAGTAATAAATTTTCAGAAATAATATTTAATAGATTGGTTCAATGCCCTTTTGTAGTTGGTGCTGAAGAATTCTTACAAACATTCTCAAAACTGTGCCCTATTTATGTTGTTTCAGCTAGTCCTCAAGAGGAACTAAGAAAAATTATTACCATAAGAAATATACAAAATTACTTTAAGGGGGTGTGGGGAAACCCAAATACAAAGATAGACGCTATAAGTATAATTCTTAAAAGTGAAAAAATCAAACCAACCAAAGCAGTGTATGTTGGTGATAGAGTTGGAGATTTTGAGATTGCTCAGAAGGTTGGTGTACCTTTTATTGGTAGGAGAAATAAAGAGAGTTTTGAAGGATTTAATGTATCTGAATTTCCTGACCTTATCGGTGTTAGGAGATGGCTTCAAGGTAAGATAGAGTAGAGGAGGAGTAATGCAATTTGACTTTACTGATAAGGTAGTTTTAATCACAGGTGGCACACGAGGTATAGGGAAGCAACTGGCAGATGATTTTAAAGAGTTTGGTGCTGACTTAATACTTACTGGAACAAATCATAACAAAATTAGTGAGTTGAACAATGATGGATTTGCCAAGTATCTTTGTGTTGATTTCTCAAATAGAGAATCGGTGATGGAGTTTACTAGTGAGCTACGCAAGTGTAATAAAATAGACGTGTGTGTTAATAATGCTGGAATAAATAGGATTGACTATTTTTGTGATATAAAAGAACAGGATTGGGATGATATTATGTGTGTTAATCTTAAAGCACCGTTTATTGTTAGTCAAATCGTAGCTAAACTAATGAAAGAGAATGGATATGGAAGAATTGTTAACATTTCTTCTATTGCTGGAATTATTAGTCGGGAGAAGCGGTGTGCATATACATCAAGTAAGGCTGGTTTAATAGGGTTAACCAGGTCAATGGCTATAGAGTTAGCCCCCTACGGTATTTTGGTGAATAGTGTTTCTCCTGGTTTTACGTGGACAGATATGACTAGGACTTCGGTAACCAAGGAGGAAGTTGAGGTATTAACTTCTAGGGTTCCACTTGGAAGATTTGCGAATACGGATGAAATATCAAAAGTCGTCTTGTTTTTGGCTAGCGAGTTAAATACTTATATAATTGGACAAAATATCACTGTGGACGGTGGTCATGTCAGTCTATAGTAAAATTTATTTTGGGGAGTTGTAAATGAAAAAAATTGCTATGATACCTTTGTCATCAGGAAGCACACGGGTTAAGGATAAGTCATTATTGTTGATTTATGGACAAACTATGGCTGACTATGTTATAGCATCTTGTATAGAGGCTAACGTATTTGACGAAATATACATTAGTACAGAACATGACGTGTTTGCCGCTCTTGCTGAAAAATATGGTATAAAGGTCTATAAACGAGACCCAACTTGCGGTGGCACTTCTTGCCACATGAAAAACAAGTCCAGTCAATGTAATGGTAATCGTTGTTCAGTAAACGACCACTTTTTGTATGATTTTATGTCTAATGTATCGTCTGATTATGTGTTTTTGGTACACGATACTTCTCCATTGATTTTACCTGATACCATAAAGAAGTTTGTTGACAAGATAGTGAATAGTGAGTACGACTCTATGTTGTCTATAGTTGAAGAACATAAGGAGAGTTTTCTAGATGGTAGACCAGTTAATTTTAATATGGCTAAAAAAACTCCTACGCAAAAGTTAAATCCAATACAGGGAGTATCTTGGGGATTGACTGGTTGGAAGCGTGAAAGTTTTTTGCAGGCTTATGACAGAAACTC
>Ga0307376_10003238_pt1 | contig 15275 bp, 18 predicted proteins | sample TR2MG_FD_202536 | JGI IMG/M metagenome (GOLD analysis project Ga0307376, IMG submission 202536) | Soil microbial communities from Risofladan, Vaasa, Finland - TR-2 | ecosystem: Environmental > Terrestrial > Soil > Coastal area > Acid sulfate soil | place: Finland: Risofladan, Vaasa | collected...
CCGCGTTTAAGTAAAAATCGCTATCGACATAACCTGTACTGTCGATATAAAGCTCATCCGTGGTTGCTGTGGTAAATATTTTCCCGCGAATTAAATTTTTATTTTTTATGTAAGCTTTTTTATTTGCAGTTGCTGGATTGAATGATAAAAGAGTATCGCTACGTGATGCTGAAGTAAACTCATTGGTATCAACAGTTACTTCTCCCTCATCAACAAACACACACCCGCCAGTCGCTATAGGATTATATAATTTCTCTGTTTTAATATAGGCCCTTCCAGCACCTTCTTTTATAATGACGTCACCAACCCCGCTATCGCGCGAATATTCTTTTACGTGTATTGAGCAATTAGAGTTAATCGTACCGTCATTAGTTTTAATAATAGCGCTTGGTTTGTGGATTTTTACATACTCAAGCGTAGTCATATCATGAGTGCCGTCATAAATACCACCGCCAACTGTTTCTAAAGCGAATTGATTTGTCGCACCTGGCGTTTGTGCTAATATTTCGCTGAATGCTTTGTCGTCTGTTAGAAATGATTCGTCATCGCTTAGACCATTATTTGTTGCATCGTTTCCATGTTTCCCAACAAAATATGCGTTTAATCTATTAATATTTTTTTCTTGCTCTTTTCTTATGCCGCTCATGATTATATCTCCCATACCCTACAAAATTCAATCCACCACAGATTTGTAGACTGCTTACGTAATCGCAAAGTCTCAAATCTTTCAATAATTGGAAATACAGAAGAACCAGAAGTCCATGTTTGCGCTCCGCCAGATATTCTATGACCTTTCAGTAATACGCTACCCTCGGGGATTATCTTTGCAATATCAGCGATATTATCCCTGCGTATATCCATGTAAAATCCATCGGCTAACGTAGCACGCTCTATAATTCGTACATTTTGTTGGCTTGTGATTTCTATCCCGTGCTGATTGTGGTGCGGTTGCGGCGAATATTCTAATCTAGCATATCCTGATGTTTCAGGCGCATGGCTACCAGCCAATGCGAATTTAATTGTAATACCGCCAACAGGGATTTCAGTAATAACATGTAATCCATTATAATTTGCTGTTCCAACAATTTCAATTTTGTCTCCTACATCTTTTAAGGCACTAATTATCCTATCAAATATGCAAGTAACTGTGCTGCCATCTGTTGAAATATTTACAATCTGTGGATCTTCTAATTTTAACATTTGCGCAGCAAAACCATAAGTTATAGTTGCGGCTTTTTCCTGTTCCACGGTAAACAATGGCTTCCATGCAGCTACTGGTATTACCGCACCAGCAGCTAAACCATGAGCAACGCTAAAACGTCCTGTTGCCGCAGGAAGAGAATTATCAGGAATTTCTAATAAGATATTAATGTTAGGATTATTGCTTATCCAATTAGCACCATTCCAATATCCGCCAATTATTTTTCCGTTTTCGTTGTAATCTACTACTGCGCCGCTTATTGAATATCCTATAATTACCTCTAATTCATCAGTAGTTTTTAACGTTACAGGTCTGCCTTCTTCTGTTGGGTCAAGCCATGTTAACGCAGTACCTGTAATTGCATAATCAACTCCATAATTGCGCAACTGACCGTTTAATGTTAGTATTGTATTTTGCGCTGTAAATGGAGGTTGAGAAATAGTAAATGCTGTTTGTCCGTCTGAATTAATAACCAATCCAACAAAATAATTTGGACTACTTGAATTATTAGTATTTATTATTGTAGCGGTTGATGTTGGATGTTCTAAAAAATAATCAGATGTTAATAAAGCGTTATTAGTCGCCCCTCCAGCTACTCCTTGTAATATGTCTGTAATAGGCGGTAAAGCATTAAACTTAAGTATAGCACCAGTATCTTTTCCTTCAAGATCAAATTTAACAACATTATTTTTATCACTGATTCTAAGCTGTCCATTTATGTTATCAAGCGTTCCGCCTATACCTAAATCGTCTCCAACGGTAACATCTCCTTTAAATCGTGCGTTATCGCCATAAATTACACCAGTAAATGTCTTATCTCCAGCAATTGTTTCATTGCCAGTTTTATGCACAACATTTTTTACATATTCGCCAGTTGCCAGCCATCTGCCTGTTGCAGAATGGTTTGATAAAACTATATCAATATCATCTGGCGTTGCTGTTGACGTTGAATTCCATTGATATAATTTTTGAGTATCTACACAAAAAATAAGAGAACCATCTTTTCTGGTTAACGCGTCTTGTGTTAATGGATAAGCTTTTAATTGAACAATCGTAGCTTGTGGGAAGCTTATTAAATCCAACTCGCCTTCAAATGTATCAGCCATAAATCTTATCCTCTTTTATAATGATGTAAATAATCGGTCATCAATACTAATAAACAAATCACCATTTAATGCTTTAAATATTCTGTTTGTCGGCGTTGGTGGTGTTCCGCCTGCGCTTTGCAGTACTAAGCCATTTTTAACCAAGCCGCCAGATACGCTCATACAGATACCTTTACATTTAGATTAGCGGCTGTTCCGCCGCTAAAGTTAGCCCGTAATAAATTGCCAAATTCCAGTGGTTTTATAATGGTTGCTTTTGGACTTGTAAAAATAGCCGGCGTACCATCAGATTCTAAGTCTAGTGTAATCCAGTTTACCCCGTCATCTGGCGAGGTTTCAAAAGTAACCTGTCCAGCTCCAAATCCGCCCCAAATATCTACCTTAATCTCACCGCCGAGATGATTATAATATTTATCGGCAGGTGTCGTATAAGCACCACCACTATGGTTATCGATTAAAAGCGGCATAATTTTCTCCGAAAAATCAAATATTATGGTTAAATTAACACCATGACATATGATTGTCTATACTATATAATCTTCAGAAAGTTAGTAATCTCAATATATATTTACCTATTTAAGCAATCCTTAAGCTTTATAAAATATCAACCTAATATCCGTAGTATATTATATATATCGTGAGGATTGTTTATTGCACGGATGCTTCCTTTAAAAATTATAAAACAACAACAAATTAATTGGAGATTTTATGAAAAAATGCATTTTTTTTAGTTTTTGTGGCATGCTCTTTGTGAGTACGATGCTTTTTAGTGTTAATAGTTATGCTTGTGAGCAACATGTTGAAATACCAGTTAACACCAATGGGTTTATTTATTTTACGTTTCCGCAATTAATGCCGTTCACTAAAGAGATAAATGGACAAGAATATGCGATGATAAAAACTACTACGTGTGTATTTTCTACTAAATATTCCGGAACAATTTCTTTTTTTATGATGAATGAAACTGGCAATAAAGGCACAAAAACAATCACATCAAATACACCATTAACATATAAATTTGAAGGTTATTATCCGTATGTTGAAGGACGCTCACCAATGGTGGATCTATATAATATGGGTTGCAACACAGGAACGGATGGCGATACCTGCATTAAAGCAAAGCAGCAAAAAATAGATAGTTTAATTATAGACTGTTATTAATAATCTTAAAAAAATGCCAGATATTTAATCTGGCATTTTTTATTATGGATTATAAGGAATTGTCGGCCATCCTGTTGTAAAATCATAATCTTTGACATCTTGGATGGTCGTTAAAGCATTAATTGCATCAATATGGTCGTGTAAATTTTCATCTGTTGCCCGATGCAAATCATCTATTAAATCAGATATATTTGATAAATCAGTGATGTCTACAACATGTTCAGAACTATTAATATCTCTTAAATAAAAATCTAACGGAACTGTTCCAGAACGACTATAGCGCGCATAATACTGATGTGCTTCTGATAATTGTCCTTGCGATGAGTCATATGTATAAGTAGCATAAATCACATTTCCTTTATAATAAGTGTTTGCGTACGACGTAGCTTCTCCTATTTTAGTTTCTTTAGCTGTCACCAAATTAGGATAATAAGTATAATCTTCTAATGCTGCAACGTAAGTAGCCTTATTGCTAATATATCCATCACCATCAATATAAGGTATTTCCAATAATTCGCCGTTAATACCATCTGAAACAAAATGCTTAACGCCTTGCTCATAATAACGCGATGTTTTACCTGATGGCAAACTGTATGTTGGTTCTTGCGTTAAGAAAAATGTTAAATCGCATGAAAAATCATCAATTATTATAACGTCATCTGCCGTATGTATGAATTTTCCCATAAATCACCCCTATAGTTTTATAAATAAATTAAAAAATGTACTTGGTTGCATAATATTAAATGGGGTATTCTCACCTCTATTACCAGTAGTAGGTGACGACATTCCATTACCACCGCCACTCCAATTACTTCCAACAGGACCTCCTCCTGTAAAATTAGTATTTGGTGGTAACGGAGGATGCGTATGCATCGCCAATTCTGCCACTGACTGCTGATGCGCCTCTTCACCTAAATATTCACCAACCACTCTCGGCGTTAATCCTGCCCCGCTTCCAGCGCACGCGATTGCTCTTCCTAATGTCCTAAGCAATGTTATTGTTTTATGCGCCGTAAAATCTGCTGCTGCTGACGCTCCACGTCCTCCAGACACTGGACACCATGAGTCTGGTATTTGTCCCCATAATAGTATAAATAAATCCTCTGTATCATCATTTGCCCTTGTTGTTCCGCCAGATAAAGCATCACCTATAGTTCCATCATTCATAATAACCCATCCTGGCGGCGCGGTCGGTCTAACTGTTATTTTAACATCTCCAGTTAAAAATTCAGAACCGCTTATTCCATTATCTGACAAAATAAAATAAGTTCCGTTATAAACCAATTCAATTTGCTTTCCTACTAAAATCTCACCTTCGATTAAATCGCCACCGTTCCCATCTTTTATATCCTTAACTGGCAATGTATCTATTCTTGCGGTTGCAGCACCTGTGTTTGTATTAGTTGCTATAAATCTAACTCTTTGCCCTTCCTGATAAACGGGCGGGTATTTTTTAGCTCCAATTACGCCAAGCTGATAAGCTGTTGCTGTTCCTGTATCTAAATAAAAATCTCCAGCACCAGCGTAAACAGCCATAGCTTTTGATGTTTGGAATAAATCTCCCTCACTCAATGGCTGTCCGCTATCTGTTACTGCGTTTTGTAATTCAAACGTTGTGCTATTTATTTCAGCGGCATTAAACGTATCGCCTACGTTATCAACTTTTGCTGGTATCTGTTTCATTATGTCACCTCATTAATTTTAAAAACAAGCCGCGTATTGGCAGGCTTTACTTTTTCCAATAAACATCTAATAAAATCTAGCGGACTTGTTCCAATCGTAAATGGCACTGGTAAAGGAATAGTATCTGGCAAAGTTCCGCTAAAATCAACAACTATAATCATTGTGAATTTTGTTGCCTTAAGCCCCGAAGCAATTAAAAATGGAACAGGTAATGGAATAGTAGCAAAATCAGTCTCATGTTCTATTCTTATTGTATAGCCAAAAAATTCAGCTAAATCAATCCAATCTTTAGCTGTATTAACTTCCATTAACGCCAGTTTTGCGATTATGAATTTGCGCCTATCTATAAGCGTGGTTGTATCATCGATCTTAAAACACTCATCTGGAATTCCTAAAAATCTCTCCCAATCCTCTATTAGTTCATCTGCAAAAATAGGTATCATATTATCAGCAATGATTTTATGATTTTGCTCAACACGCATTATTTCATAAGCCAATCCTTGCAATAGCTTCCTAATGTTAGAGCCTTCAATATTTTTAGCTTCAAATAGCTTACCGCCAGGCAAATAATCAGCCAACGATTGCGTTATTTCACGTATTGTATTAACAATAAAAAGTTTTTGCGGCTCTATTTGTTCTAATAATTGGTTATAAGTAGTCATATTAAAAAGTTATAGTTCCTAATGTTCCAATTTCACCAGCTCCTATCGCTATGTCGCCAATAGGATTAACAAGGCTAAATTCTTTAACAGCTTCTCCTGTTTCTGGGTTTGCGGTATCTTTTATCGCTGACCGATATGCATCCTCTAAAATATTAACCCCAACATCTACATCCTGCCTAAAAAATACTTTTAATGAATTCTTAATAGCTGTTCTCATTGCGCTTGAGTCTGGCAATATAATTCCAAAGTCAAAATTGACCGGTTTTGGCGTAGGAGCTTCAACGTGAAGCCATGGCGCATCAACATTGGCTGGCAAGAATTGCAATAAAGCATCTCTTGTTGTTGCAACTTCTTGTGGATTTGGTATGTTGTCCAACTCGTCATTATCTCGTGTAAAATACATAGTTACATCACCGATTTCAGGTGTGATTGGAAACCCCCATGCCCGTGTATTACCAGTAATCTTTTTTATCTCATTAATTAAAAATGGAATGCTGAAAAATGATACTGGATTTTGATACCTATAAATTACCCTAGCTTGATAATCGCTAAATGTTTCTACCGGTGCGCCGCCGCCAATTTCCGTAAACTGTACATAAGCCTCATTATTTACACCTGCAATAGGATTAACTAACGTCATTTTCGCGCCAGCCGCTAGATTACCATCAGCCCCAGCCGCTACCGCGCTAATCTTAATGCTTGCAGTGTCGTAAGTTATTAATTTATTGCTACCAGTTGGCTGTGCTGGAGTGGATGTTATTGTATATTGCGCCTCGTCATTACTTATCACTGTAAGCATAAAAGTACCGTTATATTCTGTTTGGTCAATACCAGATATTACCGCGCTTATATTTGTAGCTAAATTATGAGGTATTTCAGTTTTAAAAGTAACTGTACTTCCTGAGCGTGACATTTCAATAATTCGCACAATATTTGTTGCAACAGCATAATCCTGCTCAATAACCTCAAATAACGCTCCGCTATTAATACTGTATTCCACGCCCTCGGTTATTAATGTGCTTGGAGTTCCATTTGTAGTAATAAAACCTATGGCTTTAGTTTCTGCATTAACAGTTATTTTTTTAAATACCCCGTATGGACTAACAAAATCAAACTCTGTTGCGGTTGTAGGAAATACTTGTTTGATTATTTCTTTTTGCTGAACGTAAATATCAAATAATCTGCCAGCATCGCCATTAGCAATTGCACGTATGATTTGCTCTCTAATTGATGGGTCAAGCGTAGGTAATACACTCTGTATATCTGTATATATGCGTTGCGCCACCTCTCGGCGCGTTTCTGGGAAGCTTATATTAGCCATTTATTACCGTTTGCCTCCAAATATCGTAGCCTAGTTTTGCTATTATGTCGTTTTTATCATAAAGAATAATAGTTAAAATTATTCCATTATTTTTTATCAATCCGCTTACGCTTATCCTGTCGCTATAATCATCATCGATAAACCATTGCAATGCAGTACGCGCAAAATCAACGGCTTTATTAATCGTATCTTGCGTTAATCTTGCTTGTGATAGTAACCATAATTTAGAGCCTGTATTTAATCCTTCAATATCGCCCATCTCATTGCCAATCCATCCGCGCCTTTTTTGCGGAGGGGATATTTCGCTATCATCTGCTCTGGCATCAGTTAATAACGACATTAATATCGCGCTTTCAAAACCAGATGTGCTTTCAAAATCACCGCCAGATATTGGCAGGTCATAATATCCTTTATCGGTTAAGCTTATTTTTAAATCGGTTATCGTTTGAGCCATTTTATTAGTATATCACTATAAGTATATTAGCAAAATACTATCCTAGATTGATGTGTTAACTCCGCCGCCAGTTATAGTTCCTATTCCAGTACCAGTATTAACTTGCACAGCATCGCCCCTTCTTGCTATGTCATTTCCGCCAACCCCTAAATTAATATGCGAAGCCTCTATATTAACAGTTCCTGTTCCAGAATTAACGTTAACATTCCCATTAACATTTAAGCTTATATCGGCATCTGTTTCTATCGTGCTGGCTAATAATTTAACAATAGCTGTAGTTTTTATCTCAATATTACCGCTTTCAGTTAGCTTTATATAAGCCTGGGTTTTTTCATTGCCAATTAAAACCTCACCTTCTTTAAGGTTTTTAAACCTCGTATTTTGTGAGTACGCTATGCCAGCAAGATTTCCCTCATGACCAAATATAGAAAACTTTAAAACCTGCAAATCTAAAGGCGGGTTAGTGTATAACCCATAAGGATTAACCCTTTCAGCTAAAACATTTGGCTTGCCTAAATATGATATGCTCATAACAGGATAAAAGCCTTCATCAGTTGTTGCGACATCGATATAACCGCGCAATATAATGCTTTTAACTTTATAGCGTAAATTTTTAATCATTTGACCTAAATTAAGCATTATTACCATCTCCGCTACTTAAGTCCTTAACATAAAATTTTCCAAAATCTAATTCATCAGATTTTTGTTTTTTTGGCTTATTAAGTTGTAAAGTAAAACTATCCTGTGGCACGCATTTTAGATGAGTTATAGAACCCTCGTTATTATCTTTCTTGAAAGTTACAGAACTAATTAATAACGTTGCGTTAGTTATGTTGCTCTCAACGTCATCTATGCGTACAAGCTTGTTTGGTAACCAAATTCCATTATCAAGTAATGGTTTAAATCCTACAACGTCGCATTCATAAACAACAGATTGTGCCCTCCTAAAATTACCTTCCCATTTAACTCGTTTTTTTACATCCTCATCCTCGCTTGTATCATCGCTTGATAAATAATAAATCCTTGTTTTTCGTATTTCCTCATCAAAATCTTTTGCTGATACATCTGAATTTTGTTTAGTCGTTGATTGATTACCAATATAATAATCACTCATTGAATTGCCCTGGTCTGTAATCCTGTATTCATGGAAGCGTTTAGTGTTATCAAAGGACATGTCTGAACCTTTTATTACCTGATAATCTTTTTTATTTCTTGTTAATATGGTTTTATAAATATCAGTTCCGGCACGCTGAAAAACAATATCTCCGTCATTGTTGGTTGTTATTAAAACGTTGCGCTTTGATGCATATTGCTGGATTAAGTCTTCAGCGGTTTGTCCAAGCTCTGCTGTGATTACTTCTTTTATTGGAGCTAAATTATACGGGTCTATGACCTTAATATTTGTCATGCCATAAAACTGCAATACTTTTTCAATGATTTGCTTAACTGTGGCGGGTAATTTTGGTAAAGGAATTGCGGGGGATAAAGTATTGTCTACCAAATCACATGTCCTATCCCTGCCTGATATTGATAATCTATGAGTAGAGGCATCAATAGATACTTTTAATGTTTCAACATAGCCGTTAACAACTGCAGTGTCATTGACGTAAATTTTACATTCGTCATTAACTTTTACTGGAAAAGTTTTTCCTTTAGTAAAACTTCCATCAAATTCAAAACTACCACATAACGTTTCAATTGTTTTTGTAACAGATACACTTTCCCAGCCTGTATACCTAATCCCGTTAACCTCTATTTGTATGTCTGTAACAAGTTCCATTTGTTATTCCGAAAGCATTTTAATCTTACCGCTTACGCGGGATGGATTATATATGTTGTTTAAATCTAAAATTATATCGTAGTTATCGGTGTTTCCGTAATACTGATAAACCAAAACAGCTAAAGGAATTGGATTTGTTTCTATCTCTATAATTCTTGGCAATGTTAATCTGATTTGATTAAAAAATTTATTAGCCTGCACCCTTATTTCATCCAGCTGGTCTAATAAATCCTCAGTTAAAATAACTTTATCGTTATCAATTAACGCGTCGTAATTGCTATTTAATTTGGCAACTATGTTATTTAATTGGTCTTGGTCTGTATATTCTATGCTGCGCGCCGCATCATACATGTTAGTTAATGCCAAACTATTAACAGAACCGTTAATTACTTTTTTGTTATTTACATTTTGATTATTTTGCACTGTATCAAAATTAAGATGCACATCATTTGAGCCAAACCCAAAAAAACTATCATTTGAATTAAACCTTGCCTGATTGTCATTGATTGATATTAAATCAAAATTGCTCATTAATGTTGTAACATTACCGCCAATATCTCCACCTGCAGATGCTATTTTAGTTGTGTTGCTTCTGAATTTTCTCGCGAAATTCTCATAATCGCTTTTTCCGCTAGTATCTCCTCCAACCGCACCGCCGCTAAGCGCGCCGCCAGCTTCCTGCAAAAATCTTTCAAGCTCTCTTAATTTTTGCGCGGCAGCTTCAACATTCTTTAAAAATTTTGCTATATATTCTAAGTTTAAATGTTTTTTCATGAAATCATATAACTTATTATATAGATTTGCGATTAATGACCTTACATCCTTTCCAGGCAACGGATAAGTTTTGTCCAAAACTTCTTTAAAATTAATAGTATATGTTGCCTTGCCCAGGCTTTCCATTTGCTCAACAATAGTAAAGCCAAGGCATACGCAATTAATACTGCCCAAAAAAGGATGGATTAATACTCCGCGCCCTTGTTTATTCAATGCCTTTTCAAGCTTCTTTTTATTATCTTCATAAAAAAATCCTTGGATTACTGCTTGAATTGTAAATTGTCTGGTATTTTTTCCTAAATCTTCTGTGTCGTCTCCCTGCCCAGGATATTGATGAATAACTACACGCCTGCCGTCCGACCTTGAGTCCGCCAAAAACAAAAACTCAGCTCCATCAAAACTTGCAGGATATAATCTGTCAAATAAAAATCCCATATTTAAATCCTCGAGTATGCCATCCCGCTACCTAAGTTTAGTTTCATGTCGTGGTCACCTTTTCCTGATACGCTCTTAACATTACCATTGGGGTCGTGAATATTAATGTCAATGCTAGATTTTAACGCACTCATTATTCCTGCCTGCATTGATGACGGCTTTAATAACGATGCCCCAGTAGCTCCACCAGCTTTTGCGCCACCAGCGGTAGTTGGAACAGCCCTAGCAGTAGTTGCCATTGCGGAATGCAACGTTGAAACATGCGATATCATTAATTTTAAAACCGTCATTAACGGGCTGGTTATTGAAATATGCTTAAAAAAATTAGTAATTACTTTTGCCGTCGCATCGATTGCGTTTCTAAATATTTTAATATGTTTATACGCCAAATCAAATACAGTTATTAATGTAGTTATAACAGCGATTGGCAAAAATACTGACCGCCATAAGAACCTAAAAGAACCGCCCAAAAATTTTAATGCGGCAGCGGCTAATGGAACTTTGTCGCTTATTAACGCTAAAACAACAAGAAACTTACCAACAACAAGCAATATTGGTCCAATAGACATTGCAACAAACGCAAATCCACCAACAAGCGTTTTAGCAGTTCCGGATGTCGCGCTTAATTTTCCTTCGAGTTTCGCGAAGCCATCCAATAAGCTTACCGCCATTGGTTTTAATTTGTCGCCAAAAGATATGGCTAATAAATTTGTATTATTTTTTAACCTTATTTCCGCTCCAGATAAATCCTTCATGTCGACAGCGGCTAATTTTGATGCCAAGCCATGGTCATTAAGGGCTTTTTTATAATCATTAACCGCTGGCAACCCATCCATTAAAGAATTCATTACTGAACCTGCAGTATTACCGAACGCAATAAATGCCGCCTGCTCTCTCATACTTGGAACAACGTTTTTTTTAAAATCAGCTAAAATAGCGGTCAATGGTCGCATTTTTCCGTGAACATCCTTTAGCGATACATGTATGGCTTTGAAAAAATTAACCGCCTGTTTAGATGGGTTAATTATATATTGTAAACCTTCTCGCAATCCAGATAATCCCTGTCTGACATCAATTCCCTGTTTATCTAATGCTGATAATATAGATAGTGTATCGGTAAAACTCATTCCTGCAGCATCTGCCGTTGATTTTACTTTGCCCAATCCTTTAGACAATGCGCCCAAATCCATGTTAGTCTGGCTTGCTACAACCGCTAATTTATCATTCACCGAATTCATTTGCTCGCCCGTGAAATTATACCCCTTCATAATTCTGGCTGTTATTTCCGATGCATCACCTAAATCCATCATTGTCGCAGATGCTAAAGTTATAGCTGGAGGCATAGCCTTAGCTATTTGAGTATATTTAAATCCAACATCAGCCATTTTACCTTGCGCCGAAGCTACTTGAGATGCTGTAAAATCTGTTGTAGCACCAAGGGTTTTAGCCTGGTTACTTAATGACGCGAATTGCTTATCTGTTAAATGCGCTGATACACGCATGCGCTCCATTGATTGCTCAAACTTATCCGCAGTCCTCAAGCTTAATACACCAGCCGCTACTAATGGGGCAGTAACTTTTAATGACATGCTTTTTCCCATCTTTGTCATTTTTTCGCCAAAAGCTCTAACTTTAGCACCAGATTGTTCTGCTTTTTTTGCTATAGTATCGAAATTATCTCCGATTTTTTTTGCGACCGCAGAAAATTCATCTATAGCTTTAAAACTGTAAGATACGCTAAAATTAGCCATGCTTATTTTCCTCAGCTAATATTCTACCTAAATTATTATTTATTTCATATACTGAGGGAAGCGGCATGTTTTGCAGTTCTTGATAAGATATTGCGCCATTAAGATGACGGCATATAAGCAAAAGAATATAAGTCATTTCGCCAGTAGGCGTTTCATCCATGAGGCAATTATAAAATTTACAATATACTGACCCATGACCTCCTCTAATTCCTCATCATCTATTTGCTGTAAATGATAATCAGTTATTGTATTGCAATTCCCCTCTAAACTTAAACATCCGTTTTTTAATAAATCACAAAACTCTTGTTTTATTTCAACGAATTTATCATTAGCGGCTAAAGCAAATAGAACTTGTTCTGGCTCTAAACTTGCCTTTTCATTTTCATTCGCTTTGTTTTGATTATTAGAGTTTCCGCCTAACGCCAAAAATGATGCTATGACCTTCTGCCTAAGCTTTGCTTTTTGTTTTGATAATTTATTTGATGGAGCATATAAAACCAATGTCTTGGTTTCTTTTTGTCCAGTTTCATCTTGATAGCTTATAGGATTTGATAATTCAAAAGTAAAATCCGATTTATAAGTATCGTTAATTGTTGCCATAAATTACCTCTTTTGCATTTTATAAAACAGGGTCGCCTTTAAACTCAATCGGCAACTCTGGATTAACCTTAAAAGAATTCTCAGGGTCATTTGACATTGACATGTGAACGAATACTTTTTGAAAATCGTTTTCATGCACTGTAATTACACATAATCCTACAAGATTTTTTAATGCCTCAACATTTTCAATGTTCGTTCTGTTTAAGTCAATCATCCCTTTTACATGGCTAACTTTTGTCGAGACATCCTCGGAGTGAGCTGTAGTAACAGTTCCACCGCCGCCACTTAAGGCTTCTACACTTGTTTCACCAAGTCCGCCAATATAAGAAAATGTATTTGGTTTAAAATAATATTGTCTGTTATTTATAACAACCGTTGGGTCATATAGTGTAGCCATTTTTTACCTCATTTCATTAATTCGTAAAAACTAATTCTATGTATCCAGTTATCTCGCGCAATTGCGTAACCGCTGGATTAATCATTCTAACCGTTGCTCTGCCTAATGCCTCGTTTATAGTGACGATTAGATTATTAACAAATAATTGTTTTGCATCAGTGCCAGCAACCATGATTGCCGCATCTGCTAATTCTCCATATAATTTAATGCATTCTGATTTTACCGAACCTTCATTGGCCATATCAAAATCTGGTATTAATTTGCCCGTAGTTAATCGATATTGCTTAAATCTTTCCTTTAATTTAACAGTCATATATTCGCGCACAACTGACGCCTGGTCTAAATAGTTTAAATATTTATAAGACACATCATTTTTTCCAAAAGTATTTGTTTTATACCGTGTAACTACATCACCAATTAAAACCGCAGTATTTTCAGTGTTGTTTCCAAAAATACCATAACCAGCATCTAATAACTCAAGCGTTTCTTCTTCGCTCCATACGTTTCGTTTATCAGCCAACGGGACACCTGGTAATGGCGTATTATGATAAGGCAGCGTTGATATATGTATTCCGCCAAAATTATCACGTGAAGAAAGTACCGCATCGGTATAATCAGCAATTTCAGCGGATGGAGTTAATCGCAATGAAGAGATGGCGGCTATTTTTGCAGCTATAACATAATTCATCTGTACGTGAGCAGAGCCAACAACTAATAAATCAGCATTTCCAACAGGCAGTAAATTAACTGGTTTGTTTGGAAGTAATGCTACTGATTTTTTATTAGCCGCAACAGTAGATGATTTTAAATTAGCTAAGGTATCTGTTAATACAACAATCAAAGCACCGTCTTTAATTATACCGGTAGGCGTTGGCAACCATCTTGTTTCAAGAAAAGTAACAACAGCATCAATATCGTAACTTTCAGGCATTACAATACGCTGCATTCTGATATTTGCTATAGTAGTAAATACGCTTGTAATTGTAGGCGTTAAACTGCCGCCTGTAAATTGTGTTATTGATAAAGAAATTCCCGCAACATACCCTTCAATTTGTATTGTTAGTTTATTACCTTCCGCGCCTTTATTTACGGCGGTTAAAGCAACACTACCCGCGGTATTTATAGCTGTTACCGGACAGGTATCATCAGCGGTTATTGCAGATACCAAATCATCACCAATCACAGTAGCGGTATCGCCGGTTGTAATATCCAATTTATATCGATGTTTTTCAGCATCGCCAACAGTAACATAAATGGTTTTATCTTCTGTGGCTGCCGTAGGATTATTTGCAAATACAACAGCACCGGAAGCTGCAACAGAACTTGTTGCGTCATTAAAAAATATAGCATTAATTTGCGGCTTAATTTCTGAAACTTCAATCATTTCTTGAGCGGCGCGTATCATTGCCGCGCCAATAGAATTTTTACCTGCTAAAGTTTCAAATGTTAATCCTTGTTCTAATCCAGTATATAGTTCGCCTTCAATAGCAGTTCCTGCGCTTGTTTTTTGTCCTATAATTAATAATCGTTCCTGCTCTAACGTAGTTTGCACGGCTGCAGGAAGATTTTCAAATCTTACAATCGGAGTATTAACCGTCATTTGTGGTCTCCTTTAATTTTAATGATTTTTTGGGATGTTCTTTTTCTTCAGATTTTATATTTTTTTTATTTACTACTGACACACAATTATCAGTTTCGGCATCTTTTAATCGCTCTTGCCAGTAAATATCTTTTGGCAAATCGCTATTATCGTAAACGTCTATCAATATAACCGCGCCTTGCTTATAACCGCGCAATGGCTTGTTTATTAGTAATTCTATTTTGCTCATAATTTAAGCCTAACATACAAATTTTTAAAAAACTATACTACGCAACATCATCATCCAGATTAATAATTTGCTGCATTTTAACTAATCCGTCATCTGATAATGAGCTTTCAAAATCCATATA
>Ga0307376_10003240_pt1 | contig 15262 bp, 16 predicted proteins | sample TR2MG_FD_202536 | JGI IMG/M metagenome (GOLD analysis project Ga0307376, IMG submission 202536) | Soil microbial communities from Risofladan, Vaasa, Finland - TR-2 | ecosystem: Environmental > Terrestrial > Soil > Coastal area > Acid sulfate soil | place: Finland: Risofladan, Vaasa | collected...
TGGCGTAACTTGGAACGTCAGGAGGCGAGACACGTTTACCTTCACGATACTCGTTATATTCCTTTCTCCACTCCGCGTAATTGATCTTTTTTCCATCCGCATCGTACTTGCCCCACAAATAGTCAAAACGCGGCATGATTGAGTGCGGCTGAACCAAGCGAGGATTAAAGAAGTGCATCATCATCCACTCCTTGGAGGAGTTGCGTGACCCCACGTGCAACAGGTCCGGACCCTTGCGATCCGATCCAAATGCGGTCGGAGACTCTCCGTTGAAATCGCCCAGCATTGGCGGTGCACCAAACACTTGCCAATCCTGCGTTTCCTCTGGCAACAGCGTATGGCACCACCAGCAACCCTCGCGAATGAAAAAGGTTTTACCCTTGCCCGCCATTGAAACATCCGAATCTTTGGCCACCCGCATCACGTCTGCAGGCGTCCAACCTTTAGTCGCGGTCAGATCATCAATGTAACTGTACTGCTTGTCTTGGTACATCCCTTTGGCCAGGGTGAAAACTGCACCGACATCTTTCTTGGCATCATTTACGCGCCCCTCCTGCACGCTCAATTCTTTAATCCCTTCACCCAAAATCTTTGGATGATCAACCCCATTCGGCAATGAAGTTCCCTTCTCGTAAACATACACCTGCATCCCGCCGTTGATGGGCTGATTCGTCAATGGATCAACCTTTAGCGAAACGCTCAGTGGCTTGTTTTTTCCTTGCATCCACGGATCATCAAGATTGAAGCCCGACTCGTGGCCTATCGCCAATTGCTTGGTAAGAGCAATATCCGTTGAGGATACTGACGCAATATTTATGCTTGGAAAAAACAAGGTAATTGTCATCGATCCGCCCAGCGCCAAGCCGAACAGCCTCGATCCTATTTTATACTCCCTAAATCCAGCCATGCTTGATCTCCCTAAATTTTTCTCGGCTCAATATTAGCGTTCGTATGCCAACTCATGAGGCAAACGACCTTGCGGTACGACAGTCCCTTTGCGGGCAGTCATCCACATGTTGTATAGCCACAGTATGTTGCCAGAAAATACCATGCTACCGCCCAGCCAACGCGCAATCATATAAGGATGTTCGGCAATGACCACATCAATATATGGAACCTCATATATCTTCCCCGCTCCTTGAATCAAGCCGGCTATCGTCATGGAGACCCAGTAAACAGTAAAGCCGATCAGCAGCAGCCAAAAGTGCATGTTAGCCAAGGTGATGGAATACAACTTACGCCTCATGATTGTCTGCATACCGTAATAAACAGCCGCCACTTCCAGGAAGGTCGAGAATCCTAGCAACGCAAGATGCGCATGAGCAACAATCCAGCCCGTTCCATGTATGTACCAGTTGATCGCACGGGTTTGCTGGAACCCGCCTTGCATATTCAACGGGATTGCCATCAAGCAACCGGTTACCGTGAAACGCACCTCGATATTTTCGACGAACATGTACCACTTTCCCTGCATCGTGAGCATGATATTCGACACGAACGCAATCGCCGGGACGAGAATCAGTACACCCTCGACGGACGCAAACGATTTCAACCATTCAGGCAACGGTGCAGACATCAAGTGATGTGCCGCCGGAGTCGAGTAAAACACCACCACCGACCAGAAGTGCAAATGGCCGATACGGTGCGAATACAACGGATTACCCGTCACTTTTGGAATGGTGTAATACGCGATTGCCGCGGCAACCGGGGTTATCCACAAACCAAGCACATTATGCGCAAACCACCATGTCAAGTAAGCCTCGGTCAAGCCGGTCAAATGAAAGAACTCCGGCAAATTACCGATCAGAAACACGATAATCACCATAAAAGTTGCTGCCGCAAAAAACCAGTTTGTCGTATATATCCCCTGGGTACGACGATTTATGATCGTCATCCAGACGTTCACACCGAGCGGGATGAACACACAGGAAGCCAGATACAAGTCGATCGGCCACGGGAAGTCGGAATACTCGCGACCCGAGGTAATGCCCATCCACAGAGCAGTTAGACCCAGAACAAGCCCAGTATTCCACAGGAAGCAATTCCACAGCCCCAGCTTTTCAGACCACAGTTTATTGTTCCCCAGCGCCGGCGTGATGTACATCATGGCCATGGCAAAAGCCATCGAAATCCAGCCAAAGATAACCGCCATCACGTGAACCTGGCGCATATGGCCGAAAGAAAAATATGCGTTGCCTGTCACAAAATCGGGAAACGCGAGCTTTGCCGCATTAAACGAACCCAACCCGGTACCAATAACGAACCAAAGTATGGCAGAAAACCCGAAGAATATCGCCGCAGAACCCGACGGTATGTCCTCGTTCTTGGCAAATAGATATTTAAGCATGTATTACCCCTCCCTCAAATCGAATGAACACACTAGTGATGATTGGCTTCATTTTTTCTCTCATGTGGAACAATGATGTACCACGATAGCAACATACTCGAGAACGCCAACAGCACTCCAAGTGATCCCGCAATTAAAGCCATAACAACTTCCCCTTTAAAGAATAATAAATGTCAAGCCAACAAGCCAAACGGAACAGCACGTTATCCAGCCGCCTGCTCTAATTTATCATGACGAGTCAACCCCACCACCAAAATCACCACAAATGCAAAACCAAATATCAACATAGCCCAATCTATAAACCCGGTAAATGTCGAAGGGTTATAGGCCGTCAAACCCGGACCGCCCCATGTAGCAAAGCCGCCGCGTCCCAACAAGCACATCAAAGTTGCTCCAAATACGCTGCCATTCCCCATACCAGTCAACATCCCGCCTATGACGATAGTCCAGAAAGACCGAGATGTAATCGACTTTGTAGCCATGTGAAACCCCCTTTAAAGTTAATTATAATTAACACTTCACTGCGATCCCGATAAAAATCCTATGAGAATCATATAACTAGGCGCCCCAAGCGCCGCCCAAATGAAAACTTAACATGAATTGTCCCATACACGGCGTAACATAACCGCAAACACGCTTACGCGCACTGATATGGATCAACCAAACTAGATTTAATTGCAGGCCGCACACACAATAGAAATGCTTGGGTATCGGATGCCCAAATACTTATCCGCGGGCAATATTATCGAGACGCTCGAGATCCAGAAGTTGCACTTGCCGCCGTTCAGTGGCCAGCAAACCTTCGTTCTGAAAACGGGTAAACACGCGGGAAACCGTTTCTTCGGTGATACCAAGATAATTGCCAATGTCACTGCGCGACATACTCAGATTGAATTCGCTGGGAGAGTAGTTACGCCTCCGGAAGCGCTGTGAAATACTCAGCAGGAAGGTTGCCAATCGCTCGTCAGCGCTTTTTTTTCCCAGCAAAAGCATCAGTTCCTGGTTATCGAGAATTTCCCGGCTCAAAATCTTTAGCATTTGCTGACGGACTGAGGGGATTTCCTTGCTGTAAAATTCGATCACCTCTATGGGAACCTCGCAAACCATCGTGGTTTCCAGCGCCATCGCCTCGGTAGTGAAGTAACGGTTCGATATTGCACCCAACCCGAGTAATTCTCCGGCAATATGAAAGCCTGTAATCTGCATGCGGCCATTTTTTGTCAGCACGTAAGTCTTTACCGAACCACTGCGGACAGCGTAGATGGTGCGAACCGGTTCGTCTGTCCTGAAGAGCAAATCTCCGCGCTCGAACATTCTCCGGTTTCTAACTATCGTTTCAGGCAAACGCAAATCCACCTCGGAACCGTTCACCTCGCTGCACAAACCATGGATTCCACAATCTTTGCATGCGATCGGAGAACAGGAATCGTTGTCTGCAGCGGGCGCAAAAACTGATTCAGTTGGCATAATTCGTAATATTGCCGTCATATTTTCCCCCGCCTAAAAGCACAGTGTCATGCGCTATTGCAGTATTAGCTATTGCAGTATTACCAGACCATCGGTTAATCAGAAGCAAAGCAGTTTAACATTAACCCAAAACCCTGCCTATAGCAATTCCGCATAGCTTTGGAATAATTGACTTTTCCAGGTGAATCTTAATTTTTCGCGCACCTGCGAATCAAGTTCTGTTTAGAATTGCGAACTGCTGTAGCGACCCGCGCAATCATGGCATGACGCCGAGTTCATGACCGCCACACACATTCATGCGCACACTCGCGGAGTGTTCGCAGGGTCCCGTGGACTTGGCCACGCTTCAGCTGGCACATAATAGTATTGAACTGAAATGAAGTGAATGAATTGAGTGTTACAAGATATACCGCAGCATTTGAGACTGAAACAAGTTAGCAAGAGTGGCTAAGGCCACGGCGAAATTGCAAAGCAAACGGGAATATCTGACAAGCGCTCCGTTGCGCCAGTCCAGTGCGGTGAAGCTCATAATGAGCCCAGGGCAAAGCAATTACCTATCATTATACTCAGGTAATGAGAACGCATTTATTCGGAAATGTGACAAGCAAGTGGCGCGGCATCGAATTAACGTCTTGCTATATATGGGGTGATGATGATGCCATATTTTTTAAATATGGCCGATTATTGTGACTTTTCTCACAGACATCACGTTAAGAAAAATATATTCTTAATATTGGTATTGTTTGTATATTTCTTCAGTCAACCCTGAAATAAGGAAACCGAAATTGCTTGGCTTGACTTAATATTAGTATTTGCTAATATTAAAAATATTCAATAGGTTCACTTTCCCGAGATTGACCATGCCCGATAAAACGAAACGCGCGCATTTGTGGCAGGAGATCACCCTTACCCTCGCAATAAAGGTCATCGTGCTGTTCGCCATATGGGCAGTCTGGTTTTCTTCCCCCGAGGATGCCGGCATCGATGCCCAGAAAGTCGCTTCAAAGATATTCTCTCAGCAACTTCAGAAGGAGCCTGCAAATGATGCCGTCCACGGAACTCGTTGATATATCCAGGCTGCAATTCGCCGCCACTGCGCTGTACCACTTTCTTTTCGTTCCGCTTACCCTCGGGCTTTCTTTCCTGTTAGTCATCATGGAGTCGGTGTATGTGATGACCGGCAAGGAGGTATACAAGGACATGACCCGATTTTGGGGCAAGTTGTTCGGCATCAACTTCGCGCTCGGCGTGACCACCGGATTAACCATGGAATTCCAGTTCGGCACGAACTGGGCGTATTACTCGCATTATGTTGGCGATATCTTCGGCGCGCCGCTCGCGATCGAAGGGCTAATGGCTTTCTTTCTTGAATCCACCTTCGTCGGACTGTTCTTTTTCGGCTGGGACAAGTTGTCCAAACAGAAGCATCTGATGGTCACCTTTCTGGTGGCAGTGGGCTCCAACCTGTCGGCGCTGTGGATATTGATCGCAAACGGCTGGATGCAGAACCCGGTCGGGGCCGCATTCAATTATCACACCATGCGCATGGAAATGACCAGTTTCACCCAGCTGTTGTTCAATCCGGTAGCGCAGGTCAAGTTCGTGCACACCGTTTCGGCGGGCTACGTGACCGCCTCGATGTTCGTGCTGGGCATCAGCGCTTATTACTTGCTTATCGGACGGGACAAGGCATTTGCGATGAGATCAATCGCTGTCGCCGCGGGCTTCGGTCTTGCCTCCGCGCTGTCCGTGATCGTGCTGGGAGATGCGTCCGGTTACTCGGTGGGCGAAGTACAGCGCGTCAAGCTGGCCACCATCGAGGCTGAATGGCATACCGAAAAGGCGCCCGCTGCCTTTACTGCATTCGGCTTCCCTGACGAGGCCACCCAGCGCACCGATTACGCGATCAAAATACCGTATCTGCTTGGTCTGATCGCAACCCGTTCGACCGACGAACAGGTCACCGGCATCAGCGAATTGCGCGATGAAAACGAGGCGAAGATCAGGGATGGCATGATCGCGTACTCGGCACTCGAAAAACTGCGCAGCGGGGATACCAGCGACCAGACCAAAGCGCTCTTCGAAGCACACAAGGAAAATCTGGGTTATGGCCTGCTGCTCAAGAAATATGCACCGAACGTGACCGACGCCAGTGAAGCACAGATCAAGATGGCCGCGCGCGACACCATCCCTCACGTGGCCCCGATGTTCTGGACATTCAGGTTCATGGTTGCCGCCGGATTCATGATTCTGTTTATCTTTGCCGCCAGCTTTTACTATGTCGCAAAACGCACCATCGCAGAAAAGAAATGGCTGCTGAGGCTCGCGCTGTACTGCATTCCTTTGCCGTGGATCGCCGCAGAAATGGGCTGGATCGTCGCCGAATACGGCCGGCAACCGTGGACCATCAGCGGCATCCTGCCGACCAGTTTGAGCACATCCAATCTCAATCCCTCCAGCGTGTATTTCAGTCTCGCCGGTTTCATCGGTTTCTACACCCTGCTGCTGGTGGCTGAGATGTACCTGATGTTCAAATATGCGCGCCTCGGCCCGCAGAGCCTGCATACTGGCCAATACGGCAACGCATAAGGAGAACATCATGATATTCGACTATGAAACACTGAAACTGATCTGGTGGCTGTTCGTCGGCGTGCTGCTGGTGGGCTTTGCTATTACCGACGGGTTCGATTTGGGTATCGGGGCGCTGCTGCCCTTCATCGGCAAAAACGATGACGAACGCCGCGTCATCATCAACTCGGTGGGCGCCACCTGGGAAGGCAACCAGGTCTGGTTCGTCACCGCCGGCGGTGCGATCTTTGCCGCCTGGCCCATTGTTTACGCGACCGCATTTTCCGGCTTCTACATCGCATTGATGCTGACGCTGTTCGCGCTGTTCTTCCGGCCGGTGGGTTTCGACTACCGCAGCAAGGTGGCGGACCCGCGCTGGAGATCTGCCTGGGACTGGGGGCTGTTTGCCGGCGGATTCGTACCGGCACTGATCTTCGGTGTCGCCTTCGGCAACCTGCTGCAAGGCGTACCGTTCAGTTTCGATGAGTTCATGCGGGTGACCTACACCGGCAGCTTCTGGCAATTGCTCAATCCGTTCGGCCTGCTCGCCGGGGTGGTCAGCCTGTCGATGTTGCTGATGCACGGATCAATCTACCTGCAGATCAAAACTGAAGGCGTGATCGCGGAACGCGCACGTCGCGCAACCAAAATCAGCGGCACCGTGTTTATTCTGGCCTTTATCGGCGCGGGAATCTGGATCATGAACGGGATCGACGGTTACCACATCGTGTCGATGTTGTCCGCCAATGTCGAGTCGACGCCGCTCGACAAGACCGTCGAAAAGGTCGCCGGTGCCTGGCTAAACAATTATCACAGCCATCCGCTGTTGTGGCTGGCACCCATTCTGGGTATCGCCGGCGCGGTATTGGCGATTGCTGCATCCAGCGCAAAAAAAACCATCGCGGCTTTCATCGCGAGTTCCACCATGCTTATCGGGGTGATTTTCACCGCAGGCATCGCGATGTTTCCCTTCATCATGCCGTCGAGCTCGGATCCGCGCAGCAGTCTGACGGTTTGGGATGTAGTTTCGAGTCACAAGACGCTGCAAATCATGTTCTGGGTGGTGATCGTATTTCTGCCCCTCATTCTGTTCTACACCTCATGGGTATACAGTGTGTTGCGCGGAAAAATCACGGTCGAAACGATTCGCGCCAACGACCATAACAGCTACTGAAAGGAAAAATCATGTGGTACTTTGCTTGGATGCTTGGCGTTGGGCTGGCGATGGCTTTCGGCATCATCAATGTGATGTGGCTGGAAGCGGAATATTTCAACGACATTGAGATCGGGAAAAAGAAAGAATGACCGATAAGCCCCGGATTATTGTGTCCGGTTGAATGCGTATGAAGGTAGCGCAAAAGATATCCGCGACGTTGCGCCCGGTGTGCCAAACAGGCTCAGCTTGCGCAATCCCCCAAACCCTGCGAATTTCGCAGCATTAGGGTCCACATAAGGCAGCCGGCTGGCTTGATCAACTCGCGCTCCGGGTTGCGGCTGTTCAGCCGCCCTGGCGGAAATCCGGGTAAAGCAGCATACCGCCGTCGACCGGGATGGTGATGCCGGTAATGTAGCTGGCCAGATCGCTGCACAGGAAGGCGATCGCATGACCAACCTCATCCGGCTCACCGACCCGTCCCATGGGAATTTTATCGTCGAGATCGGCCAGCCCTTTCGGGTCCTGCCATACATTGGCATTGATCGGCGTCTTGATAGCACCGGGCGCGATTGCGATGACCCGGATGCCCGATAGCGCCACTTCCTGGGCCAGCGTTTTGCTGAACATGCTCAGACCCGCCTTCGAGCTGGTATAGGCGCTGTAGCCGGCCCAGGGAATGAACTCGTGGACCGAGCTGGTGTTGATGATCACGCCACGACCCTGCTTGCCCATCCTTTCCACCGCCTCGCGTGCACAGTAGTACGGACCAAACAGGTCAGTCTCGACCACCTGGCGCCAGGCCGCGATATCGCTGTCCGCGCATAGCGCGCGTGAGCCATCCGTGCCGGCATTGTTCACCAGGATATCCAGGCCACCAAGCTCCTGGTCCACCTGCCGAAACAGCGCACCCACTTCCTCATTACTTGAGATGTTATCCAACCGGAAAGTATATGCCTTTACGCCGTAAGACCTGATCACCGTCGCCACCATATCCGCGGCATCGGGTTTGAAACGGTAGGTAATCGCGACATCGGCGCCTGCTTGGGCAAGGGATTTTGCCGTCGCTGCGCCCAGACCCGAATCCCCGCCGGTGATCAGCGCCTTGCGGCCCTTGAGTTCGATTGCAATCACATTGCTCTCCTATTTTTGCCCGGTTAGTTGTACTTCGTAATCCCGGCCTTCCCATGATTTCTGTTCCAGCCAGTAAAAGGTAAATTGGATCGTGTCCCCCGCTTGAAGCGCGGCAAGGGGGAGCTCGGCAATGTATACGCCGAGCCCGGTATCCCGGGTGTCACTATCGAGAACATCATTCCAGCCGTTGCTACCCCAATGCACGCGAGCCGGCGCCCTGAGCGCAATGGTGAATTGATTGCCCGCCCGGACATAGCTCGGACGATATTGCGGACCCCAGATATCATGTGAAATCTCGGGGCACTTTCCCTGATAACGGTTCCAGGTTGCCACCGGCCGATCCACCGGGTAACCCAGTGCGCGGCTGTAACACAGCTTGATGAACTCGCCATGCGCCCAGACCAGTGGCATCGCCGATCCGCTCGGCTTGCCCGGTTCCAGATGATGTTCGGGTATGGGTTCCCAATCCCAGACCTGCTCCGGAATCAGGCCTGCCGGACCGGTCATGGCCGCCATGGCCTGCAGATAGGGAAGCGGATCTTCTCCTGCCAGCAGCGCGCAGTGGCCACGTTCACCGGTCAGCAGCGGCCAGCCTCGCCCGCGCCCGCTTCCATCGAAGGCGCTGCCGTCATTGTGTTCTCCGTAACCATCGCCGTTGTAGCGATGCCAGACCGGTCCGTTGGGAGTATCCGTCCTGAGCAGCTGGTCGACGACCTTCAGGCTGTCGAGAATGACCGGATCGTCCGCTCGGCGCAGCCCGTAGCGGACCAGTTGCAGAAAGTCCGTCCCGATCTGTTCATCGGCGGGCAAATCCGGATCGCTGGCGCGGTTCTTGATCAGGATATGCTCTGACTGGGCACCATCCTGCACCAGTGCATCCGCAGGCGCGGTGCGTATGTAATATCCTGCCACCCCGACACGCCTTGCCAGCGGCGTGTCCTTCACCACCGTCCAGTCATCCAGCCTGGCATTCCAGTTGTCCGCCAGCAGCAGCGCAAACCGTTGCGCTTCCCCGTCCAGAAAAGAGCTGCCCTCGACCAGCGCCGCGATCGCGATTGCGAGGGTGAAGGTATTGACACCGGGGTCTTCCTCCCAACGGTCCTGCCCGGTGGACGGCCCCTCGCGGGCAATGAAGGTCAGCGCGCGCCGCACCATGTCGGTGACCGGGATATCGTTCAGTTCGCCCTGCTCGCGCAGCGCGGAAGCCAGAAGAACCGGAAAGGCGGCTTCGTCCAGTTGTATGCCCTGCCAGAATGGGGCACCGCCCAGCCACTGGTTCTGCAACCAGTGCCCGTCTTCCTGCTGTGTGGCCATCAGGTAACGCAGCACGTCGCGGGCATCATCAAACGCTCCCATCGCCACCAGCGCACCCGCTGTTTCCACCAGATCGCGGCACCACACCAGGTGATAGCCGCCGCGGCTCTCGCTGCTCTCTCCCCACGGTATGGCAAGGCTGGCCACCGCGGCGCCGGTATAGGTCCGGTCCTGATGCACCTTGAGCACCATGCCGGAAAGCGCAAGCATCTCACGCAGATTGCCGGGCAATTTGGGAAACTTGCATCCCTCCATCCATGATTCCCAGACCCGGCATTGCCTATCCCAGACCGTCGAAAAATCCTCCATCAGGTTCGATACCGCAAGTGTGGCCGCCGCTCCCTGGCTGGTCCCGATGCCGAGTGCGAGCGTGGCCTGATGTGCCGGCAGTTCGCCCATCAGTGAAACCGCACCCGGTCCGGCGCTGTCGTATTGCCAGGTCATGCGCCCGTGCCGGTCGAAATCCTGCCATCCGTCGCTTACCCCGAAACTGCCTGCGGAACAACGCTGCCAGGCATCGGAGCCATCTTCTGTGGCCGCCACCAGTGCCAGCCCGAACGGGCCCTGCTCCGCCCCCAGCATGGTACGGCCGTTGTGCTTGCCGACAGCAGCCTGGTTGTTATTCGCATCCCCACCCAGGCGTGCCGAAAGCAATGCATAGGGGCGCAGGCCCTCATCACCCTCCAGCCGATAGCGCAGCAATAGCGTATCGCTGTGTTGCGAAGGACAGATTTGCAGCGTGAAGGTAAAGCGCGGGTGGCGATGCACAATGGTGACGGCGGGTATGCCGGGCTTGGGCAGGCTCACTTCGTAGTTTCCGTGGCGGCGCAGCTCGACCCAGAATCCCCCGTCGTCCGCGATGATGAATCCCAGATCCTTGATCTGCGGGATGTCGATGCGCGGATAGTAAACTTCCGTGATGATGCCTTCTGCGACCGTAAACCAGAGCCGAGAAGATCCAAGGCTGGTCCCCACCATGTCCTTGGCGGCGCGGGCCCAGGTGGGATGCGAATATACTGCCTGAGGTGCTTTCATCTAGGCCTTCTTGTTGATTGTTATATTAAACAGACCGGGGTCGGGCCGATTGGTTCATAACTTTCACGATACCGGCAAAGACCCTGGCCTCAAGATCGAAATACGCCGTAGCGGTCATGCTCGAAATGGTGGAGCTTGGCCGCAATGATTGCCGAACCATGCCATCCGGCCATTCGGTATGCGGCCACCCCCAGCAACGTGCCCAATAATGGACCCAGCCAGTACACCCACCAGGCATGCCAATCCCCGGAGATCAATGCCGGCCCGAAACTGCGTGCCGGGTTAGTGCTGGTGCCGGAAACATTCGCCTCGGCGAAAACCATGACCGCATACAGGAACGGGAAAAGTGCCGGCGTAAAATTTCGCAGGCGCCGGTGTTGCAGGAAGAACAACAATCCAAAGATCAGTGCAAAAGTGGTCACAATCTCCCCCAGTACTGCCCAGCCAGCGCCATATGCCGCACCGGGCAGCGTCGCGCCAAAGGCGATGCTGCGCCCCATCGCCCCCCACGCCAGCAGCGGCACCGCACCGATTGCCGCACCGGCGAGCTGAGCGAGCAGGTAACCCGGCACATAACGGGCTTCCAGTTTGCCTATCAGCCAGAATCCCAGGGTGACGGCCGGGTTGATATGCGCCCCGCTCTCCTTGCCGAGCGGTGACAGTGCAATCAGTGCACCGGTCGTGCCGAACAGGAATCCGGTGATCAGCCGCCGCCAGCCTGCGTCCGGAATGTATTGAACCACCGGGCTGCCCTGACCGAAAGCCAGGATCACGACCGACAGCCCCACCGCAATGAGCAGCGCGGTGCCGATCAACTCTGCACCGTATAGCATCCAGGGGATGGGACGATCATGTATATTCATTGCATGTTCCTGTTTGGCAGACAAACTACAGATCGCAATCATTGCAAAAGATTCAAACCAGCGGGATCTGTTCTGCAATATGCATGGGATGATCAATACGCCATTGCCTGTTGCATGGGACAATACACGACATGGAAACAATACATCTTGGCAACAACAGGGACCCGGTCATCTCATGCTCCGATTGCAAAGCGTGCTGTTGCAGGCTGGAGGTCATGCTGATGGGCGATGATGAGAACGTTCCGGCTGAATTGACCGTCCAGGACCAATGGGACGGATGGGTGATGCGCCGCCTTGACGATGGCTGGTGTGCGGCATTGGACCGGCACACGATGAAGTGCACGATCTACCAGCAACGGCCGATCATATGCCGTGACTACCAGACAGGTGAAAGCGATTGCCTGGACCAGCGCGCGCAGTTTGCCGTTACTGCGACAGGCTGAAAACGGATATCCCCAAATTCTGCATTCAACTGGAGCCTGTTCCTTGCCATCCCTGGATATTTGCTTTGCTCGACGGCACGATGCGGGAATGAAACGCCAACATTCCACAAGTGGCCGCATGAAAGCCCGGCGCTGGATGACGTGCGGGGTGCCATGCGAATCCGGACTTGTGAGTGGTTGCGTAAAGACGATAAGCGGATGGAAACGGGTCTAAATCCGGCCAGTCTGGTTATCGCTACGGTCCACCATAGCCTGCCGAATTTCACAAACGGCCACACATCCCGCCTATTCGAGATTTCCTTGGTTGTCTTTGGTTATGCTTCCCAACCATGTGCTCAAGTGTGCCGGCAATCTTGGACCTGACATTCCGATTTTGCAAAATGCCTTCTTTCTGCAGCTAATGCATGCAACCTTGCCTTCAGTTACCGCCTTGACATGATCATCAAACCAACCATGATATTGATTGCCATATTTTCTCAAAAATGCGATGGAGTTTTTCTCCAGGTATTCGACAATATGCATTTGCAAGCAGGCGGCATAAGGGGGCGGATTGCCCAACACATATTCATTCCATATAAACTCGCCGGGCATCAATCCAGCTTCATTCAACTCCGCCGTGTAGCCCAGTTCCTTATAGAATGCATCCAGATCTTTTATCCGATGGATTATCTGCCCGTCCATCCGGATACATGCAGCTTCCCCGGTGGAAATCTTTGGGGGATCGTAGCTAAAGTACGGTATACGGCTTTGCATATCATTTCCCAAGCTTGTATAAACATTGGAATTGGTTTCCACTGTTCCGAAAAATCATGCGACCTTGCGCAACTTATTCGTTTCAACAAGACGAACCACTTGCACCGAACTGATCCAACGCCCTGGAGCGACTGCCCGTGCTCCCAGAATACTACTGATTTGAATGTAGCTGGGAATTTATGCACGACGGAAATATCCGATATGGCGGGCATCAATGCAGGATCAGCCTCCATCATGCTGACGGGAAGCCACAACGATTGCAGGCTACCCGCGAAATTACGGCTGGCGACTCAAGATGTCATTGATCTAAGATTTACAACATCCCATCTTGTGTCGCGGACATCAGCAGCAACTGACTGATTTAGCAGCGCCTCAAACTGGGTTATCGGCATCGGCCTGCCCAACAGATATCCCTGAAAGCTGGCGCAACCTTGATTAAGCAAGATTTCCCGCTCCTCTTCTGTCTCCACTCCTTCGGCAATGACATCCAGATTCAGACTTTTTGCCATCGCAATGATGGTGCGCACGATTGCCCTATCGTTGATATTTGGTGGCTATATCACGCACGAACGATTGGTCAATTTTGAGCTGAGCGAGCGGTAGCCGTTTCAGGTATTGCAGTGATGAATAGCCGGTACCGAAATCGTCCAATTAGAAGCTGACGCCGATTATTCAATCGTGTTCATGGTTGCGATGGTCTCTTCGATATCCTCCAGCAACATGCCTTCAGTCAGCTCCAGCTTGAGCAGCCCCGGGTTGACTGAATAACGTTGCATCACATTTTGCACTGGAAACACGAAATCAGGCTGGCGGAATTGCTTGGCACTCACATTCACTGCCAAAACCATGCCGCGCCCGGGATGAATCCAGCGTATCAATGCCTCTGCCCCCAGCGGGCGGAACGAGCTGTCCATCTGGATCGGATAATGCAACTGAAATTGCTGTTTCTCGATTGCTTTGCACAAATCAATCTCAAGCGCAGCGCGGGCAGTGATGTTGTCCTGCATTTTCGGATTGAAGAAACGCACGGTGTTGCGGCCCGCCTTCTTGGCCTGGTACATCGCAATGTCTGCCTGTTTCATCAGCTCTGCTATCAACTGTGAGCCGCCCTTGAACAGCATGGCACCGATGCTTGCGGAGCAGTGGTATTCGCTGGTGTCGAGTTGGCAAGTTTGACTGAGACCGGCGAGAATTTTCTCGCCAACGACTTGAGTCCATTCCGCTGCCTCGACGGGATGCCCGCTCAAGGATTCCAGTATCACCACAAATTCATCACCGCCCAGACGGCCGGGTTCTGATCATCATCCATGCCGACCCAGGCAAAACGAAAGCCGCCTTTCTCGACAGCCGCATGACAAGCCGCATCCAGCATGCGACTGCCGGGTTGTCTGTCTTTGCACAAATGTATTGGTATGGCTGAGAAACTTCAGCAGGCGGTTGAGCTTTTTGGTGTGTGCATTTGATGCACGCAGGCTCTGGACGAATTTATGGGCAACGACACCAAAGCCGATAATCAGAAAACTGATCAACGAGCGCAGCAACAGTTCATTTCCTCCACGAGTCAGGAAATTCGCACCGAAAGATTCAGTCCCGTGTATGCCCGTGTATGAATGTGCCGATAACGGCGATGCGTGTCCAGACTGTCAGCGCCGGCAATACGGCAACCCAGATCAGGTTGATTTGCGATTTCATCTCGCGTATCCGCTCCGTGATGGAGTGATCCTCCGCAAGCCAGCAAGAAAATAGGCGCGTTTGCCTGATTATGGACAGGTAATTTTCTGATAGCCATTACGAAACCAGGCTGCATGGCATGAAGCCGTCCTCACGGGCATGCAGGTTTTTCGGCTGGCCGCTAAAGCTGGTTAGCCAAGCAACGAATGACCAGCGGGATGATCGCGGCAACAATGTCGAGCTGCAGCATGCCATGTCACGGGTGTGGGGCATGCCCACGGTTGGCGACTGGGAAAGGAAATTCTGCCGTGCTGTATTGCTGGCTGTATTGCTGCCGGAAACACTTAATTTCAGTTTTGAGCGTCTACCAGCTGGTATGAAATGGCGTAGTGGACCGCCTCGGCATTATTCTTGAAACCCATTTTTTCCAGCATCCGGCCGCGGTAGACGCTCACGGTCTTGGGGCTGAGCATCATGATCTCCGAGATTTCCGTCAGGGAATTGCCCGAGGACA
>Ga0307376_10003243_pt1 | contig 15257 bp, 17 predicted proteins | sample TR2MG_FD_202536 | JGI IMG/M metagenome (GOLD analysis project Ga0307376, IMG submission 202536) | Soil microbial communities from Risofladan, Vaasa, Finland - TR-2 | ecosystem: Environmental > Terrestrial > Soil > Coastal area > Acid sulfate soil | place: Finland: Risofladan, Vaasa | collected...
GTCCTCGAGGTCGGGTCGCCCATGCCGGACGCGAAGATGATCCCGAGGCCTTTGAAGAGGTCTGCCCCATCGATGTATCCAACCTTCCCGTGCTGGTAGAGGGTGGCACCGTCGAGCTTCGCATCTTGAATCGCAATCACCCCGCCGACGTAGATATCAGCGGTGTCCGGCGTGCCGATCTGGTAGTCCTGAAACGTGACCACAAGATCGGCAGGAGTTGCGAGTTCCTGGCGGGCGAGGTCAGTGTGGTTCGAGAGGTACACGACGGTTGTATGGACGTTCGAGCCGAGGGCGAGGAACCCCGGCAACGCGACGATCGACGTATCAGCGGACGACTCCGTCCCGATGTTTGCTGCGGTGATGCGGCGCTGAGTCGAGGTCGAATCAGCGAGGACGATCCCAGTGTTGAGCCGCTGGCTTGTGGCTCCACCAAGAGCTTGGAGTGCGCCGACTGCGACGATCGCTGTCCACCCGGCTGCAAGGCCTCCAGAAAATACGATACCTAGCCCACCGATCGTGTTCTTGTTGATGGTCACCCCATCAGCGATCACAGACTTCGAGGCTCCGACAAGTTCGTTCTTCGGATCCTCTGCCGTCACCGTGACCGTCGAGCCATCGAGCGCGACCACGGTGTAGACGCCGGCAACTGCCTGACCGTTGTGCAGGGCGGCGATAGAGATGATCGGCGCGTTGATCGTGTTCTCAAACCTCACGAGGAGATCGGCATTTGGGTCTGCCGGTCCCGAGGCGTCACGGAGCATGATTTCTGAACTCATCGTTTCCTCCTACATTCTCAGCAAGGAGAGTGTGACACGGTACGCCGTGAGGACCGGCGTCAGGGTCCCCCCAACTTTGTCGCTCTCCGGGTAGTCACTGTTGTACGGTTCAAACTTCTGCTCCGACCTCGGGCCGAACGTGCAGAGGATGGTGGTCGCGCTACCCGGCTTCAGCTTCACAGTAACGAACCCAGTCGCCGACATCAGTTGCTCGATCAGATTCACCTGAGAGATATTCAACTGCTCCATCCTGATTTTGAGGAACGCCTTGTCCTGATCGACGTGGTAGTGGACAGTGACTGGCGTGTTGTTGATCGCGAGCTCGTAGACGATCGAAGGACCACCTTCACGGTGGCGATCTTCGATAATCGGAGGAGCATTGAAGACGACCTTCGTCGCCCCCCGCTCGATCCCAACTTCTCCAATGAGGAATGACACTTACCCTCCAGTGAGCGGACGGTTGCCGGAAATAGTATCTGCCATCGCTGCATCCCAGTACACCTGATCTGGTGCGACCTTCACTTGGAAAGGCCCAGCCTCCTCGACGATCGAATTGATCTCGTCTCTGACGGCGTCACCGAATCCGCTGAATCCACCTCTCCATGTGGCGTCCATCGCCGCCCTGAGTTGATTTCCGAATGCGTCGTACTCAGTCAACACCTCAGTGAACCCGCGATTGAATCCGCCCTTGAGGCTTTCGGCGACCTGGCCCTCGATCTTGATCATCCCGTCGATCACAATTCCCGGTGTCAGGTCAGCTTCAAAGTTAATTCGCTGGAACAGATCCCACAGCTTGGCCGCTGAAACCAAACCTTGATTTTCCATCGCCTTCGACATTTCGACAATGCCCTCTGGAAGTGCTACACCAAACTTTTTCGCCTGCTCAAGGAGATTCATCAAGTCGTCCAACATGTTCTCATTGAGGTCTTTTGCGAGGACTCCATCATCGAGGAGTCCGGTGTATTCCTGGTGCAATTGCTCGAGCTGATCGATGACAGCTTGTTTGTTGTACAGCCCTCTCTCCTCACGAAGATTCTCGATGCTCTCCTTTTGCGCGGCTATCTCTCTCGCTTTTTCATCTGCAAGAAGTTTTTCTTGTTCGAGCTGTTTTCTCTCTGCCTCGGTCAGTCCATCGACCTTCACTGTGGCCTTGTTGTACGCCCGAGCTTGCTCATTGATCTTATCGATGAGCTTGGAAACCTGCTCCATATTCCCTTCGATGTATGCTGTTTCGAGTTCCCTGGCAAGATTGTTGTCACCGATAGCTGCGGCCAAGTCGAAGGCAGCGAGATACGCATTGGTCGTTGAAGCTGCGTTTTTGTCCATCGCCTTCGCTATCTCTTTTGATGTCTCTCCAAACCTACCAAACTCTTCGTTGAGAGATTTCGTAATTCCAAAAGCATCGTCGAGAAATTTTCCGAACTGGTAAGCTGCAAGACCAACACCGACGATGAGTCCAGCGGACTGACCCATCGACATGTTGAGTCCCTTCATCGTGATGGACGCTGATTCGGCAGCTTTCTGACCTGCCATGATCGCTGCGACGTTCTTTACCCAGTCCAATTGGAACAGGATCGACAGTCCAGTGAATCTTGCAAGGACCCTGGCGAGGCTACCAATCCCATAGAGGACAGGTCCTGTAATGAATACCAGCGAGGTGAAGCCGCTGATGATTCCTTTCATGACGGGTCCGAGACGGTCGAATGCATTCATCGTTCCCCGGACAGAACTCGAAATACCTTCAAGCGTCCCGGCAACTCCGGTCATGTTGTCGCCGAGTGTGACCATCGCAGTTTTGATGTTTGCGATAGCTCTCGCCATCTGCTGCGCCGGTCCAGTTACCTTATCGAATGTATCAACAACATCTTTGCCGGTTGTCTCCGACATGGACTTGAAAATTTTCTCTGTCTCATCAGCGTTCTCGCCCATCAACTGCAATACAGCGGTGAATGCTTTCGCGTTCGGGAAGATAGCCTTCCATGATCTCCCGCTCTCTTCGACCTTATCCTTCATCAGGTCGAGGGCAAGGAATAGATCATCCTTGGCAATAGCTGCCATTTTCTCCATGCTGAAACCCATTTCGAGTGCTGCTTTCGACGCCCCCTTGGTCGGCTGAAGAATGCTGATCATCACCGACTTCATCCCGAGAGCAGCGAGTCGAGCAGAGGTTCCGCTTCTGGTCATGGTCGCAAGTGCAGCGCCAACTTCCGTGAATTCAATACCCATCGCGGCGGCGATCGGGAGTAGCTGACCGAGGACCGGCGGGAGATCTGCCGCCTCGAGGTTACCTTCGCGGACTGTTGCAACAAGAACCGAGACAGCTTCGTTCGCAGTCATCGCCCCCTGGCCGTAGGCGTTCATGGCTGATGTTGCAGCGAAAGCGATGTCCTTTGTTTCGCCCAGCCCGATAGCAGCGCCCATCGCAGAGGCGTTCAGAATGTCGAGAGCTTCCGATGTCCTGAAGCCGTTCGACGTGATGAAGAATAGAGCTTCTGCCATCTCTGTTGCAGACCGCCCGGTAGACGCTGCGATGTCGAGGATCTTTGGTTTCCAGCTATCGAGGAGATCCTTGTTCACTCCGACGAGGGTGTTGATCTTCGTCATCGCCCTGTCGAAGTCGAGTGCCATCTTGAATGCGGCGCCACCGATCAAAGCCATCGGCGCTGTGATCGCAGTGGACATGATTCTACCGGCCTGAGTGAATGACTCTGCGGAGAACAGCATCTGAGTCACTGCTCTACGCATCTTCTTTTCATACTCAGTGGTGTCAGCGCCTAACCTCGCAAAGAGGTTGGCGACCATCGTGCCGCCGCGATTCGTAGACACTACCGACCTCCAAGTGCGCTATGCAGTCCCCTGATGATTGCCATTTGCTCTTCCCAGGGCATTTCCTTCTTTGCCTCCGTCTTCCATGACGGCATGTAATCTGTGACCTTTGCCTTCTTCGATTTCTTCCCGCCGAGCAACGTGATGAGTGCTGTGACGATCAACGCCGGACCATGCTCTCTCTCGAGATCGGCGAGCCTCTTCCGTTCGAGGAGGGCAAAAAACTGGCGCGGTACCATGTGCCAAAACTCCTCATCTGTTAGCCGGAGATCGTATCGCCCGACAGCCCACAGCGTCTCCCATTTTAACCCTTGGCCGTGGCTGTCTTCTGAGGGTCCGCAGTTGTTTTCTCCAGGCCCTCCAGGTCAGGCATCGCAATCGCAACCGCCTCAGTGAGTGCTGCAACGACATTGAGCGCCGTGCTGTTGAGAGCATCACCGACCTCGTCATATTCGAGTCGTTTCTCTCCCGGCTCATAAACGATAGAGGCCCACACCAGCGCCTTCAGTCTGACGCCAGTGAGCTCCCCTGACCAGTCGAGGAACGAGACTCCAGACGGAACCTCCGCTCGGCACAGGGCATTGAAATCAATGCGGAGTAGACGAGGCTTATCGAGGACGACCTTTACCTCGAACCTCTGACCGGTCAGGTAGTCATTCATTTTTTCTCCTACACTGCGAACTGCGGAGCAGGATCTCCGGTGATCTCGACAGTCAGGCTCGCGGTGAGCAGACCATCGACCGGGGCATCCGGCTCGAAGTTCAGGACGAAACCAGCGAACTGCCACTTGGTGTTACCGGGATCTGGGAACACGAGTTGGAAGTTGCGCTTGGTGCCGTCGATGAAGTCCTTCAGCAAACCGGTGTTCTCGTCGTGGGTTCCTTCGGTCGGGATCAGGTTGATGTCGAACGTCACCTGCCCTCCCATCTTGATACCCGGAACGATCTCTCCCCAGTCCGTGGTCTGGGTCGAGGCGTCGTGGGTCCCACGGTTGAAGCCGGGTCCACCGATGTCCTTGATTTTCGCAATCGTGGTGAATGCCTCGATGGCAGGCAGGACGGCACCATCACCAACGAGAAGCAGCGTTCCGTGACTCGGGATTGTCATAGCTCAAACCTCCTATTCGGTTTCGATTTCAGTTATCAAGGGTTCGCAAGACCATACGGGTCTTGGACGATTATTGGTATTTCCCCAGTGTGTTGATTCCCAATGCCGTCGAAGACTGTTGCATGGATAATAGCCGTCCCGACGTCGTTAACTGTGAAGTCAAGATAGGCTGCGGTCGGGTCCGCACTCTGTGCGCTCGGGCCTGGGTACCCAAACAGGGATCCATCGAGTTTGAACTGGAGTGTCCCGGCAGATCCTTTGATCGTGTGGATGACATCGCGGGCAGATACCCTCGCTTGGTTACTGTCATCCGGGCTGAGGATCACAATAGTGCCTTGTGCAAAATGGACAGCGAGCGGGCCGGTCCCGTACTGCGGGATCACTGAGTAGTCAGGCGCAGGTGCCGGGAGCGGACCATTGTTCCAAGTCGGAGCGGCACCACTCCCCCTGAGATCGAGGACGTGGTCAACATGCCCAACTCCGAAATCTCCAGCGTCGTTGAGAGAGAGGACGCTCTTGAAATCACCAGCGGTGTCTTCCCAGAGTCCGAACTCTGAGAGTCCGAACCCATTGAAGCCGACGTTGAATCGCAGCGTCTTCGACCAGACCTGCGGAGGCCCGCCGAGTCCGGTGGCGTCGTCGCCGATGACGATCATCCCGAGACCGTCGTCAAAGTAGAACGCTTTGAAGTACGCGGAGTCGAGATCCCAGAACCGGATCCCCTCCTGCACGTCGGAGAAGTCGATGTTGCCGGACATGACCCCGCCGGTCTTCAGCAGGAAGTCGGTGTGGGTGTGGGCGACGGGCGAGTAGACGCCAGAGTGGTCGTGCGCTACCGGGGAGTAGACCCCTGCGTGATCATGAGCCACCGGGGAGTAGACGCCGGAGTGGTCATGGCCCGACAGCGCGAACGTCGCAGGGTCGAGGAACGCAAGGTCTGTCCCATTGACCTTGACGAGGAACCCGTCCGCTCCGGTCTTGTTGACTGGGGTGTCGGTGAGTCCGTCGAACGTGGTCGCGCCGCCACCACCACCGCCCAGGTCGCCGACAGCGAACTTCACCTTCTCGAACCCGTTCTCGCTGTCTTCACCGAGGACGAGGTCAGTAGATATCGGAGAGGCCTTTGCGTCGAGTGCGGAGATCTCTCCAGCTTCGTTGTCGTGGATCGCGAACTCGTCGAGCTTCCCGCCGGGGTTCGACGGCTGGAGCGGGACGTTTGCTTCGGTCGCAAGGATGACCTGTCCTTCGTCGGTCGAAATGACCTTCACGGCTTGCTTGCCGCCAAGGTTCCGCAGGATGATTTCATTCGCCATGAGTGTCTCCCTCTTCCTCGGTGTCGGTCGCCTCGATCTCTCTCACGATCGGATTCCCGCTCGGAGCAACAAGACCCGTTGCGACAGTTTGTTTGATCTGCGGTTCTGTTCTCATGTGCTTCGCAGTGTGCTTCATCATCTCGTTCTCGTTCAGCGTACTCCACGGACACTTCGAGCATTTGAACATTTTCAGTCCGTGCCACTCACTGATGGTGAAGTTCGGGTTGACAGGCTCCAGGTCCTGCTTGCTGACTGGCGATGGCTTCTTCGATTTAGACACTGGACAACTCCTTCGAGACTCTGAAATTCACCGTCGTGATGAATCTCCCGTTCTCATCTCTCCCGACCATAGCAGGAGAGTCAACTGGTTGGCACCAGAGATATCTGGTCGTTCCGATGATCTCATTGTGGATCGCCATCAGCAATTGGTAGGCCCGCTCTGCTTTCAGCCTCCCAACCTCTGGGCGCATCGAACGAGCGGCGATCTGGATACGAGGAAGCTCGATCTCAACCTTTGCCTTGTCGTGAATGTACTGGGGTGGATCTGAAGAGTACTCAGTGACGCTCATCGAATCGTCTGGCTTGTCAGGCGCTACGTGCAGAAAGAGATCAACACTGAGAGTGCCAATCCCGTTCGCTTGGAGGTATGCCCCGATGTCTTCGACGATCATCCAGCCCTCCCGTAATTTCCGCCTGTCATGCGGTAGAGTTCAGTCTCGGCTCTGACAGCTATTGCCAACTTTGCCGCCATCGTCGGCTCAAAATCTTCGACAGCCTTTTCAAGGTACTTCGCCTGCTGAGGAGCTCTATGTTTGAAAAATAGGTTCTCGTGCTGGAGTCCTGCGTATGGAGCGGCAGGTCCTCCGAATCCGATGGTCGTCGATGGAAACCTTCCAGGGAAAATTTCCTGAGCAGCGGTTCCTTTCAGATCACCAGAGAGAACTGGGACGTATACGTCTTCCGCTCGTCTCAGCATTTCCCCTGCAATTTCAACAATCTGGTCAAAGAAAGCTCTTCGGACAGCAGGTGACATCCTCATGATATTGGCAGCAGATTCCTTGTGTCCAAGAATCTTGACCTTTGCTCTTCCGCCACCCTTCGTCGCGGCGGGCATCAGATGGTTACCTCGACGTGGTGCGCCCCATCGCCATCTGGCGGTCGCGCAACACGGAGGACAGGATCAGCTTCACCATTCGCTTGGGTGATCTTGTCGTCGGCAGTGATCGGGAAATCTCCAGCGGTGTAGATCGCCGCCTTCGAGAGGATGTCGTTCCCGTGAGTGTCGAGCATCTGGACGCTCTTCGGGGCGACCCGACACTGGATCCGAACGGGCGCCGCATACTGCCGGTTCCCATATTCATCGGTACCAGTCATCTTTTCCCAGATGATGGTATCGACCATGACATCGAGGAATTCATCCTCGAAAGCCATCAGAAAATCCTTGGCTTGATCAGCCCTCTCGCTTCAGCCGGGAGAGCTAGCATTCCCTCGCCGCCCTTGGGCGCTGCTTCTCCCCGATATCCAAGCGCGAGGTCGCCGACCTGCTTCCACGACACCGTGCTATCGCGGTTCTTCTTGTGCCACCAAGCCTTGATGCTCAAGATACAGGCCTGCTCAATATTCGGTGGGAGAGGTTTCTGATCAGCAGTGATCGGGTCAGTGAACGACGGCAGGTAGTACCCTGCGTTGTAGTCAATGCTGAATCTTGGGTGTTCTTCACCCGCTAGTGGCTCCCTGTAGATTCCTGGGAGGTAAGACACCTCTCTGACCCACCCTTGTCTGCGGTACAGCAGACCGGCGTCTCTGTCTTCTACCAGGAAGTCAACGATCGGCTCATTGTCCGTAGACAAGATTGTCGGCGTACCGAGAATGGGGGTCCGGTCCAACATCAGTTGTGTCGAACCGGACCCACCAATTACTTCTCGATAGCGTTGCTGTGCAAAGACCTGGTTCGCTTCCTGCTCGATCAGGCTCGAAGCAGACCGAATAGCCAACGACACCCAGTCCTGCTGGTCTGGCGTAAGCGTTCCAATCTCGGCGACCAACTGAGCGATGGTCGTGAGATCGGTAGACGGTGCAGCTTCAAGAATCTCAAGCATGGAGCTACCTCATTCCTTTGCTTTCGGGGGGGCCGATTTTGCGTTGAGTCCGTCTGCGAACTTCTGCGCCTCGTCCTTACCCCTCACCCGGTGCGATCCAACGTCGTACCAACCACCGCCAGAATGTACCGGTGTGAAGGTCCGCACTTCGGAAGCAGCGGCCTTTTCCTCAGCGGACTGGACCTCAGCCTCGTCCTCTGGGGTATGGAAGATTGCCTTTCCTCCGGCAACGAGTCGGCGGGCAACCTCGGGAGAGAATCCCGCGAGCTCACCGACGTTGTACGGAGCGTTCTTCTGAACGAACTTAACGATGACCGGCTTTTCCTTGGTCACAAGGTCCCCCCTTCAGGTTACGCGACAGGCGCTTCGCCACCGATCGCAACTACGCCGAAACCGAACGTGTAGGTGTCGGTTGATCCAGCGGAGCATGCGGGTTCGATGGAGACCTGCCAGTAGCGTTTGACACCCTGAAGGTTGATCCGCTGCTTCACAGCGATCGCCTCCGTGGACCCACCTGTCGCACCGGTCGCGACGAGGAGATGATCCTGAGCGCCATCCATGTAGGTGTACTCGACGGCACCGGCCATGCCAGCGTCATCGCTGTGCATGATCTTCACATCGGTGAGGTCGATGGTCTCGGTCGCGGCGAGTACTGCCGAACCGAAGATGACGATCGCGCCAGAGCGCAGATCTTTGTGGGCAAGCTGGTCTACGATCGCACCAACTCCTGCGGCCTCCGCACCGGCAACGCCGGCAAGGATGCCACCGCCAACTGGCGCCATGTAGAAACCAGCGTCTTTGTCATTGATATCCATGAGTTTCCTCCTTTATTTATTTCAAGTCGAACCGTTACGGAGTCCAGAGAACGCCGGTCATGACCGACAGGGACTCTTCGTGGCGCACGGCGAGGTCGTGGTGCGCGATGAGGCGCAGCACGGTCTGGTCGAGCGAGAAAGCCGCTTGGACTTGGGCACCGTCGAAGTAGGCCGCAACGTCGGACGCCATGACCTCCAACGTGTTGCTCTCGCCAAGCAGAACATCCGCGAAATCGATGAGCATGATTTCGGACTCGTTGCCGCCGCCGCCGAGGTTGGTCGGGATTTCCGTGGTGGAGCCGAAGGGAATTCCCCAGAGGGTCCCACGGAGCATCTCGTCACGGTAGGCGAAGTTGCCGTTGGCGTCGCGAACCGAGAGCAGGTAGAACTCGGTGCGGGGAGCCATCAACCAACCAGGACGCAGGAAGCGCACATGGGCCTCGCGGAGCAAGAGGATCTGCGCGGCGAGATCTGCGGTGACCGTCGAGAGGTCATAGACGGTGGTCGCCGGGAGGATGTTCCCTGCCGGAACCCAATTGCGGAGTCCCTTGGGGGTGAACTGGGTTCCATCGTCACGGAGGAAGGCCTGGTCTTCACGGGTGGACATCGCGCTGACAGCGTCGTCGCGCACGATGGTGTCGGCACCCTCGGTGTTGAAGCGGAGCAGGTCGTTGCTCACCGGGATGAGGACTGCCAGCTTTTTCCAAGTCAGGTTGATGTTGCCGAAGGTCTGCTGGGACACGGGCAGGTTCTGCGACTCACCGATGTACCCTGCGGTCGCGCCGCCAGTGATCTTGGACATCTGCAACGAACCGGTCGGCATCGGGACCACGCGGGGACCCATGCGCCGAACGATGGTTGCTTCCTTCAGAAGCTCGATGACTTCGCCAGACCACTCGGTCGGAACGAGAACGCCACCGGCTGCGGCATCGGATGCCTCGAGGGCTTTGAGGATCTTTCCGTCCTCGCCCCATTCCTTCTTCGCGAAGCGAGCGGCTTTGTCGGTGTCGCCCTTCCCCGCTGCGATTGCCCGCATGAAGCGAGCCGCCATCAAACCCTTTTCTGGTTGCTCGATTTTCTCGGCGCGAACCGAGCGCATCGCGAGCGCGATGGCGTCCTGGTTGGATTTCTTGAGATCGGCAAGCTCGGCGCTCATGACCTCACGAACGACCTCTGACACGAAGCCATTCAATTGCTCTACTGTGGTGATCTTCTCGGGCATCTCAAACCTCCTTTGGTAGTCTTCCGGTCTGTTTCATGAATTGGTTCTCAAGCTCCCGTCGGATGAGGGCTTGAAGTTCCGCTGGTTCGATCTCGAGGTCGAGGATGGAGCGAGAAACCTCATCCGCTTCCTCCGAGTCGAAGGTGATATCGATAACATCGAAAAGGTCATTCTGTGCAGTCTTCTGGTCTTCCTGCTTCCTTGCCTCCTCGTCTGCTGCGATTTTCGCGAGAAGCTGATCGACCTGCGCCTTCAGGTTCTCAATGTCGTCGGACATGCTCATGACGGTGTCGGGGAGATCGTCGATGAACTTCTCGATCTCCGAATCTTCATCGTCGTCGTCGTCGATCGGATCGGTGACCTCCTTGTCGATCTTCCGGGCCAGAGCGGCCACGAGTGCTTCGGTTGTCCTCTCGACCAAGTCATCGCTGATGGAAGGAACCGGGACGGACTCGACGAAGTCGAGGTCCTCGATCGACTTGAGGATTCCAGCGACATCGACTTCCTTCAGCACGGGAGACGGATCCTGATCACCAACCGGGGCGGTGAGAAGTTCCTCGGCCCACGTCCGCAGGGGACCGATGTCGATTCCGCTCTTGACTGCGAGTTGCAGTGCCTCGGGGTTCGCCGGGACGGGTACGATCGAGAACTCGTAGAGTTCATTCTTCAGCAGATTGTACCCGCCGCGCTCCTCATCGTAGTTCCACTCCTTCGGGAAGAACCCGACAGAAGTGGCTTTGATGAACCCGCCCTTCACAAGTTTGAAGATGGTGTCGGCGAAAGCGTAGGTCTCCGCGTCGGCGAATTTCGCCTCGGCGACGAGGTTCTTGCCCTCGATGCCAATCGACACTGCCTTGGCTACCGGGGGTTGACGGTGATCGTGCGCCCACAGGACGACGGGGTTCTTCTTGAACCTCGAAAGATCCCATCCATCCGAAGACACGACATCCTTGTAGGAATCCTCGGCCTCGTTGGAGATCACGAACTTCAGGGTACGGTCGTTGCCTTCGTCCGTAATTATTGTATCTACAGCCTTTACAACGACTGCGTTGGCAAGGTCATCGCCATTTTTTATCTTCTCTCGGAAAAGCCTTTTCATTTCAGCACCTCCTTTCGCACGAGTCGCTCGGTGCAATGGCACTGTGAGTGCGCCTCGGTCGGCGTGACCACACTACCATCTTCTGGGAGATTCCAAGAATCGTCGATCCCTGTCGTCTTCCCGTCCATGCCCGAACATTCCATGCAAGATCGGCAGTCAAGTCTCGTGATCCAGAGACGGGCTACCTTGTTTGGATCCAAGATTCCATTGCGTACAGCTTCGGACCAGAGCGCCTCCTGCGCCCCGTTGCACATGTGAGTGATCACATGATCGGCCATGCCTTCTATGAATTTCGCGACCAGGCGATCCGTGGTCCCAGACTTATCTCTGTATTCAAAGTACTCAGCGACTCCGTCCTCCCCGACGGCAAGACCGTCGATGAGGAGGTAGGTCATTTCCTCCGGGTCTTCACCGTTCCCGCCGATCGCGCAAAGGGTATTCATCAGCGATTCGACGATCGAGTCCTCGGCCCGAGTCTGTGATCTCGAGAGTTCGTACAGTGGCTCGAGTCCGTCGATGTCGCTGCCGTCCTCGACGAAGAGGTTGAGCGTCGATGCGGCAAGCTCCGCTGCGGTCACGTAGACCGGCGTCAGCTTCGCCACCACCGGGTCGAGTGCTTTGCGAGTCGCGATCGGTTGGAGAATCAACTCGAACGCGGCGTTGAAATCCTGATCTGCGATGAGCCGCTCGATGTGGCTCCGCATCTTCCTGGCGTTGTCGGCGATCTCCTCAAGCGCGAAACCGAGCCGACGCATGATCTGATCCTTGCGCGTCCCGATCCCAGGCGCGATCCGCTGGCGCGACACCACGTTTGAAACCAACTCGGGCCAGGAGTACCTGACTGTTTTCCCGTCCTCTTCCGGCGGTGGATCCTCCGGTGGATCCTCTTCGTCCTCTGGCGGGTCCTCATCGTCCATCGGTTCGTCGTCTTCCGGCGGGTCCTCTTCGGGTTCTTCGACCGGTTGCTGCGACGGCGGGTTGAGGAGATCCAACTCGGTGATGAACTCGTAGTTCAGCGGCTTCGCGTAGACCTTGCCGTAGCCGTCTGGGATCGGAAGCTTGCCTTGGAGCTCGCGCCACTCGTCCATCGACAGGGACCACGGCGCGATGGTCGCGACCTTGAGCAGGTACTCTTTGTCCTGGGCAACCGGCGAATCGTAGTCGAGGATCAGCCGGTCGTCGTAGTCCGGCACGAGGTGGTGCTGCAAAATCTGGCGGATGAATTCGAGCCGTGGCGTCAGGACCCACCGGGCGTAGAGGTACTCGGCGACCTCGGAGGTGGCGCGGTTGGACGCCTCGACGATTCCCATGACCTCGGGCGGGACCCCGTAGGCTTGAATCACCGTGTCGCGCTCCCACTTCCGCAACTCGAGCATCGACAAATGCGAGTAGTCCGTCCCGAGTTGGTGGACTTTCACCTCGCGATTCATGAAGAACGGGAGGAAGGACCGCTGCCATCCGCGCAACTTGTCGAGCCACCGCCGCTCAAGACGCTCGGTATCTTCCTTTTTCAGTTCGCTGGAGGACACCAGAACGTCCGGTCGAGCCGAATTGAAGAAGAAAGTCTTCATGAATTTCGAGGCGTACTCGTCGGTTTCGAGTTCATCGCCCAGCGTGAAGCCCATGCCGGAGCCTCTGGAGTACGGGTCGGCGGGGTCAGGGTGGTAGAACCAGATCATGTCTTCTGGAACGACGTAGTCAATCGAGCCTGACGGCGTCTGGATCTCGTAGAAATTCTTCTCAAGGCTCGGCGTGTTGGTCACCCATGTCGGCGGCACCGGCACGAAGTTCATCGGCATCCCGGTCTCGTTGCGCTCCTTGATCCAGAACGCTTCGCCCACCAGGTCGAGCCACTTCTGCGTCAACTCGCGTGTCGTGTACCCGGTGAAGGTCGGGCCTGTCGCATACAGGGTGTCGATCAGAGGATGCTCTTCGATCTCTACCAACTCGCCGATCTGCTTCAGCCGGAGCATCTCTGCGGTGCGATCGGCTCGGTTCATGAACTGGAGTTGCTTGTACGGGACCGGGCGCCGGACACCCTTCGCGTCCTGCTTGGCCCTTACAAAAACGCGCCACGTTGCGGTGGCGGTGGATGATCCGATCTTGTCGATGGTCGCCCTGAGCCAGGGCATCTGGGTGTAGATCGCGAGAGTTTCCTTGGTCCCCCTGGCCGGTGGGTTGGACTGGAAGATGCCAATGAGCTTGTCCACTGTCGAGGACCCGACGGCTTTCACATCGGATCTGCTGAACGCTCTCTGCATCGCTTGCTGGAGATCGACGATAGCTGTGGCCTTGGCCTTGGCCTCAGCCATCACCAGACCTCCGCGTCGCCGATTTCGGTCGTGACGAGAATCTGGCGGGCAAGCGCGAGAGCGCAAACGCAATCATCGTGCATCCCCTCTGGAGCCGAGTAAAGTGTCCCGGTCCTATTATGCTCATACTCGAAACTATCGAGTTCGTCAACAAGTACTCCATTCGTAAAGTACACCCCGTGGTTCTGAATCGCAACTGCAAGGCCTTCCATCAACTGCTGCTTCGAGCGCGATGTGAAAACCAGTCCCTCGTAATTCCGACCGCCGTCTCGCTGCAACTGACCCAAGATCGCGTCGCCGACACCGGTCGAATCCACGAGCGCAGGAGTCGTTCCAGTCACCTCGAGGATCGTGTCGATGGTCGAGGGCCACGAACGCTTGAACCTCTCGAAGCCTACCACCTGCCCGAACTCGTCCAGCCCAATTCCCACGGTCCAGTCGCGCTTCCGCGCAAGGTCCCATCCCCACACCACCGGCTTTCCGCTCGGCGTGTAGGGCAGGATGCACTCCTTGATATGCTCGTGGCCGAACGGATTCGATCCCGTCTCGGTGGCCTTCGCCTCGTAGAGCTCTTGGAAAACCGCCTCCGGCAGATCCTCGCGAGCATCCTCGATTTCCTCGCGATCCAAAACGCCGGCCTCGACCGCGTCCCAGCAGGTGATGACGTGGTACCCGTACAGCTTCGCGCCTTTGCGCCCGCCCTCTTCCCACCGCCGCACCCAATCCTGCGCCCTCTTCGCCAGCTTGAATGCCCAGTTCAGCTTGCCCTTCACGTTGCCGATGATCCGAAGCGGACCTCGAGTCGCTGTCAACGTCGAGCGCACGGCCCACCAGGATTCCTTCCGCAACCTCGACGCCTCGTCCACCACGCATCCGTACACGTCCTCGCCGTAAAGCGTGTCCGGCTTGTCCCCGGACTTGAACCACAGCGTCGTACCGTTGTTCAGCTTCAACGTCATGTCGTTGTCGTTCGCTTTGTAAACCTGAGGCGGGAGTCCGTCCTTCATCCGCCGGAAGGCGATCGCCGCCTGTGCGTAGTAAGGCGCGACCCACCAGTAGTTCCATCCGCGCTTCCCCAACCACGCAAGCTCCATGATCCACGCCATGCACCCGACGGTCTTGCCTGATTTGGTTCCGGCCTCGATGACCGAGATGCGGGCCTCGTCGAAGATCGCAGCTTCCTGCTTCTCGTAAAGGCTCGGACGCGTATACTGCCATTGCTCGACCAACTACTTCCCCTGGTCACCGCTGGGCAACGCCTTCCCTTGCGAATCCAACTCTACCATCTCCGCGTCCAAAATGTCTTCGTGGTTCCCAACGGATGACTCGGATACCAGGACCCTCTCCCCAATCCGCACCGTGAAACTGATGCTCTTCGGCCCACGATCCGAACCATCGTCCTTGTCCAGGCCCAGCACCTTCCGCTTCTTCTCGATGCAGGTCTGCACCAGCTTCAACGCGTTCAGGTCCGGCTTCGGATCCATCGTCGTCGTCACGACCTCCACCCCTCCCGGCCTCTCCGTCTCCGTCACGATCTGCGGCTTGTGGTCGAGCGACTTCGCGTAGACTCGCCACGCCTCCTGCTTCACCATCCCAAGCTCCGCAAGATCCCGCGCCATCACCGCGTCCGTACTCGCAAGCATCTCCTCGCGCCACTCCGCCTTGATCGCCGCCAGATCCCGCGTCGC
>Ga0307376_10003244_pt1 | contig 15252 bp, 12 predicted proteins | sample TR2MG_FD_202536 | JGI IMG/M metagenome (GOLD analysis project Ga0307376, IMG submission 202536) | Soil microbial communities from Risofladan, Vaasa, Finland - TR-2 | ecosystem: Environmental > Terrestrial > Soil > Coastal area > Acid sulfate soil | place: Finland: Risofladan, Vaasa | collected...
CAAGGTGGAAGCCTACCGAACCAAAGTCAGAATTTCGTTCAAGTACGAATAGCAACACTGAACAGCTTGCTGGCGCAGTCGTGACATCCGCTTTGGGTCAAAAGCTGACGTTGACGCCGTGCATCGAGAAGGTCGGCTTTACTCCGTAAAGCAGACATCAAAAGGCTGCGAGTGGGCCCCTATCTGGCAGACCCCCGTGGGGTCTCGCAGCACTTCTCCCCTATACATACGTCTAATCGGACCATCATGTGGCCAACACGTAAGAACGGTCGAAACGCATACGCGCACCTGCTCTGTACGGCCCTACGCCGGGGACGTCCGCTAGTCGGCACAAAGCAGAAGTGCAAGAACGGCCCTCGGAGTTCCGTTAGTGACCCGGAGCGGACAATCTATGTGGGCCGTTTGGCCGTGCTATTTGGGGGCTAAGCGTATGAAAGTTACGAATTAAGTAAAAGTTTACACTTATCGCCTCTGAATCCAGGGTCTCGTCGATGGTCAAAGGCCATTATGTTTGCGTTGAAACCATTAGCACCTCTCCGCCTTTGGGTCCTCTCGACCGCTGCTTGGAGCTTGGTCGCTTGTGGCTCCTTCCTGATTTTTGGGGGTCTGTTCGATGATGGGCATGACGAGGGACGGAGCGAGCTTGCCTGCGCCAAGGCGAAGCTCGAGGAACTGTGGGACATGCCTCTGCCAGCAGATCTAGAAGTAGTTGGATCGATACCTAAGCCGGAAGTAGCGAACGCCGATTGGGACCTAAGAAAACTAGGTTGTTCGGTCGAGACTTACCTTGCAGCGACCCTTCAGCTACGAAAATAGACTCTTTCCAGCCTTCCCATTTTGCCCGTTTTGGACACCCGAGAGGTCCGCTTTAGGGGGTCGAGCGGACACGCCCATTCCGCTCGGCAACGTCTGCTGATGACCCAAAGAGGGCATACGCTCGGCCTGATGTCGGTTTTTGACCCCTTGTTCGTCGCGTTTGGGGGCGTCTCCCATTTTTCGAAAGCGCGCCCCATTAGCTCTTTTCTGCTGCCAAAGCGTCTAAATCGTCCAGACCACCACGAAGGACATGTGCCCGGACGCATTAACCATAAAGGCTTGTAGGCCTCGCTGAATTGGAAACATCGATTAGGTTGTTCACGATTCTCAGAGCGTTCGATGGTCATTCTGCGAACGCTTGCTGCTTCCAGTACGACACGTCATTGATGCGGAGCGTGAGGGATGTCGGACAGTCTGAGCTGGATCGACGACGCTGACCACAAACGGATAAAGGGGATGGTGAGGCGTTCGGCAGACGTCATCACCGCCGCACGTCGCGATCTCGGAGAACATCACGCCCCTGTCGATAGTCAGCCTTCGACTGACTTGCCAAAGCGCGAGCTGTCTTCTCGACCCGCGACCCAGAGACAGGTCACGTCGGCACAGAGACGTGCACGCTTCCGACAGCTCCTTCGAAATCCAGATCCCGACAATCTCGCCACGCCCTCTCGTGAAATCGTCCGGAATCTTCGTGTCGATCCTACACGCACAGAACATATTGAGGAGCGCGTTGGGGATAAGAGCGTTTTTGAAAACCCAAAACTTCAGCGCGGGCGGCGTGGAAGACAGCCATTCGATGCTCATTTCCAACGCGAGGACAATGAGGAACTGAGTAGGCGGCATAAACCGATAAATCGGCACCGAAATTGCCGAGACAAAGAAACGGTCACCCCTAGAAGCTTACTAAATAGATTACTGTCCATGCTTGTAAGCTGGACACAGCGCGTGGACTACCTCACCAATGTTGTCATTGGAGTGCTGGCGATCGCTCTAGCCATTTTGTTATTTATCCGGGCTGGACCAGCTGATCCACACCCTGACGCGTTGCCGCTTGTGGCCAATGCGAAAAAGAGCGCCGGCCATCGAGCCATTCCCCTAGAGCCCAGAGCACCGCTCTATCCAGCCCAGGGCTTTAACATACTACCGAGGGCGTTCCCTGAGCCCCTGCCTGCGTTTGCCGAAGATATACCTGGTCTGCTGTTCTTGGCAGCTCCTTTGCCTGCTTCAGCACCAGGTATAATCGTTCTCCCTTACACTGGTTTGCCGCAGGCTCTGCCGGCGTTTCCCGAGGACATTGCCCAGTTAATTATGATCGCTTCGAGTCCTAGTCCCGATGGACGCGACTACCTAATCAGGACATTAGTTTTCGAGGCATCAGGCGAGACTGAGATCGGCAAGGCTGCAGTTGCCCACGTGATCCTTAACCGAAAGAGCACTGGTAGATGGGGTCGCAAGATAGCGGACGTCGTCACGTCCCCCTGGCAATTTGAGCCGTGGATGACTCGCAAAAGTGAGATAGAGAGGCTTTCTCGGACTGATCCGCGCTACCTGAAAGCCGCTCAGATCGCGGACGCTGTGCTGGCCGGACGCATCCCGGATCCGACGGCAGGCGCGACACACTTCCTCAACCCGGTAATCGTTCGAGAGAGGCAAGGGGGTTCTTTGCCGTTGTGGGCAGACAGTGACGGACAGCCAATCGGCAGACACGTGTTCTATTGTCCAGAATGCCAGGGAGCTAAACCAACGCGAGCCGCGGTAGTTGCGTCTGAGGAAGTGACGGATGGCAAAGCCACGCCTGCGGCCGCAGATCGCGAAACGGCTCCGCGCGTCAGTCAAATGGTAGTGGCTGAGGTACCAGCAGATGTAGGAAGAGCAGCGAAAGCAGCACCAGCGGTGCTGAGAACCCCTGATGAGAAACCCGAGGTAAGTGCAAAGCCCAAACTAACAACGCAGCGCCTACAGGCAGACCTCCCGTGGCTAAACCCATCGCAGGCGCGGCAACCGCGGGATTTCGTGCCTTATACCTTCTGGTAAGAGCGTAGCGACCTCTTTAGGCGCGCAGCAAGAATAGACTGACTAGTTTCGGGTGCTTATGTCCCTTGTGGCAACTTTAGAGGACATCACCAGGCCAGGGCCTCACGTCGGCTTTTGGCACTTAGCGGACCTCGATAGAGCCGCTGACGATGTCTGCTTGCAGGCGTAAAGCGGACATCTCCGACTACGATGCGGTGTCTGCAAGGGTTTCCGCTGACGTAAGCAAGATGTACCTCCGGTGCGGGCGGAGGGCAAAAAGTCATTTTACTACAATTACTTATTTTGGGATTGGTGGGCCCGGGAGGGCTCGAACCTCCAACCAGACGGTTATGAGCCGCCGGCTCTAACCAATTGAGCTACGGGCCCCAAAACTGAGGATGACACGAAATCCCTTGTGTTTCGGGATGCTATACGCGCCTCACAATTCCGCCTCATAGCAGATTCCTGATACACCCAACACCGAACCCCTCAACCCAACGGCGGAAATCCCTCGCAAATGACCCTCTCCTCCTCGCGCAAGTTCATCTTCCCGGCGCTGGCCCTGGTGGCCTCGTTTCTCTCCGTCCCGGCGCAAGAGGCGCACGCCGACGCACCCGAAAAACGCACCATCTCGCTGTCGGCGACCGGCGCGGTGAAGACCACGCCCGACAAGGTGGACATCTCCACCGGCGTCACCACGGAAGGCCAGACCGCGCGGGAGGCGCTGACCAAGAACACCGACGCTATGGCGAAAGTCGTCGATGGGCTGAAGTCCGCCGGCATCGAGCCGAAGGACATCCAGACCACGAACTTCTCCGTGTCGCCGATCTATGAACAACGCAAGCAAGGCCAGGCCGCCTTCATCACCGGCTATCGCGTGACCAACCAGGTGCACATCATCGTGCGCGATACGGAAAAGCTCGGCGAGATTTTGGACAAGGTGGTGACCCTCGGCGCCAACCAGATCGGTTCGATCTCCTTCGGCGTGTCGGAGCCGGAGGCGCTCGAGGACGAAGCCCGCAAACAAGCCCTGCGCAATGCCATCGCCGACGCCAAGCTCTATGCGGAAACCGCAGGCGTGGAGCTCGGGCCCGTGCTGACGATCACCGAAGAGGATGGGGGCTTTCTCCCGCGCATGGAGAGGGCCGCCGTGCCCATGGCCATGTCCAAGGACGTGCCGATCGAGGCGGGCACCACCACCGTTCAGGTGCGGATCCGGGTGACCTGGGAATTGCGCTAGGGGCTTCCCTGCTGATCCACATCAAGGCAGAACTATCGCGACGCCCGGTAGGTTTGCGTCCATGATAGCGCTCAACGCCCGCCAGCCGGGCGGGGCCGACCCCCTCGCCCGCGACCGTGCCTTCATGGTGGCACGACATCTCAAAGCCCGCGGCATTGCCGATCCTCAGGTATTGGCGGCCATGGGTGAGGTGCCACGCGAGAGTTTCGTATCGGGGCCGTTAGCGGAGTTTGCTTATGAAGACTCCGCGTTGCCCATCGAAGCCGGGCAAACCATCTCCCAGCCTTACATCGTCGCCCGCATGATCGAACTCGCCGCATTGCGCCCTGGCGACACGGTGCTGGAGGTCGGCGCCGGATCTGGCTACGCCGCCGCCGTGATGGGCCGCATCGCCGGCCATGTCTACGCCATCGAGCGCCACGAGGAACTCGCAGGTCAAGCGCGTGCGCGCGAGGAGCAGCTCGGCTACGACAATGTCAAGATCATCTGCGCAGACGGCACCAAGGGCTGGCCGGATGAGGCGCCATTCGACGCGATCGTGGTCTCCGCCGGCGGCCCCAAGGTCCCCGAAGCCTTGAAGCGGCAATTGGCGATCGGCGGGCGGCTCGTGATCCCGGTCGGGCGCGACGTACATCAGACACTGCTGCTCGTGCGCCGCACAGGCGAGGACACTTTCGAGGAAGAAGACCACGGCGCCGTCACCTTCGTGCCGCTAATCGGCGAGGAAGGCTGGGGCGGGCCCGAGAAAGCCAAGGAAGATACCGCCATCGACGCCGAGACGTCCGGCTTCGCCAACGGCCTTCTGCTGCCTTCGCAGCGCGCCAAGGGTGTTCCTGCCGATCTCAGCGATCTGATGGCCGAGGCCGCGGAGCCTTTTGGCGATCTCGACGAACTCGCCGCCCTGGCCGAGCGCTTTGCCGACCGCCGCGTCGTGTTGCTCGGCGAGGCGACCCACGGCACGGCGGAGTTCTATGACGCGCGCGCCCGCATCACCGAGATGCTGGTCAAGAAGCACGGCTTCAACATCGTGGCGGTGGAAGCCGACTGGCCGGATGCAGGAGTCTACAATGCCTTCGTGCGCGGCCTGCCCCGGCCCAAGGTGCCCACGGAAGCCTTCTCCCGTTTCCCCGCCTGGATGTGGCGCAACGGCCAGGTCGGCAATTTCTTGCAGAGGCTGAAAGCCGTCAACGAGACTATCGCCGATCCCGACCGCAAGATTGGGTTTTACGGGCTGGACGTCTACAGCCTGGCGACATCCATCGAGGCGGTGCTCGTCTATCTCGACCGGGTCGACCCGGAGGCGGCCCGCGTCGCGCGTCACCGCTATGGCTGCCTAGCGCCGTTCCGCTCCGAGCCCGCCCGTTATGGCCACATGGCGCTGTCGCGCGGTTTTTCGGTTTGCGAGAAGCCTGTCACCGATGCGCTTGTCGATCTGCTGAAGAACCGGCTCGGCTATCTCACACGTGACGGCGAGGCCTTCTTCAACGCGGAGCAGAATGCGCGCATCGTGGCGGCGGCCGAACAGTACTACCGCATCATGTATTACGGCAGCGCCCAGTCGTGGAATTTGCGCGACGAGCACATGTTCGACACGCTCGAGCGTTTGCTTGCGCATCGTGCCCCGGATTCAAAGGCCGTGGTCTGGGCGCACAACTCGCATATCGGCGATGCTGCCTTCACCGAGATGGGACAGGTGCGCGGTGAGTACAATATCGGCCAGCTCGCCCGCGCGCGCTTCGGTGAGACTTGCGCGCTGATCGGCTTCGGCACCGATCGCGGCACGGTGGCGGCCGCCTCCGACTGGGACACGCCCATGGAGATCAAACGCGTGCGCCCCGCCCGCGACGATTCCTACGAAGGCCGTTCGCGGGATACCGGCATCGAGGCCTTCTTCCTCGAAATGGGAGCGAGCCAGAAAGTCAGTGTTCGCGAGGCGCTGGCCGAGCCGCTTCTGGAGCGCGCCATCGGCGTGATCTACCGCCGCGAGACGGAGATGCTGTCCCACTACTTCCAGGCGGAGCTGTCGAAGCAATTCGATGCGTGGATTTGGTTCGCGGAAACGGAAGCCGTGGCGGCGCGCCCGCAAGCCCATCCTCATGGGCCCGACGAGACCTATCCGTTCGGCTTGTGAGACGGGAAGGCGTCCGGGCGTGGCACCCTACTTCAGGCGGGCGACTTCGTTGTCCTCGCCCAACACCACGACGGTGGGGCGGTAATTGCGCGCCTCTTCCGCCGGAATCTGGCAATAGGCGACGATGATGACCTTGTCGCCCTTCTGCACCAGACGGGCCGCGGCGCCATTAACGGCGATCTCCGACGAGCCCCGTGCCGCCTCGATCGCATAGGTGGTGAAGCGCGCGCCGGTGTTGATATTCAGCACGTCCACCTGCTCATGTGGCAGGATGCCCGAGGCATCGAGCAGATCGCAGTCGATGCCGATCGAGCCTTCGTAGTGCATGTCCGCGCCGGTCACGGTGGCCCGGTGCAGCTTGGCCTTCAACATGGTTAGGAACACTTGATCGCCCCTGAACTCCCAGCCGGCCCCAAAAGGGGCCCGTTGTTCTCACCTGGGATATAAGGCAAGGCTGTTAATGTTGCAATGCAGCACTAGGATTTCCGGGACTTTCGGTCGCGGCTGCTTGCGTGGATTTCCTCGTGATCCCGCTCTCGGGACCCTGGGATGTGGTCGTAATCCTGGTCCTCGCGGTCCCCCTCCGTCTTCCAGCGATCGATCGCCGTTTTGACGCCCGTCTTGGCGCCGTCTTGGCGGATGCCGCCTGCTCGGTCTTGGTCGGCGGGTTCGACCCGGCTTTTCTCCGGGGGTTTTTCGTGTTCCCGCACTCAACGCGCGGCCGCCGCACTTCGTTCGGCCCTACCGAAACGTGAAGGCACTGCCCCGCATTTTCGGAAAATTGCGGGAAGCGCGCTGACCAAAATGTTCAGGCGCCTCTGTTAGGCAAGGAGACAAGAGTCGTCGAGATTATCGAAATATTCGACCGCGACGCCACCATCGTCGGTCCAGCCGATGGACATGCCGTCGAACAGCGGATGCAGGATCCGAAAGCCCACATGCATGCGATGGAGTGGCACGCCGGCCGCCACCAGGAATCAGCTGACCTCGCCAAGTGAAGTCGAGGCTTCCCCGATCAGATGCCTCGGAAGCAAAAAGAATCAACGTGCTCGCCGCCGCGAGCTCCTTTAGGCGAGCACTAGCTGCTTCCTGCAGTTGGGACAACTCGCTATGCGCCGAGCGCCTCAGGATGACGATCCTTAAGTCCGCGCCTACCCCCCTCACCCGCGCGCCGTTGCGCCCCCGCGGCCGCGGCCAAGCAGCATAAACACATAAAACAGCCAGACGCCGACGGCCGAGACGGCCGCGGCCACGTAGGTCCAGGCGGCGGCGTCCAGCACCTTGTCGACGCCTTCGATCTGGTCTTGCCCGATGATGCCTTGGCGGACCAGGAGCTCCTTGGCGCGGGCGGAGGCGTTGAACTCCACGGGCAGGGTCAGCAGCGCGAAAAAGAAGGACGAGCCGAACAGGATCACGCCGATCCAGGTCAGCGTGGTCGATTGCAGCATCAGGCCGGCGACGAACGCCCAGGGCGCGATCTGCGAGGCGAGCTGCACGACCGGCACGATATAGGTGCGCGCTTCCATGGGGAAATAGTCCTGTGCGTCTTGCAGCGCGTGGCCCGTCTCGTGCGCGGCGATGCCGGCGGCGGCGACGCTCGGCGTGTAATAGACCTTCTGCGAGAGGCGCAAGACCTTGGCGCGCGGATCGTAATGATCTGACAGCACGCCTTCGGTGGATTCGATCTTCACGTCTTGCAGTCCTTGGGCGTCGAGCAGCCGCCTCGCGACTTCCGCGCCCGTGACATTCCGCGGGGTGGGGACTTGGGAATATTTGGCGACATTCGCCTTGATGCGCGCCTGGGCATAAAGCCCGAGCGCGAGGCCTGGGCCGACAAACAACCAAAACAGCGGATCTTCGAACATCGCCGGCTCCGTTTTTTCGCACGCCCCATCAGGTGCCGCACAGCCTGATCGGTTTCGCGAGAATGCGCAATGCGGGCTGCGCATGGGCGTGGGGCGCGGGATGGGCGTAGGGCGCGGGAACCGCCGCCTGGAACTTGGCTGGAACTTGGCTGGAACCCGGGCCTCGCCCAAACGTTAACAGCCTGCGATCAAATGATTTCGAGGAGTTCGCGTCATGACCGAGCCAACCCCCGCGAAGACCGACAACAGGCTTGCCACCGGAATCACCGTGGGCGCGATCCTGGCGCTGTTGGTTGCGGTGGGGCTGGCCACATTCGGCGATCTTTCGCCGCCCGAGTCCCAAAACGCCTCCGAAAAAGCCTCCCAAGACGCCTCCAAAGACACGCGCGCGGACCACGCCGCGGCGGTCCGGGCGCTCGACGAGAAGACCGGCGAGGCCTCCTGGTACGATTTCGAGGGCGAGCGGACGGCCAACGGCGAGACCATGGACGCCGACCGCCTGACCGCGGCGCATCCCACGCTGCCCTTGGGCACCAAGCTGAAGGTCGAGAACCAGGAGAACGACCGCACCGTCGTGGTGCGCATCAACGACCGCGGGCCCTTTGCGGACGGACGCATCATCGACCTGTCGGAGGCGGCGGCCGAGGAGCTCGGCATGACCGAGGACGGCGTGGCGGAGGTGCACCTGAAGCCCGTGCGCGAGGCGGTGGGCGGCGTGGCCAAGTCGGACGAGGCCAAAACGGCGCACGACTAGCCACCACGCTTCGCGCCGCTTGAGCGCGTGATTGTTGACGCTACCGCTTCGCTGCTTGAGCGCGTGATTGTTTGCGCTACCGCTTCGCTGCTTGAGCGCTAACTATTCCCCAAACCTGCGATGTCATGCCCGCGAAGGCGGGCATCCAGTAATCACAGGACTTCGTGATACAGACGGCAGGGGTTACTGGATTGCCCGGATCATCAAGCTTGTGCGCGGGCCGGCGAAGCCGGACCCGGGTGCCGGGCAATGACAGTTACTCTAATTGTCGAGGAAGCTGCGAAGTTTGCGCGACCGGGAGGGGTGCTTCAGCTTGCGCAGCGCCTTGGCCTCGATCTGGCGGATGCGTTCGCGGGTAACCGAGAACTGCTGGCCGACCTCTTCCAAAGTGTGGTCGGTGTTCATACCGATGCCGAAGCGCATGCGCAACACGCGCTCCTCGCGCGGGGTAAGCGACGCCAGCACGCGCGTCGTGGTCTCGCGCAAATTGGACTGGATGGCGGCGTCGATGGGCAGCACCGCGTTTTTGTCCTCGATAAAGTCACCGAGATAGGAATCTTCCTCGTCGCCAATCGGCGTCTCGAGGCTGATGGGCTCCTTGGCGATCTTGAGAACCTTGCGCACCTTCTCGAGCGGCATTGCCAATTTCTCGGCCAGCTCTTCCGGCGTCGGCTCGCGCCCGATCTCATGCAGCATCTGGCGGGACGTGCGGACGATCTTGTTGATGGTCTCGATCATGTGCACGGGGATGCGGATGGTGCGCGCCTGATCGGCGATCGAGCGGGTGATCGCCTGACGGATCCACCACGTGGCGTAGGTGGAGAATTTATAGCCGCGGCGATATTCGAACTTATCGACGGCCTTCATCAGGCCGATATTGCCTTCCTGGATGAGATCGAGGAATTGCAGGCCGCGATTGGTGTATTTCTTGGCGATGGAGATCACTAGGCGCAGATTGGCCTCGACCATCTCCTTCTTGGCGATGCGCGCCTCGCGCTCGCCCTTCTGCACGATATTGACGATGCGGCGAAACTCGGAAATCTCCAGGCCCGTCTCGGCGGCGAGCTGGTGGATCTCGGAGCGCAGCTCCTTGACCATGCCGCGCTCGTCATGGATGAAATCGGCCCAGCCCTTCTTCTTCAGGCGCCCGACGCGGCGCAGCCAGTTGGGGTCGAGCTCGTTGCCCTGATACTCGCCGAGGAAATCCTCGCGCTTGACGCCATAGCCTTCGGCCAGGCGCAGCAGGCGGCCCTCATAGCCGAGCAGCTTCTTGTTGATGTGATAGAGGGTCTCGACCAGGGCCTCGATGCGGTTGGCATTGAGCTGGAGCGACTTGACCTCGGTGACGATCTCGTCCTTCAGCGCCTTGTAGCGCTTGCCTTGGCTCGTTGACAGCGTGTCGTTCTTCATCGCCTTCTCGACGAGCTGGTCTTGCAGCCGCCGGAGCTTCTTATAGTTGGTGGCGACGAGGTCGAAGGTCTCAAGCACTTGCGGCTTAAGCTCGGCCTCCATGGCGGCGAGCGAAAGCGAGTTCTCCATGTCGTCGTCGTCGTCGTAATCGTCTTCTTTTTCTTCTTCCTCGCCTTCGGCCTTCTCGTCCTTGGCCTCCTCTTCGCCTTCCTTCTTCTCCGGCTCCTCGCCGGGCAGCGGCTGGGAGGGAACCTGCTTGGCGTCGGGGCCCTGATAGGTGGCCTCGAGATCGATGATATCGCGGAGCAGAATCTTGCCTTCGTTCAGCTCGTCACGCCAGATGATGATGGCCTGGAAGGTGAGCGGACTTTCGCATAGGCCCGCGATCATGGCCTCGCGGCCGGCCTCGATGCGCTTGGCGATGGCGATCTCGCCCTCGCGGGAGAGCAGCTCCACGGAGCCCATCTCGCGCAGATACATGCGCACGGGATCGTCGGTGCGCTCGGCGGGCTCGCGGGTCGGGGTCTCGGGCTTGGCGATCGCGGCTTGCGCGACCACGGCCTTGCCCTCGGCGCCCTCGCCTTCGGCGACTTCCTCGGCGTCGTCGCTATCGATGACGTTGATGCCCATGTCGGAGAGCATGGCCATGGTGTCCTCGATCTGTTCGGAGGACACCTCTTCGGACGGCAGCACCTCGTTCAGCTCATCATAGGTGACGAAGCCCCGCATCTTGGCGGTCTTGATCAGCTTCTTGACGGCCGCGTCGGACATGTCGAGCACGGGCCCGTCATGGGACTGGGTCTCTGTCTCGGTCTGGTCTTCGGCTACAGCGGTCTTGGTTGCCATTCATATCTCTCCGAAGCGCCAGCTCAGAATTGGGGCGCCGGTTCAAATTTTTTTGCGCTACCGGCCTTCGGCCTACTTGAGCGCATTAAAACCCAGGCGGGACAGCCTTCGCGGCTTGGTGTCCCAGAAGCGATTAACGGGCACACCCTTAATCGTCAATTAAGCATGACCGGGCAGATGACGGGTTTTCGCGATTTTTTGCTTTCCGCAGTCAGTCCGGATCGTTGACCTTCCTCCCAGAACGTCCAAGCCTCGCCCAAAGTTCTCCGGGGACCTTGAGCTGGAATCGACTCCGCCATGCCCTAACCGGCATGGGTCCCACTGGCACTGGGGCCCATAGACGCGCCACAAACGCACGCATTTTCGCCATTTCACGGGGCTCAGCGCGGCTGCCCGCGCCATGAGAATGACTTGGCGAGCAGCGCACGCCCTGTCAAGGCCGCAAACTCCATGCCAGTAAGGTTTTTTCGCGCCTTTCCATCCGTGAAACAGCTGCCCCAGGGGCTGCAAGTTCGGGGCCGGATCAAGGACCCGATCGGCGAAGCCGACACTACCGCCGGCCGAACAGGCCGCCAAACAGCCCGCGCCGCTTCTGCCGCGGCGCCGAGGCCGTGGGGATGTCGGTCGGAGCGTGGTAGCCGGGCGGATCGGAGCCGCGCACGACGACTTTCGTGGAGCTCATCCCCCGCGCCTCGACCAACCCATAGAGCGTGGAGGCATTCGTCAGCGAGAGGCGGACACAGCCATGGGAGGCCGGGGTACCGAGACCGGGGTGATTCGAGCCATGAATGGCGTGGCCGCGCGTGGTGAAGAAGATCGAATGAGGCATGCCGGCGTTGTCCCACTCCTGCGAGTAGTGCATCCGCTCCATGCGAAAGGCCTTATAGGAGCCCGGAGGCGTCGAATATTTGCTGGCGCCGGTCGACACGGGCCAGCGGTAGCGCACGGCGCCGTCCACGGTCACGGTCATGGTCTGGGTTGGTTTTTCGATGTCGATGAGCACGCTGGCCAGCGCCGCGTCGAGCGTGGCACAGCCGAGAGCGCCCGCGAGCAACACAGCGGCCAAACGCTTCAGGTATTTCATCCCCTATTCCCTCTCAGCCGTAAGCCCACCTCCGCAAGGGTCCATTGCCCGCGGGGGGGCGGGTCCCCTCAAGCTAACGCATCGCGGAGGGTTTCATAAGCCTTGCCTGATGGGAAGCGCTCGGTGGCGTCGGGCTCGCCCGCGTCGTCCGCCTCATGGTGCTGGCCGATGCCCGCAACGGGCGCCCGGCGGCGTAGAACTGGGGGCTGGAGGCTGACGCCTGCTTACCAGGCGACGCGCATGCCGGCTTTGCCGCCGACGCCGGAGACGTCGTCGCCGAAGGTGACGTCGACCTTGGCGAACACGGCGGTGGTCTGGGAGAAGTTGAAGAAGTTTACCCCGCCCGAGATCTCGCCCCACACGTCATCCAGATTGTCCTGGAAGCGGAAGGTGGTGCCGCTCGAGACAAGCGTGGCCTGATTGTCGTCGGTGAAGTTCCCCTAGACACTGCCGATGACGAAGGGCTCCATCAGGGTGCCTTGCCAGGCTTCCATGGTGGTGCCGGCTCGCATGCCGAGACGGCCGCGCACGTTTGCCTCGTCGTCGAAGCTGACGGTATTGCCGCCGACCGAGAAGCCGTCGATGTCGGCCCAGGTCACCTCTAAGGTCGCCAGCGGCTCCACGCCTTAATCCGCTAATGCCGCTTCTCGGAGCGGCGGCCTTTGGACAGCGGTTCTTTCTTGAGACGCGCCAGCATGTCCTGGAAGCGCTTATTGGCGTCGCGCTCGCCGGCGTCGTCCGCCTCGTGGTGCTGGCCGATGCCCGCCACCTCCTGCTGAAGCGTGGCGAAGCGCTGGAACTCGTCCTCGGAGCCCTCGGCCAGCTGCTCGGCGCTTTCGGCGATCTCCCGGTTCAGGGTGGGCAGCGCCCGCCAGCGATAGATGACGTCGGCGAACTGGCTCTCGACCTCGGCCGCCGGGGTCTCGGGCTGGAGGAAGGCCACGCGGCTGAACGGGCTTTCCCGGAACAGCCGCTCCAGGAGCTTGGCGTGAGGTCCGGCCAGCAAGCTTGCCACGAGCCGCTCGCGGGTGATGGCAGGATCGTCGAAGATGGTGCGGGTGACGCCGGCAAGGAGCGCTGCCAGCGGCTTGTCGCGTATCTCGACGCTTGCCGCCTCTTCGGCGAAACGGTCGAGCAGCCAAGGGTGGTTCACCAGCGCCAGCGTGACGATGGTGGCGAAGCTGTAAGCGGACGGCGACGGCATGCGCATCTCGCGCCGCTCGGGCTTGCGGGAATCGAACCGCCGGCCTTGAGAGCCGCCTTGCCAACCGCCTTGCTGGCGATTTTGCCAGCTGTTTTGCCTATCCCCTTGCCGGCCGGTTTGACGCGCTCGGGGCTGCTCGCGCCACAGCGTGTAGAGCCGGTTTTTCACCTCACGCCGGTAATGGTCCTTCACCCGCACATTGCCGATCTCGCCGAGGAGAGTCTCGAGGCGCGCCTCGAAGGCGGCGCGGCGCTCGGGCGTATCGAGGGGCGAGGCTTGGGTCTCCCGTGTCCACAGCATGTCGATGAGCGGATGGGCGCTCGCCACGCGCGCGGCCAACGCCTCCGCGCCTGCGCTCTTGACCAGATCGTCCGGGTCTTGGCCTTCGGGCAGGAAGGCGAAGCGGAACGAGCGGCCTTCGCGCAAATGCGGCAACATGCGGTCGATGGCGCGCGCGGCCGCCGCCTCGCCGGCCTTGTCGCCGTCGAAACAGATGACGGGCTCCGGCGCCAGCAGCCACAAGATCTCCATCTGCCGCTCGGTGAAGGCGGTGCCGAGCGTGGCCACGACGTTGGTGAAGCCCGCCTGATGGAGCGAGATGACATCCATATAGCCTTCGACGACGATCAGCTCGCCTTTGTCGAAGGCGGATGTGCGGGCGCGAGCGAAATTGTAGACCATCGAGCCTTTGTCGAAGAGGCGCGTCTCCGGCGAATTCAGATATTTCGGCAGGGCGTCGGGCTCGAGCGCACGGGCGCCGAAGGCGATGACGCGCGACTTTGAATCGAGGATGGGAATGGTCAGCCGGTTGCGGAAGCGGTCATAGGTCGGCCGCCCGTCATCGGGCTTGATGACGAGGCCGGTCTCGAGAAGCTGCGCCTCGGAGAAGCCTCTCTTGATGAGCGCCGTCTTTAAGGCGTCGCGGCCGCTCGGCGCATAGCCGACACGGAATTCCTTGATGGTGTTGCGGGCGATGCCGCGGCCTTCCGCGTAGTCCAGCGCCTCGCGGCCCACGGGCGCGCGCAGCGCCTCCTCGAAGAATTTGGCTGCGGCCTCCAGCGCATCGAGTAGTCCGAGGCGCTCCTTGACCGTGCGTTCGTATTGGGGATCGGGCGCGGGCATGGGCACGCCCGCCTCGCCCGCCAGCCGCTCCACGGCCTCGGGGAAGCTCAAACCTTCGGTCTCCATGAGGAAGGTGAAGATGTCGCCGTGCTTGGAAGAGGAGAAGCAGTGATAGAAGCCCTTCTGGTCGTTGACCGTGAAGGAGGGTGTCTTTTCCTGGTTAAAGGGCGACAGCCCCTTCCACTCGCGTCCGGCCCGTTTGAGCTGCACGCGGCGCGAAACAACCTGGCTGACAGGCAGCCGGGCGCGGATCTCATCCAGGAACGAATCGGAGAACTTCATTTCAGCGACAGTGGGCCTTCAAGAGGAGCGGATGCGAATGCGATTCGCGATCATCACCACTATCCACCGATTGCGAACAAATTGGGAACTAACTGGCGGCGGCTTGCAGTCCCGACCAGAGTTGCGGAAGCTCAAGGAAAGCAGATCCGCCTGAGATACGGTGAGGCGAGCGAAGGGAGGCGTGGACAAGCGCGATGGTGTTGATCTTGGTCCTGGCGCTGGCGGTGTTCGCCGTTGTCGCCCTTCTGGTGTGGTGGGTGTTCGACATCGATGTGGCCGACATCGTCGCCACCGTCGGTTCGCCGATTGCCGGGCTGTGCCTTATTTATTGGTACGGCACACCGCTGGCCTGGGCCGGCGGCATCGCGCTGCTCGCGATCGGCGCGTTCTCGCTCTATTACCTGATACGGCGCCGCGCCAGGCCATCCTCTCAGCCATAGAAAAAGCCGGGCGGCGCGTCTCGCCCCACCCGGCTCCAATCCATA
>Ga0307376_10003245_pt1 | contig 15251 bp, 6 predicted proteins | sample TR2MG_FD_202536 | JGI IMG/M metagenome (GOLD analysis project Ga0307376, IMG submission 202536) | Soil microbial communities from Risofladan, Vaasa, Finland - TR-2 | ecosystem: Environmental > Terrestrial > Soil > Coastal area > Acid sulfate soil | place: Finland: Risofladan, Vaasa | collected...
TAGAGAGGTTTTTAGTCCTATAGGTGCTATCCCAGCACTTAACAGAGCGGGAGAACCTTTGTATTGGTTAGATGAACTTCACTTAAGTTTAAGTACAACAGTAACAGAGTTTCCAGCTTATACTTATGTCTATAATGAGCTTACTAAATTAGAACAAACTTTTGAAAACGACGGTGTCAATTATATCCCAAAAATAGTACTTGGGGCAGGGTCGGGGGTGGTAGGACATCCCGACTACGGTAAGGGATATATTTACAAGGGTGCAACGGGTCTTTACATTGAATACCTACATTCTGTGACGGGGCTATCTAGAATACTCAAATTGACAGATGAGGGGATAGACTTAACAGATTTTGAAGCTATCAAATATTCAGAAACCATTGCGGTAACAGGGTTGCCTCAAATATGGGTACAGACAGCGGAACCTACTACTGCTAAGATTAAAGATGCATGGATAGATACAGACAATTACAGTCGATACGACGTAACCACACTAACTAGTGGCACAACACTACTGGTAACAAACAATGAAGTACTCGTTGCAAGCGGAACCTTTACCATAACACTCCACACTGCAACATCGGCAGGTGTCATTAAGAAGATATATAACATAGGCACTGGAATTATAACTATTGCGGGTACAATTAATGGAGTAGTTAATATGCGTTTATATCCAAATGAATCTGTGGAATTGATTACTGATGGCACTAATTGGAGGTATTAATATGGGGAATGCAATTTATACGAACGGTGTTAGAGTGCGAAATATGAGGCATAAACTCGTTGACGGGTGGAACAAAAGTCGCAAAGTAGGAATTGTAGTAAACTCATTTATACAATCAGGAATAATACCGAATGTAATTAAAACCGGAGCGAAGTCAGTCGATTTTGTTTTAAGAGTAGACGGCCAATGTTTAGTGGCTTATTCGATGGGTGCATCATTATATCTATCGATTATAGAAAAAGAACAAGACTTATTATTAGTACCCGAAATAGCAGGTGACGGTACATTGTTTTATACTTGCGGTCAATTTAATGAGCCTGACTATTTTAAATTAATAAAGTTACAAAACGGTAAAATATTATTAATTATCAGCGATTGTGGAAGCTTTACAAAAGGTATTCCTTTTAAAAATTTAGTATACGTTTCAGCAAATGGGTTAGGAACTGATTTTGAATTATTGTCAACTCTATTTACACAGGCACGTATATATACCAGCTTAGCATACTTGGGAAATTCTGTTTCAAAACCTGTACAGTTAGTAAATGGTAGAATAGTATTTTTTACACACACAAAGATGAACGAATACGGTTATGATATGGGTGATATTGTAATCTTAGTGTCGGATGATTTTGGTCTAACATGGATAACTAAATATCAATATAGATGGGGTTTAGTGACATCGGCGTGTATGAAAACTTATAGAAATACCGTTTCAATAGAGAATGCATATAATAATATCATAATGGGAACACTTTTGGACACGTATGGCATGACATGTGAACATCTATTATCTTCAACTGATGGTGGAGATACTTGGGTACTAAATACAAAGTTTTTAACAAATCATCAATTGAATAGACAATACAATTTTGATTTTGGGGTGAGTTTGGATGGATATTTATATTTTTTAGAAAATACCAGTTACTACTCAGCTGATTTATATAGAATGCCGACTACAGCTCCGATAACCGCAATATATATGGAGGATTATAATAATTGGGAATTGTATGCATCAGGACTGACTATATTGGGCTATGGGGACGGACATATGTTAATAAGTTCAAACGGTTTAATTCACGAGTTATTTCAGGGACGTGATTCTGGTGTGAGTAAAGAAATAATAAAAACAAACGAATATAGAAGGGTGAATTTATGATTAAACAAATGAAGGTAACTATAAAAACCATAAGTGCTATATTAACTTATTCGGAAATGGGAGACATTGTTTGCAATTCTGTTGCACCTATTACTATTACTTTACCTGCTCCCAATGCGGGGCTATGGTACAGAATATCTAATGTGGGTACGGGTATTGTTACAATTTACTACCTCGCAAGTCTTACGACAATACAACAAACAGAGCAGTGTTTGTGTCTTGCGAACTCCACTAGTAATTGGTTTTTTAGTAAAGGCGGTGGAGGTGGGGATTCTTTTAATCTGGATGCAGGTCGGCCGGACTCTAATTACGGAGGGGCGGCCTCAATTGATGCGGGAGGGGTGTGATATAAATGGCAGTTAAAGTGCAAGTCAGACGGGGAAGTGCAATTGAATGGACTGCAGCTAATCCTATCTTAATGGTGGGGGAATTAGGGGTAGAGTTAGACACCGGACAGTGGAAACTAGGTGATGGTGTAACAGCATGGAACACTTTAGATTATGCGTATGGAGGCATAGGGCCACAAGGACCAGAAGGCATACAAGGCATAACAGGTGAACAGGGAATTCCAGGTGAACAGGGAATTCAAGGCGAACAGGGCATTCCAGGTATAACCGGAGATCAAGGTGTTGATGGTATACAAGGTATTGCTGGTGGACTAATAATCGATCCAAATCATATCTTTGTAGACAATGCAGCAAGAGATGCTTATTTTGTTGCAAATCCCGCAGAATTAATTACAGGGATTTATGTATCTTCAGGCACAGATTTCCAACAATGGGATGGAGCTGCTTGGATAAATAAGACATTGATAATAACGGGCCCGCGAGGACTTCAAGGTATTCCAGGTATAGATGGCGAACAAGGCATTCAAGGTATTCAAGGTATTCCAGGTGAACAAGGTATTCAAGGAGTCACAGGTCTTACTGGCCTTACTGGAGCAGATTCAATCGTAGTAGGACCTATTGGTCCTGAGGGGCCTGAGGGACCTGAGGGTCCTGCTGGAGCGGACTCATTAGTAGCTGGGCCTGATGGTCCTATTGGCCCTGTTGGGTTAGACGGTATACAGGGCCCTATTGGCCCGCAAGGTATTCCAGGAGTTGAGGGTGTTAAAACGGTAGTATTCTGTTTAACTGGTGCATTAACTGTAGGAACTAACAAAATTGGTTGGCTAGCTACAGGTGCTCATACCATAACTAAAATAAAGATTTACTCTAGCACTATACCAACTGGTGCAGACATTATAGCGGATATTCATAAGAATGGTGTAACACTATTTACTACTCAGGCTAATAGACCAACGGTAATTGCTGGTACAAATTTAGGGGCAGACCGAATTAATATGGATATTGCTACAGTAGTTGAGAATGATTATGTTAATTTAGATATTGATCAAATAGGCAGTACTATTGCCGGTGGAAACAACCTAATTGTAGAGTTGGTGATAGTTTAAATGATAATTACATGGAATCCGCTGGATAAAGGTCCGAACGTTACTTTAAGTAATGGCGATTTAACAATGGCATCTAGCACAGGTGCTGTAAACGGTAATGTTAGGGCAAACCAAGGAGTTTCTTCCGGTAAATGGTATTGGGAAATAAAATTTATCAGCGGAGCATACTCTATGATAGGTATTGGTGATGGTCTTGCATCTTTAACATCCATGAGTTATACATCTAATAGTGTTAGATTATATTATGTTAATGGTTTTAAATACCCTGGTGGGGTAGCTTACGGGGCAGCTTACGCAATTAATGATGTTATAGGTGTTGCTCTTGACATGGATGTTGGAACATTAACATTCTACAAAAATGGTGTATCTCAAGGAACAGCATTTACAAATATTAATACTATGGGCCTTCCAATTTACCCATATCAATCTTCTGGAAGTAGTACGGACTCATATTCTGTAACTGCTAATTTTGGGGCAACAACATTTGCTTATACTATTCCAGATGGATATACCGCTTTATCAGAGGTTACTACTGAACCTACTGATCCTAATATATTGTTGCTTCATATGGATGGGGTAAATGATGGTACTTCTTTTATTGATGAATGTGGGAAAGTTGTATCAAGGGTTGGGGATGTTTGTACTAAAACAGCCCAAAAGAAATTTGGAACCGCAAGTGCCTATTTTGACGGAGCTGGAGATTATTTAACTATAGGTGCCTCTGTCGACTTTGCATTTGGTGGGCAAGATTTTACTATAGATGGTTGGATATACCCTACAATTAGTAATGAGAATTACGGTGGGATTTTCTCTACCGTACATACTAGTTCTGGTTGCGGGATAGCGATAAGAGTTTCAGGTTTAACTATTCAATGTTTTGTTGGTTCGAGCACGATCCTTTTTTCCCTACCAACCTATCTTTTACCTTCGGCAAATGCTTGGTATCATATAGCAGTAATTAGATTTGGAAATACCTTATACTTATATGTAAATGGTATTTTGAAAAGTTCAATTGGTTGTGTGGGAATGAGCCTTACAAACACTGTTCCAATTATTGGAAGCAGTTATGTAAACGTGTTTACCTATATCTTTACTGGGTATATTGACGAAATCCACGTAGTTAAAGGAATCGCCCAATGGACGGCAGACTTCACTCCTCCTACCATACCATATCCCTTAATTTCTATTGAGGGTCAAGCATATTGTTTTGTAGTTTCATAACTTTAGAAAAGAGAGTAATATAACAACAATATATAAAAAAAGGGAGGATGCTATTTTGACTAGAGGAAATTTAGATTTAGAAGTGATATTTTTTAGAGATCAGCTTAGTACAATGATTAAAGATTCTCCTCTTCCTATTACTGTAAAGGCTATGATCCTTGATGGGGTTGTTGTCCAGGTAAAGAAAGAGGAAGAGGAAACAATCAACAATTTACTAAATAGTGGAGGAAGTGATATTAATGTCAATGACTATGGAAGAACTGAGGAAGAAGCCATATGCCGAACAGATGAAAACCTTCTCACAGGACAACAATCTCTATCAGCAGGAACTGAGTAGAGTAACAGGAATACTTCAAAGTAGGCCTGATTATGCAGCGGGGAACACGCAATATCAGTATCTTAAAGCTATGGGAGCAGGGCACAGTTTTGAAGATGTATCAAGTGGCAAGTTTGATTTATCACCTTTTAGTTATGATCCTAACGCAATGCCTGTAGGCTTCAATCCTACAGCTGTACCTGAGATACCTGATTATACATCAAAGTATAGTGCTGACATAGATAATATATTAGCTGGATTAAAAGACCGGAAGCCTTTTAACTATAACTCAGCTCAAGATCCATCCTTTCAGGCTTTTATGGGGCAGTACCAACAGCAGGGGCAGACAGCATTTAATAATCAATTAGGTGGTATAGCTGCAGCATCAGGAGGTAGAGTATCATCCTGGGGAAGCTCAGCAGCATCACAAGCACAGAATAGCTTCTTAGCACAGGGTATGGCACAAGCTCCGCAATTCGAACAAGCTGCATATGGTAGATATAGAGATGAAATCGGCGATACATATAAACAAGCTGAGTTTATTATGGGATTAGATGAGACAGCCTTTGGTAGATATCAGCAAGGCATAGAGAATGATTATAAGACCTATAATGCTAAGATGGATCAATACTCTATGCAGTTAGATTTTAAAGCGAATCAGTTTGGGGATGCACTAGAGCGAACTAAACTAGCAGGGTTTGTATCAAATGAGGATGCACTTATATTAGGAGTTAAGCCAGGCACACCATCAGCAGAAGCAGCAGCGGCAGCAGAAGCTAAGCAAACTTGGTTAGAACAGGAAACATTTAAGATTAAGAATGAGAAGGAACTTCTACAGATGAAGTATGATCAGGACAAGAAATTAGCAGCTACAAGGACTTCAACATCTTCAACATCTTCAACAACAGCAGAAAAGCCTTATGTATTTACAGCAGGGAATAAGACAGAGGTTAATAAATATATTAGTGATTTTAAAAAGACTATATCTAGCGAAGATTACAAAATGCTAGATGATAAGGATAAGATGGCATATTTCAATGATACTTTGGATAGTATTTCGGCAGAAATTGATAGTGGATATCTATCTGAGATGGTTGCAGAGAAGATCCTTGAGGGAATTATGACAAGTGCTGAATATAAGAGACTAACTTTAAATCCTAAAGATGTTTTTAGAGGAATTATAAAGAGTGATACTTACAAAGATGTATTTAATATTAAATAGATAGGGGGTGCTACATTATGGGAGAATACCTAAATAAACTTAGGGCACAAAACAAAGAAAAGAATAAAAGCCCTGTTTATAGAACAGATGTAGATAGCAAGTTTAAAATTGATCCTAAGCAAATAAGAGATACTGGAAACTCTTTTAAGCCTATAAAGAGTACAAGTACTATCAAGCCTAAGCCTATTGCAAGTAAGCCGCTTAGAGCTAATGAGAGGATGCTTTATGGTGAAATTGAAGAAGAGGATGAAGGTACAAAGTACAATTCCTACAGAGAGAATCTAAAGAGTAGGGCTATCCAGGAGGACACAGCTGCTGAAGAGATCAGAACTTTAAGAGAGAGAGTCAGAAAACCTCCAACTAACGAGAGAGCAGCACAGGAGCAGACTCTTGATATGGACAGACTCAGAAGGCTTGATATGCATCAGAATCCTCAGAAGGCTGAAGTATTAATCAATACAGAGGGCAATGGAATGTATATGCCTGAGCTTACTAAAGATTTAGACAGAAAGCTTGAGAACATCGGTAACACCTTAAGATCAGGCGAAGAGAAAGGCTTATACAATATCAAAGAAGGTTTAAACCAGGGGCTTATACAGAATTGGTTATCTAATGAGTATTATCGTCAAATGAACAATTTGCCTAATCAGGTAGAAAAAATAGAAGTCTTTATGAAGGATCATCCTGAACTTCAAGAGAGTTACAGCATGGAGGGCAAGGATAACTATTGGAAGAGAGCTACTAGAGGGATTGTTAAACAAGCTCCTATGTGGGTATCAGCAGCAGAGCATGGACTAGGAAGGGGAACTTTAGGAGCAGTAACAGGAGCAGGGGCAGCAGCATTAGCAGGAAACGCATCTCCTTTGATAATTATACCTGAAGAAGTTATCACCGTACCAGCAGCAGCCATGTTTGGTTTTAGATATGGTATGTCTCTAGGCACAACAGAGTATATAGCAGCTCAAGAAGCAGGACAATCCTATGTAGAGTTGATTATGTCAGGGGTATCTCCTGAAATAGCTAGACCTATAGCTGAGACAGTTGGAGCAGTAAATGGTTTACTAGAGTCAGCACAGATAGGAAGCATAGGCAAGTCAATTCCTGGTGTAAAACAATTCGCTGATAAGTTTAAAAAGACAGCAATAAGTGAAGCAGCCAAAAGACTTATTAAGATAGCAGGATCCTATGGCTATGAAGTAGCTGAGAATGTTGTAGAAGAAGTTTTACAATCAGCAACCACAATAACAGGGACAGAACTAGGCAAAATCATCTACCAGGGGCAGACAGGTGAACAACTTACAAGAAGAACCTGGAAAGATGTAGCCGGAGAACTTATACAGACAGGGCAAAGTGCCTTAATAGACTTCTCTTTGTTACCATCGGTAGGCTTTGCTAAAGATCTTACAAGTATAGGCATGGATAGTGCTAAAGCTGCAACCATCAAGAAGGAAGAACTAAAGGTACAGACTAGATTTAAAAAAGCTATATATGAGGATCTTCCTGGAAGTGTTAATGAATTTAAGAACAATATAGAAACTATCAAGGAAAAAGATGCAGTAGGCATGGTTATTCTTGATAAGAGATTAGATCAGGTACTACAGAAGGAAGGACTCAAAGCTGAAGATAAGACTCAGATTGAAACACTTAAGTCTGAGATAGCTTCCGTAGTAGAGAATGTTTATGCTGAAGCTAAGAAAGTAGCTCCTGAGATTAAATTTGCCGATGCTATGGATAGGGCAGGAATGGTAAAAGAGATCCTGGCCGGCAAAGTTGATTTAGGACTTAGTGAAATTGTCTTAGATGATTATAAGACAGCACAGAAAGCTAAGGTAGTAGATGAGATATACACAATGCTCCAGGATGGCAAGATGGACACATACGAAATTGGAGAAGCCATTGAGAAGAAGTTGCCTAAGTCAAAAAGAAAGCCTGAAATAATTTCAGCTATCATAAATGCAGTAGAGAAGGTATCTTTTGAAGCAGACTCCGAAATACTTTATTCAAAAGTTAAAAATATTCAATCTGTTATGAAATTATTACCTCAAAATGATGTAGTTATGGCTGAAAATGGAGAGATTTTAGACAATGGCATTGAAACCTCTCAGGATGCTCTAGGAACGATTAAAGCTTCAGATGATATTAGCACTCAAGATGATGCTCTATCTCAAGCCAAAGACAAAGCTGAGCAGGAGAAACTAGGCAAGGATAAAAAGGACAAGTCTGAGAAGGTAAAAGCAGATAAGAAGGCTAAAGAAAAGTCAAAAACTGATAAAAAAACTGAGTTATCCACAGATGAATACAAAAATATGGTTTTATCCACAGAATATGGCAAGTCACTCGTGGAAAATGTTGACAAGGCAAAAGTATTCAATGAAAAGGTAGCAAAGACTAATCCTGTTTACAAGCAATTTAAAGACATAGTTACAGCAGTAAAAAACAATCCTATTTTTAATGGCTTAACATTTAAGTTTATTGATCAGGATACTAAAAGAGAATGGAAAAGGAGTGAGCTAGATGAAGCAGGGTATAAACACCTTAAAGAAGGATGGTACGAAATCGCAGGACAGCAAGAGAATAATTCTGACACCGGTAGGACAGCCACATTCTATCGTAACAGCACTAAAGACACTTTTGCAGAAGAACTAATACACGATTTACAAAAGAGAATATTTTTATTAGATCCTGAATTAGAAACTATGATCCAGGAGTGGGAAGAGAATGTTCATGCTCAAGCTATATCAGAAGGCTACAATATACCTGATGGCTATGAGACTTTTGCTCAAGCATTGGTATTCTCAGAATTAGGTTATGCTAAGGCTAATCCTGAATTAGCAGAGTTATTCTCAGTACCTGATGAGATAGTAGATCGAGTAAATGAGCTGCTAGGATCTGACTTACTTGCTGCCATTACAGGAACATCAAAGCCTGAGCTTAAGAAAACAATCAGGATGCTAAGTGGCAAGAGTAAGAAGGTTGAAGGTACTTATGATCCATTCGATCCTGATAATTATGATTATGTTGAAGCTGAGAAGGCGGCCGAGAGATCCCATGATATAGATTTTAGAGCTAGTAAATCTGTAGGGAAGAAGGGTACTAAGGCTATTATAGATCTCTATCCTGAGTTTAAACCTTTTTATCAGCAGATGGCTAATGACATAATGGCAGATTTGACAATGACTATACCAGCTGAATGGACAGTAACACGAACAGATCTCGATACAGTATTAGCTAGAAATAGTAGAGTAACAACTAAAAACATAGCCTTCTTTAAGGATGTGCTTAAGGCTTCATATGCCGACATATTAGCATCTTTGAATAGAATATCAGAGGGTAAGGTTAAGTATGCACTAGATAGGAAAATAGAGCTTGTGATTGATGATAATCTTACACATGGCTATGAGAACTTCTTCGGTGATGATATTGCAGCTAATCAGGATTACTTAGATCTCAAATATGGCAAAGGTGAAACAGTCGTAAGTAACCAGCTTAAAGATGCTTCTGAAAGTTTGCCAAAAGGAACTGTAGGAAAAGTATCTATGAATGGGATAGATGGTTTTATAAAGCCAAATGGAAAGTTGATTTTTGATGGAAAAGAATACTCTGCAAATGAACATTTTTATATTGTTGGTGGAAAATACTATAGCGAAATAACTCCTGAACTTACTCAAATAATATTGAGTAAGCACTCTCAATATCTAAATCGTGTGATTGATACGTCAAAGAAAATCGACAGAAGTCATGCAGGAGAAATTGCTAAAGGCTTTTTTGGAGAATCGTATCTTGATAAATCAAAGAGATACGAAGGACTTGACACATCATTAGCAGAAGAAATTGATAAAATATCATCCACACACGATGAAAAAAAGCTATTAGAATACTTTGTAAAAAAAATACTAGACGAAGATAGTCGCATAAGCTTAAACAGTTACTTGCATATTAAAATCGATAATCCATCCAAGGTAGAAAAACTTGCGTATAAAGCTTATAAATCTAGTGGTGGATCATTAGGATTATCAATTTTACAAACATTTAGTGATAAAAGTGAAATGACACGAGCGTTAGCTGCTAGAGACATTCCTATGCCTAAAGAAAAAGAAAAAACAAAGCTTTCTATAGTGCCTGACGATACTTCCATGCAACTCAAGCCCTGGGGAGATACTCAGCAAGAAATTTCCTCGGCAGATACATCTATAAATAGCAATAAGCTTCCTGCTACATTTAACAGGGTAACTTTTGATCCAGGCACATTAAATGCTGACATAGGTGGAGGAAGGTTTAACAATGCTACGGAGTTTTTAGCAACTAAGGATGTAACAAATGTAATCTTTGATCCATTTAATAGAACTCCTGACAGCAATAAAGCTGCAATAGCAATGATCAGGGGAGGACAAGCAGACACAGCTACTATAAATAATGTATTGAATGTTATTGGAGAACAAGAAGCTAGAAATCAAGTAATACTCAATGCTGCAGATGCTATAAAGCCTGAAGGTATTGCATACTTCCTAATTTATGAAGGTGATGGTAACGGAGAAGGTAAGAAAACCTCTAAAGGATGGCAGGAGAATAGAAAAACTAAGAGTTATGTAGATGAAGTTAGCAAATATTTTAAAAATGTAACTACTAAAAGCAATCTTATAGTAGTTAAGCAACCTATAAAAGAAAGTTACCAGCTAAAGGAGGTTAAGGATGGACAATCAAAGCAAGGTGATAAATATATATTCGACTCAAGAGGAATTGTGGATCGTGCCAAAGAGTTGGCAGGAAGAGGAAGAAAAGTTGACTTCTCCAAAATCCCAACCGTCGAGTACAGATTATATGCAAGATACGGAGCATTTAGAATAGCTGACTACACAAAATATGTAGCACACAGTGACAATATCACTCCGTCTTTTAGGAATGGGATTATGGAAGCTATTGAAAAGGCAGAAGCAGAAGGTAGACACAAGCCTAATACCAAAGTTACTTTTGAAGAGTGGTTTTTTAGAGAGTTTGAATATGACTATTCAGAGATGATGTTCAAAGAGAGAAATTCTTATCCAATAACAACATTGGCAAACAATAAAAGTATTAGTGAACTTGAAGCTAGAGATATCCTTATTAGAAGGGAAAAGGACCGTTATAGATATTTCCACGATAAAGCAAATAGCATTGACGAGGGAAGTTTCCAACTCAAGTCTATAGAAACACCTGAGTTTAAAGAGTGGTTTAAGGATAGCAAGGTAGTTGATGCTAATGGGGATCCTTTGGTTGCTTATCATGGTACAACTCATGCATGGACTGTTTTTGATAATAGTAGAGGGAATGTAGAGAATGATCTTGGGAAAGGATTTTATGCTACTTCAGATGATTATGATGCTAACACAAACTATCTATTAGAAGGCCAGGATCTCACTAATAGAATTGAAAGGGCAAAAGAAAAGTTTGAGAGTGAATTTGACTATGACTACGATGATTATCAGAAGGCCGAAGCTATAAAAGCAGCATATCCTGAGATCGAGGAAGAGATAGAGGATATAGAGGTTGATGAGTATGATATGGTTGAAGTTGCTGAGCTATTGGCTAAAAAACAGATTGCAGGAGATACCGAGACAGTTATGCCTGTATATTTGAAAATTGAAAATCCTATTGTACTTAGTAAAAAAGGAGGAACCTATTTTGAATTTGAAAATGAGTATGACGAGGATGGAGAAATCATCGAAGAAGGAGGAAATGCAGTAGACCTTTACAACTCAATAATAGAGATAGCTTCTGAGTATAATGTAGATGGAGCTAGTATATGGGCTGAGCTAAATGACAATATAGAGATATATGATGGTATAAATGCCTTTGAACTTGTAAATGAGTGGAAACACCTAGACAGAATGATGGACATATATGAAGAGGAAAGTGGAGATCTAGCTGCTAATCAATTTATTCAAGATGTTTTCAAAAATATGGGGTACGATGGGATAATTTACGAGGATGCTACAGATCATTTTCCAAGAATGAGCTTGACAAAGGGAACTAAGCATTTTATAGCTTTTAAACCTACACAAATTAAGAGTGTAGAAAACGAAGGTACCTTTGATCCTAAAAATGCAGACATAAGATATCAACTCAAAACTGTAGCCACATTCTACAGCACACTCCAACGAACACTAGATGCAAAGATGCCTAGAAGAGCTACAGCAGCTCAAGTCATGGGGATCATTAAATCTAACTCAGTCAAGGCAGATGAAATCAAATGGAGTGGCATAGAGGACTTCCTAGTAGGCAAGGAGTTAGTAGGCAAGGAAGAGTTGCTACAATATCTGAAGGATAATGATCTGAAGATTGAGGAACATACAAAGACTAACAATATGCCTGATGAGTTTAAAACTAGGGCAGCTGAAATCTATGACCTTAGAGATCGTGGAGGTAGAATTTCACACCATGAAGCAGATAGAAGGATTGAAGAACTTAAAGGGCAATTCAAAATAGGAGAGCCAAAATTCCAACAATACAAGCTTCCAGGTGGAGAAAACTACAGAGAGATGCTATTCACATTGCCGGTAAAAGAGACAAAAGCCGACCAACTTAGAAAAGAGCTTAACGATGCTGAAAATAAGCCCTGGGAAGAACAAGGGTTTAAATCAATAAGCGAAGCTACGGATAGAGCAAAGGAAATCAGGCAAGAGTTGAAAGGCATGGAAGATAGAGCAGCAACAGCTCCAAAGTATGAATCTTCACATTGGGATGAGTCTAACGTACTAGCTCATACAAGACTCCAGGACTATACAGATGCCAAGGGCAACAAAGTGCTTTTCGTAGAAGAGATACAAAGTGATTGGCATCAGGCAGGGAGGAAGAAAGGTTATAAAGATCCTGGTTTAAGAGAAAAAATCTTAAATTTCAAAAACTCATTAATAGAAAAATATGGAGCATCTTGGTATGGATCAATGTCTGTGGATGAACGCAATATATTACTTGGCTTAGAAAGAGAGGAACCTATTGGAGTAGTACCTGATGCACCATTCCAAAAGACCTGGCATGAATTTGTACTAAAGAGACTAATCAGATATGCAACAGACAATGGCTATGATGCGGTAGCCTTGACTAATGGAGAGCAGCAGAATGAGAGGTATAGCCTGAGTAAGCAAGTAAAAGCCATTGAAGTAGCAAAAAAAGCTAGTAAAAAGTATGATGTTTTTTATACTAGTATCGAGGGTGGAGCTCCTAGAGCATTGTTAGTAGAAAATGCAACAGCCGAGACTTTAGTAGATTATGTAGGCAAGGATTTAGCTGAAAAAATATCTCAACAAACAGGGCTAATGAAAATATACTCAGGGTTAGACCTTGATATAGGTGGCGAAGGCATGAAGGGCTTCTATGACAAAATGATCCCTACATTCCTCAATAAGTACCTAAAGAAGTGGGGAGTTAAGGTAGAGGACATTAAATTTGGGGTAAGGGATAATACATTTAAACCTGATTGGTATGAGGTTAGGGATTTAACTGGCGAATATTCTAAGATGTTTGATGCAAAGTTTTCTTATGAACGTAGTATCGATGGGAAAGTAGGGATTTATTTTTCTACTGATAAAGATAGTTGGGAAGTTTATTTAGATGGAGAAATGGTTTCAGAAGAAATGTCAAGAGAAGATGCTGAGAGTGCTGCCATATCAGCTGTAGAGGACATTGCAGTTGATAATGAAAATGATATGATTCAACAAGGCTTCTATCTAAACGAAGAGATGAAAAGCTCAGCAGTATATGAAGGACAACCTCTATATCAGCTGAAAGAAGTAGACTATGACTTTGAGAGATTATCCTTCTATAACACAGTAGAGATGAGCCCTATAACAGATCCAGGCCTTAGGGCAGAACTTAAGAACATGGCTGCTTTATACATGGTAAGGCATAACAAAGATACGGTAAATGAAGGATTGACCTTGCTTTACGATATGGGTACTGAAGCTGCTAAGATGTGGATCATGGGGAACCAACCAGCATCAGCTGAGATGAATGTAGTGGCCATGTTACTGATTAAACAAGCTTCAGACAATAAGGATAATGATACTGCTATAGAACTGATTGATGCCATAGCTAAGAAGGCTAAGACTAATGGCCAGGCTACTCAGATATTATCCATGTTTGGAATGATCACTCCACAGGGCATTGTAAGATATGCTAAAAAGACTTATCAGAAGCTCCTAACAGAAGGGCAGATCAATGAGGTTAATGAAGTAGGTAATGACCTAGAGCAGAAGCTTAGAAAGGTTAATAAGAAAGCTGCAGAGGATATGGATCTCACAGATGCTATTAAGGAGATAGCTGGGAAAACACCTGAAGAGATGCTATCTAAGAGGATAATGAACTCCTTGAAGGATAAGAAACATAACGAGTATAATCCTATTAAACTGATGGTAGATACACTCTTCAAAGTATATAAAGAGACAGTAGGCCTAGAAACAGAGAAGCCTATAGATAATACTCTAACCTTCATAGCTCACGCAATAACAGAGAGAGAGAAGTATAAAGAGGTATGGCAACAAGCTAAGGCTATAGTAAAAGAACTGACTCAGGACGATCCTAATGCTGAAGCAATCCTAGATGAGTATTTTGACCTTATGTTAATGCAGACCTTCCCTGAAGGAATGATGCAGAAGGCAGTAAAGACAGGACTTATAGAGCTTAAGGTAAAGATTGACCAAATAGTAAGGCAGCACTACTCAGAGGTTAATAAGGTTACTGATACCTTAGCACAGAAGCTAGTAGCTGAAACTGGACTTAGTGGATATGAAGCCATGATGTTAGAGGATTATATCAAGAAAACAATGGCTACAGTAACTCAGGAAGCTAAAGAAAGAATCTTAAAACAAATGTCTAAAGATAAGAGTTTGACTAAAAGAGAAAGAAAGACCTTATCAGAGAGGATCATTGAAATGTCTAATGTAGGAGCTTTTAAAAATGCTTCATTTAAGGGCATGATAGGAGCTAAACTAGGATATCCTGCAATGACAAGCGAGTTAATGACTAACCTAGATTATCAAGCACAGAGAATACAACAGATGCCTGAAGGCCATAGCAAAGATGTTGCAGTAGCTAAGATGCTTGACACCATAGCTGCAGGGATCCCTGTTAAGTTTTGGAGAAAGGTAAACACACTACAGACAATGGCACAGCTATTAAATCCTA
>Ga0307376_10003246_pt1 | contig 15249 bp, 9 predicted proteins | sample TR2MG_FD_202536 | JGI IMG/M metagenome (GOLD analysis project Ga0307376, IMG submission 202536) | Soil microbial communities from Risofladan, Vaasa, Finland - TR-2 | ecosystem: Environmental > Terrestrial > Soil > Coastal area > Acid sulfate soil | place: Finland: Risofladan, Vaasa | collected...
ATGATGAAAACAATGTTACCGATGCGTTCAATATTGACGAATACATGGCTGTTACCAGTGGTGGTACTGATCCTGAGTCTTATTTTAGAACAATAGCAGATACCTCCAAGGAATCTCAAAGCGCTGCTACGACTATATTAGGAACGACTGAGTCTGCAAATAACGCTTACTACGATATTAAAAGAGAAACTAATGCGGCAGGAGATTCTGTGGTTACAAGCACGACATGGAAAACACCTCCCGGTGGAAAAGATCCCATGTTAACAAAATTTGGCGCTATTAAAAACATTGCAAGTACCGGTTTCAATCATCTACTAAAAGACGAAAAGTTTCTTGGAAGCATGGAAGACCTGTGGACTAACACTATTGGAGCTAGCAGTACTGATGGAAAAGAAGTTTCAGGGCAAGATACCCCGTGGAATCCTTCGGATAAAACCAAGCAAACCTACCAAGTTAAAGGATATACGGATGAATTAACTGGAGATTTTGTATTTGACCCAACTGGAAACGAAACACAAACATATAAAGACCCTATGGGTAACGAGTTAAAATTAACTCAAGAAGAATTTGCTTCTTACTATATGGCTGAACAAGCTATCCAACAATATGGACCAAAAGTTGATAGAATTCAAAGTTCTACAAAAGCTCCAGAAGAGGGCGACTCTGGTAAAATGGGGTATTATTACGATGTAGATGAAAAAATTACTGCAGGCTCACCTCTAATAAACAGAACAACCGGGGGAATGAAAGCAAGATGGGTTAGAGATGATAAAACCGACCCATCAAATCCTACTTATAATCTATACGAATTTGATAAAACTACTGAGCAGTATAAAGTTACTGACACAAAATTAAGTGTTTATAAAACTAAGAAAGTGAAGACGGAAGAACTCGACGCAAATAAGCAACCTATTTATAAAACAGAAATAATAAAAGATAAAAAAGGAAATAACGTATATAATTTAGCTCAACTAAGAGCCGCAATGAATTCTGATCGTAAAGCTAAACAATAAAATATAATTAAATATGTATAAAAACGCACAAGGAAATACCGTCAGTGTAGCTCAAATGCAAAAATGGGCAGATTTAGAGGGGATGAGCATAGGTGAATACGCTATAGCTGCTGGATACTCTTACGTTGCAGAGGAAGAAGTAACCGATGTTGCTGCAGCTCCTGTAACAACAGAAACAACTGTAGATGCGGGAAAGGAAAAAGACTTTGTGGATGTGACCACAGAAACAAAGTTGACAAAGGATGTGGTCGTAGGCCCACCTCAAAACGAAAAGCTTTCCGAGTTGGAATCCAAATTGGACACCTATTTATTGGAATATCAAGATGCTAGAAAAAAACCCGGTAGCAGCGCTAGAAAATTAAGCAGAGATATAGGTTCCTTAAAAATACAAATAAAAGCAGAAAAAAACAGGGTATTTAATCCTGAAAAAGGACCTGATTTTAAAGATTCTTTTAGTTTAGTTAATGAATCAGAAGAAACAGTAGAGGCTATTTTAGAAGAAAACCTACCTATACAGATAACGCAGTCAGACGTTAGAAATGCTGTAACCTATAAAGATCCCAAAACTGGAGAAGACAAGTATATAAATTTAAAGCCAGCTACATATGATGCTCGTTTAGAGTCAGCAAGACAAATTGATGCATTGAAAAAATCATTTGAAAACTTGACTGCTGAAGAATATGGTAGTAAAATTTACGATACTTTTATAGACAGATTTGAACAAGGTACTAGTCCTCAAGAAATTGAACAATTAAATTATGGTCTTGATGGTACTGGCTACGAAATAAAAACAGTTGCGCAAACCGAGCAGTCAGTAAATCTTCTTGGAGCACCTGTTATGTCTACAACATTTTTCCAAGTTTATAAAGACGAGGAGCTTGTAGATACTTTAGGTAAAGAAGGATTGGCTGATTTTTTTAGTAACAATCTAACTGATGAAAACCAGGATGCTTTAAAAAAGAATGCTTATAAAGCATATAGTTCTTTTGAAGATAGTGTTATTAAAAGAAAAGAAATAGAAAAAGAAAAGCTAGGTAAAAATGCAATAACAAAAGATTATTTAGATTCTGGCTCTTTTAACTCCTTGCTTAAAAAGACTCTTGTTGATCAAAATGGATTTACAGATGATGAAGCTACTGTTGTAGAAGAGTATTTAAATAACAAAGAAGATAAAAGAAGAGCAATTAAAGGAATGAGTGGTAGAACTCGCTATGTTCCTTTTACGCCTGAAGAATATATACAGTACAAAACAGACTTAAGCGGCTTACCGGATGAAATAAAAGCAAAATTAACTCCAGCTTTGGTTAAAGAAATTTTTTCAGCAGGGTATAATAGATATTCAGAAATAGAATTAGACAGTCGTATGACAACTATATCCGAGGCTCTTATGAAAGAATCCGGTAAAAAAGATCTATTGAAGTTAGCATCAAGATTTACCAAAGAAGACGAAAAGCTTTATAAAGAAAAAAAGAAAGATCATAAAAATGAATTGCTAAAAACTAGAGATAACATATCTAAAATAGCAGTTGATGAAGCTGAAAGGCTATCTAAATTATCTCCAGGAACTGAGTTTAAAATACAGAACATAGATGGTAATTACGTTTTTACCGCTAATCAATCTAAAGAAAAACTATCCCCTGAGGCTCGCTTAAATGCTGATGAAGCAATGGCGCAATGGTATAAGCTTCAAAAAACATTAAACAATGCTCAGGTTGACTTCCAAGAAGATGTAAAAAGATATATACAAGACATAAGCGCTTTTGAGGCTCATAAAAGTAATCAAGAGATTACTCCAGAAAAATTGTTCGATCTTAGTATGAAAGAATATGACACGGGAGCTTTACTTGCTAAAGATTTTAATGATGCGGTGGCTGGGTTATTGTTAGCTGCACCAACTGTTTTAGGTGGTAGTGAATACGCAACCCAAGAACAGGCTAGGTTGAATAGAAAAAATGAAGCTTTTGAAACAATGCTTACATATGACCAAGCAATAGATCAAGGCCGAAAAGGATTATTTACCCTTAGAACAGCTACTCAACAAGCTCCCAACATTATATTAGCAATAGCCACAAGTGGTGCTGGAACAGCGGCTGGACTAAGTAAAATAGGAACACAATTAGCTGTAGGTACACAGTTTGGTGTATCTTCAGGGGCTCAAAAGTACAGAGATTTAACTTTACAACAAAGCCTTGGTGAAGCCGCAAAAAACCAAAAAGACCTTAATAAGAAAGCTTACGACATGGGCATGATAGATTATTCTACATATGCTTTAAATGAGCTTGACTTAAACAAGACTATAGCAATGGGTGATCTAACTGATCAGCAGATTGTTAATGCTTCATGGGCTACTGGTGCTATTGAATTCATCGTAACGTCATTGTTAGGTACAGCTCCTAACAGTTTAAAAGCTATTAAAGACTTTTCAAAAAGTGGTGTGAACATATCTAACTTTTTATACAAAAGCAATTTACAGAAGCTTGGTATGACAGGGCTTGAGTTTGGTAAAAGATTAGGAGGTGAAATTTTAGAAGAAGAACTTATATACTTTGGAGACACCGCATTAAGTGAAGGTCTTATATTAGGTAGAGACATGGACTTCAGCCAATGGGATGATACCGCTGTTTCTGCTTTAATAACATCTGGAGCTATGACTACACCTGGTATAGCGTACTCTGCTCTTATGACTAATGCTGCTACTATTGATTTTCAAAAAGACATCAGTGGGCTAATTGTGGACATAGAAGGCTTAAGCATAAGTATCCAAGCAGCCACAGACACCGATACTAAAGACGTCCTTATTGCTCAATTAGCTACTAAAATGAAGGAGCAAAGCTTTGCTGTTCAGGGATTGGAGGTTGACGCAATCGCATTAGGAGGTGATAATCAAAAGAAGATGCTTGGCTTGGCTAGATTAGAAAAACAATTATTATCAGAGGCTGGAGTAAAACCAGGAGATTCACAAGCTATTGCTGAAGAAAAAATAAACAATTATAAAGCTAGATTAAAAAAAGAAGGTAATAGCCAGCAAGCTGAAAACTTTGATATTAGAAGATCAACTATACAGAAACAACAAAATACAATAAAAAAAGACGTTAATTACGATCGTGTTGAAAACTCGCTAGGCCCATCTGGCATAAGGATAAAGCAAAAGCTTGAAACCACTGATACAAATAAAGCTAATGAGTACCGCTCTTTAAACAGAAAAGACAAATTAGCCTTTATTATAAATGAAATTAGAAACGAACAAAGACTAGGCCATGTTAAGATAGCTAAAGAATCACCCGCTGTTGTTAAAAAAGTTGAAAGCTTAGTAGATGCAAATGGTAAGCCGTTGTCTAAAACAGCAAAAGAAAAAGTATATGCTAGTGCGGGTGCTAACCTCATGTTTAATAAAGGTAGGGCAATAACCTTAAGTACAACTGCAAAAGCATCTTCAGAGATAGTTAATACTGCTGATTTAACAATAATAGAAGCGTCTAATAAAGAAGAGGCACAAAAGCTATTAGAAGATACTGATTTAGATGATGATGCTAAGAATGTGATATATGAATCGTTGGAAAAAGAGGGTAGCAATGGTTTTATATATGATAATAAGTATATTACATTTAACAAAGAAAAAGCAGAGGCTGCTATAAGAGAGGGTAATATATTACAAGCTACTGCAGTGGTACATGAAGTTGCTCACGCTATTGATGATCGTGTTTTTGACACGCCTGAAAAACAAAAACAATATGCAGACAATCTGCACGATAGACTATCTCAACCTGATTTAGCAGGTGTTGATGAGCAGGTTAAAAGCATATTAGCAAATAGGGATGACCTTGCTAAGGATGTTGGTAAAGAGTGGAAAGACACTAGCGCTGCGTACAAAGATGAGTATACGAAGGTTGCTCAGGAAACTTTTTATGCTTTTGAGGCTGAACTTAACCAAGAGGCTAAAAGATCTAAAGAAAGTTTTTTCAATCGCATTAATACTACCACTCCTGATGGTGCTTTAAATTACATGTTGAACCGTAATGCTGATTTCAGAGATGGTAAGATTGGCAAGCGTATACAAAATAAGGTTAAGAAAGGACCAAAGGTAGCTGATCTTAAAAAAGGAAAAGCCTCATACAGTACACCAGACAAGTTTAAATCCTCTGACAAAGCTGATTTATTTACAAGCACAAATAAGGCGTTTAACGAAGCCGTTGAGCTTTATGGATTAGATTTAAGCTTAGATGAAGCAGGAAATCCTAATTTTACAAAAGAGCAATGGGATGCTGTAGATGACAATACTAAGTTAGGTATTGGATTTATGATTGGTGAAAAATGGCAATCATATGTAGGTTATTTGATGAAATCTAGAGACCAAGTTCCTGGCTATGTAGATGTAAAAGACGAAATTATAGACAGAGCCTCTACAGGTGTTTCTAAAGGAGATGATGGAGTTCCTTTTTTAATTAAAACTTATAATCCCGCGGCTGGTACAAAACTAACTACACACATATTTGGACAAGTTGGTAAAAGATTACAGGGGGTAATTGATAAAACACCTGGTTTTGGTGAAATAACAGTAGAAGCTGCTTCTGTTGAGCCTGGTAAAAAAGAGCTTGTTGGCAAAGAGAATGCTGATGATCTTGTAAAAAGAAAAGAAAAAGAGGATAATGAAGTTATAAAAGAGTTTCCTCAAATAACTGACAAAGTTATTGTACTTGATAAAGATGGTAATCCTATATCAATAGCTGAACAAGTTCAAAAAGAAGTAAAAAACAGTGTTAAAGTAGCATACGCCACAACTAAGTTTACAGCTCCTATAGGCAGTAAAAAGTTTAGAACAGAGCTTGCTAATGCAATGAGAGGAAAGTTAGGTAATCTTTTCAAAAGCATTATGGATCGAGGTTCTGATTTTGACAACAATGAAACAGTTGGCAATAAAGAAAAGCGTGCTAACTACGATTCGTTTATAGATAGAAACTTTCAGAATGTGTATAACATAATGCCTAAGTCTACTATCTCAGACAGGTTTTCGTTTTTAATGGAAGAAATTACAAATGAAGATGGTTCTCCAAATTACATGTCAGTTGCAGAGGTTGAAGCCTACAATGATGCCATTGACCGAGGAACTATAAGAGGTAAGCGTATTGCAAATAAATATGCAAATAACCGTAAGTTTAAGAAAAGAGGTTACGATGGCCAAGTTAAAAAAGAAGGTACTGAGTACTTAAAAGCTAACGACAAGGCGACTAATGTTCGTAATGCACGTAAAACGTCCTTTGCAGATGTTATTGCTGAGGAAGCTGCTTTTGATGTATTGCCAGAAGTTTTAAGAGACAATGGTTTTGCTAAAGAAGCTGAAATTGTTGAAATTGAAAAACAAATTGGTAGAGGTAAATTTTCTGTTGGAAGGATGGACCCTAATATGCGATTTAAGTTTGACTTAAATAAAGACTTATTCTTTGATCGTGTAATGAGTCTTAAAACCTTTAGCAAAGGAAATATTAAAAAAATATTCTTGAGCACATATAGCGCATTAGATTTTGATGCTAAAATTATAGATGGAGTTGCCGAGCAATTTGCGAATAGACTACAGCCTGTAAGTAAGGCGGTAGAAAGCGTACCTGTTCCTTTGTTTAAACAAATACTTATTGAGATATCAAATCAAACAGATGCAGCATTAGCTTTACAAAAGTTAGTCGGAGCGCAAATGAACGCTACTGAAGTGTATAGAGATGAGTCTACTGTAATGCTTGCTCGAGGTGCAGCAATCGAGAACATGCAAATGCTAGTTGACAAGTACGGCCCTGATGAAGCTATCCAATTAGTTGTTGCATTTGGAAGCAGTACATTTAGTTCGCAAGGAGCGATAGGTTTGTTTAAATTTGATTTAAAATTACAAAAGCTAGTAAAAGGGCTTAGAAACGATGGCCGCCCAATAACAAAAGCAGGAGCCGATTTATTTAGTGGATCAGAAGATTTAATGCAAAGCCTATACAACGGTTTAGACTTAGGTGGCAAAAAAATTAAAGAAATAAAAAATAAAGAAATAATTTTTACGGACGGAACATCTGTTGCTAGAAAATACAGCCCAGTAACTAGTGTTACGCAAGGAATGCTTAAAGAAGGATATGTTTCTGATGCGGTTAATTATAAAGCAGCACAGGAATTTGTTACATCGTTTTTTGAAAACTTTGCAAAACAAAATTTAGATCCAAACACCGCTCTTGCTCTACTAAACACAATGAATAATGGTTCGAGTAACGCTTTAAGAGCTGCTGCTAGAGTGTGGGGTAAATCAACTACTATGCCTTATGGAACCACTAAAGTAAATGGTAAAAGGGTATACATATTTGAGCACGCTATACCTGCTAGAGTAGTTTTAGCGTACTTATACGAATACCACGTTAACGGCAATAAAAGTATAAATATAAGTGCTCTTTGGGATGACTACAGAGTTACAATTATTCCTATAGCAGAAATGGATAATGTTTTAGCGAATGCTGGATTTAGTTCTATAACTACATCTAGCTATGTTCCCGGTGAAACGGCATGGCACAATAGATACTATAATTTATTTACAAGAGGTAGAATGCCATATGCTATGGTTAGTTACGACGGTAAAGAAATTGTAGGTGAATCTTATGAAAAATACTTTAACGAAAAAGGTGAAAAGCCTTTAGTTAAAATAGATGCCGCTCAAGAAACTGAAAGTAGTAGGGTGGCTGATGAAACAATGGCAAAAGCTCGTACAGGCAAGTATTCACAAACACCTAAAAAAATAAGAGTCTTTGACTTTGACGACACTCTAGCCCAGACTAAGAGTAATGTGCTATACACAATGCCAGATGGAACTAAAGGCAAAATTGACGCTGCTACCTTTGCTAAAGAAGCAGTAAATATGGAAGCGGAAGGAGCTGTATGGGATTTTTCTGAATTCAGTAAAGTAATGAACGGGACTAAAGGCCCATTGTTTGAGGTAGCTAAAATTATAGCAGACAAAAGAGGTACTAAAGATGTATTTGTTTTAACTGCAAGGCCCTCCAATGCAGCTGGACCTATACAACAATTTCTTAGCAGTCTAGGTTTAAATATACCAATTGCTAATATAACTGGCTTAGGTAACGGCTCACCTAAAGCTAAAGCTGATTGGATGATTAATAAAGTAGCTGAAGGCTATAACGATTTTTACTTTTCAGATGATGCTATTAAAAATGTTAAAGCAGTACAAGATGTTTTAGATAACTTTGATGTTAAAGGCAAGGTACAACAAGCTAAAATAAAATTTAGCATGGATCTTGATACTAACTTTAATGAAATGATCGAACGTCAAAAAGGTGTTGAGTCATTCAAAGAGTTTTCAAAAGCGGTTGCACAAAGGCGTGGAAAAAATAAAGGTAGATTTAAGTTCTTTATATCTCCTTCAGCAGAGGATTTTAGAGGACTAACACAATACAAGTTTGCAGGTAAAGGAAAACAAGGTGAAGCAGACCAGAAGTTTTTTGAAGAAGCATTAATGGATCCTTATTTTGAAGGTGTTGCGGCAATAGAATCAGCAAGACAGACAATTAAAAATGACACAAAAGCTTTGTTTGAAATGTTTAAACCTGTTAAGAAGAAGTTAAACAAGCTGATACCAGATGGAGATTACACTTATGATAATGCTGTTCGGGTTTTTTTATGGAGTCAAGCAGGTATAGAAATACCTGGTATATCTAAAAGAGATCAAGCTAAATTACAATCCCTTGTAGCTAATGATGCAGAGCTTTCAGCGTTTGCGGAAGGTCTGGTATTATTGTCTAAAAAAAGTACATGGCCCGAACCTACTAAACATTGGAATGTTAAAACAACATTAAGCGACTTAAATAGCTTAACTGAAAATATAAACAGAAAAGAATATTTAGCACAGTTTATTGAAAATGTTGATATTATATTTAGTGAAAAAAATTTAAACAAAGTGGAAGCGGCATATGGTGAATCCACAAGAGTAGCTATTGAGAACGCTATATCTGCAATGAAGACCGGTAGCAATAGCCCTGTTGGAAAAAACGGAGACCCCATAACGAGTAGATGGTTAAATTGGGTTAATAACTCCGTGGGTACAATCATGTTCTTTAATAGGCGATCCGCAGTATTGCAGCTTCTTTCTGCCACTAACTTTATAAATTGGTCAGATAATAATCCAGCTAAAGCTGCATTAGCTTTTGCTAACCAGCCTCAATATTGGAAAGACTTTGTAATGATTTTTAATTCAGATAAATTAAAGCAGCGTAGAGGCGGTTTAAAATCAGATGTTCAGGAATCAGAGATTGCTAACGCAGCTAAAGACTCTAAAGACAAAGCTGGAGCAGTGATTGCATATATTCTAAAATTAGGTTTCACACCTACGCAAATTGCAGATAGTTTTGCTATTTCAATGGGTGGTGCTACTATGTATCGTAATCGAGTTAACACTTATGAAAAGCAGGGATTGCTAAAAGCAGAAGCGGAAGCAAAAGCTTTTAAAGATTTTACTAAATTGTCTGACGAAGCTCAACAGTCTGGAGATCCTGCGTTAGTATCTCAACAGCAACGAAGTGTCGCGGGGCGTCTTATCTTATCGTTTCAGAACACGACAATGCAATACACTAGATTGATGAAAAAGGCTGGCCAGGACATTATAAATGGACGTGGAGACGCAAAGACACATGTGTCCAAGATAATTTATTACGGAGCTATACAAAACTTCTTATTTAATGCCCTTTCAAAAACAGCATTTGCATTAATACCTGGATTTGACGAGGATGAAGAGGAGGATGATGAAAAAAGAGACAAAGCTTTAGAAAATAAAGCAGCAGAGGTGCTAAACAGTATGTCTGACTCTGTGGTTAGAGGTACCGGTATATATGGAGCAATCTTTACTACCTTAAAAAATTCATTCCTTACATGGGAAAGAGAAAAGGAAAAAGGTTTTAAAGGGGATCAAGCTAAAACAATTCTTGAGCTTGCTAACTTATCACCTCCTATTGGTTCTAAATTTAGAAAAACATATACAGCTATTCAAACTTATCAATTTGATAAATCTGTTATTGAAAAGCACCCTTGGGATGTTACTATTGATGGTAAATTTAATTTATCGCCAACATATTCTATTATAGGAAACTTGGGTTCAGCTTATTTAAATATACCTTTAGACAGAGCTATAGCAGAAGCGCAGGGAATTGCCGAGGCTTTAGATAATAGAAACTCAAAATTACAAAGAATAGCTTTAGCAGCTGGGTGGAGAACTTGGAATGTTGGAGCTAAAAATGAAGAGTTTGATTTAATCAAAGCTGAAGCTAAGGGAATAAAAAAAGAAGAGGGCATTGAAAAAAGCAAAGAAACTAGAAAGGTTAATAAAACTGCTAAACTAAAATTTGCAAGAGAAGTGTATAGCAAAATGTCTAAAGAAGAAATAAAAATCTATCGTAACACAAACAAAAAGGATAAGAGAGCTTATTTAGAAAAAATAGGAAAACAAAAAGGTATTAAAAAAGAATACTAATATGAAAATGAAATATTTTAATTACGAGGAATTTGATTCACCGGAAATTCAAGGTAGTGGGCAAATGATGGATGATAAAATTCTTACTATGCTTGAAGATGCCCGAGAAATATTTGATAAACCAATAGTAATTAATAGTGGATTTCGAACACCTAAACACAATACTCACGTAGGAGGTACTTCATCATCGTCACACTTAAAAGGATTAGCAGTAGATATATCTTGTACTAATTCGTCTGATCGATTTGAACTTTTACAAATACTAATATCAGTAGGGTTTAATAGAATAGGTATGGGTAATACTTTTATACACGTAGACATCGATACTACTAAATCACCTAACGTCCTATGGACTTATAAAAACAAATAATATGGCATTTCAATTAAAGAATACAACATCTCCTTTACGTCAAGATACAAAAACGCTTGATTCAATTGGAAACCCACCTACAAACACCCCTGTAGCTCCAACTCTTGATCCGCGATTGCAAATAACCTTGCCAGAAGGAATTGCAAATTACCAGCCGCCTGTAAATTTTGGAACCCAGACTATTTCAGCAACCGCTCCAGATGATGGTGCATTAAAACAAATTGGAACTCTTTTAAGCAACCCTTTTGATGGGATAAGAGCTTTAAGTAACCAAGCAAGGGGAGGTATTCGTGAGGCTTTTGGAATGCGTGACGAGGGAGATGGAAGCGGTGTTTATGGAAGCTTAACTAGTCTAAGGAGAGCTAAGGCATCTGATGATGCTGAAACACAAAAAGCATTAGAAAGAAGCTCTGGGCTTAACGCAGTTAGCCAAGTAGGTATGTTAGGTAGTGCAGCTGCCTTAGGTGCTCAAACAGTTAATGATTTATTACAAGGAGACGTAACCGGTGCAGTTCTTAAGAAGGCTAAAGCATTAAAACCTGTATACAACGCTGTTAAAAAACTAGGAGTAGATCCTACTAAATTATCAAAAAGGCTTTACACAAGCTACAAAGCTGATAAAAACGTATTATAAAAAAAATATGGCAACACCACTTAAAAAATCAACATCTCCTTTTGAATTAAAGGATGCATGTTATTACAAAATTAAAAAAAGTTACAAGGTATTTCCATCTGCTTATGCTAGTGGAGCAATTGCTAAATGTAGAAAAGCTAAAGGTAAAAAGAAATAATGTATTCATCTCCGTTCAACAAAGTAAGAAAAACCAAAAAAGGTTTAGCTCTTAAACAATGGTTTAAAGAAAAATGGACTGACGAAAAAGGGAATGAGTGTGGATCTACCAAGAATAAAGATACTAAAAAGTGTAGGCCTAGCAAAAGAGTTAGTAGTAAGACTGTAAAAACGTGGAGCGAAATGTCATCAGCTGAAAAGAAAAAAGCTGTAGCTGAAAAGAAAAAAGTAGGAATGGGAAACAGAGCTTCTAATATAACATAGAAAAGGAACAATACAAACGGGCGTACCATACCCAATAAGTTCCTGTAACCAGAAAGGGCCCTCAATTACGAGAGCCCTTTTTTGATTTTATATGTATTAAAAAGTTATAACTTTTAGCCTTTAGCCATCACAAGCTAAACAATCTTCATTCATTGCTGCAGCCGCAATATCTCCACGTAAAACGCTTTCAGTTCTAGTATAATATAAAGTCTTTATACCTTTTTTCCAAGCTTCAAAATGAACTTTGTTCAACCACTTAGGTGTAGCTGTAGAAGGAAATGCTAGGTTTAAACTAACAGACTGATCTATGTATTGTTGCCTTAAGCCAGCTTGATTAACTAACTCCAGTTGATTAATTTCTTTAAACGTTCTATAAACCTCCTTAGCAGGTATGTCATGGCCCACAGTAATATTATCAAGCTGATCGATATCCTGGACGCTACCACCGTCCGCAAGTATTTTATTCCATACTTCATTTGTATTTATTTTATGCTTTCTTAATAGTTTAACCAAGGTTGGATTCTTTCTAATGAAAGTTCCATTTGCTCCTTGCTCAGTGAATACATTAGCAGCCCAAGGTTCTATCCCTGGCGAAACATTCCCACTAAGCTTGCTATTAGATACAGTGGGAGCAACAGCACGAAGGTGAGTATTACGCATACCAGTACCAACACACCACAGAGGCTCGCCATACACTTCAGCAAGATTTCTGGAAGCTCTTTCACTCTCAATTTTGATTTGCGAAAATATCTTCCTAGTTTCAAACTGAGCCAATAAACCTTCGAAAGGAATACCCTTGTCTTGTAAGTACGTGTGCCATCCAAGGACTCCCAAGCCCAACGCTCGCCCCTTCTGCGCAGAGCGAACAGAGTTCTCGAATCCTCGTAGCCCTTTTGATTTCTGAATAAATTCCTCCATAACTCCATCAAGAAACCAAATGGAGTCATATATAAGGTTAGTGTCTTTCCATTCTTCATATTTTGCTAAATTTAATGATGATAAACAACATACAAAACTGTGGTTTTCATCGGTGTGTAATGCGATTTCAGAGCATATGTTAGTCATATGGACTTTTAATCCGTTATGTTTATATGCTTCTGGATTTGCTTTATTAACATTCCCTTTAAACATAATGTACGGTTCTCCAGTTGCTTTTCGTTTTCTAAGAAGTTTACTCCATCTAGTTCTAGCATCCGCATCTCCTTGTTCAAGGCGTCGCATAAACTTATCACCTACAACTGCACACTGATGTAAGTTAAGCGATTGTCTGTTAACATCCCCTTTAGGTTCTCTGATTTCAAGCCACTCTTCGAAATCATCGTGTTCAATATTGATGTTAACCGATGCTGCTCCTCTTCTGACTGATCCTTGATTAGTCGCGAGTATTGTTGAGTCATATATTTTACAAAAGGGTACGACTCCATCTGATGTTCCATTACCTGTTATTTTAGCGCCCGCAGGCCTTATTTGATTAACCCCGATACCAACTCCACCCCCATGTTTGGCTAGCATCATCATTTCTAAATTCTTTTGTCCGATATCCTGAATAGAGTCAGCAACATCAATACCGAAGCAGCTAATGGGTAAGCCGCGATCAGTCCCAGTGTTTGAGAGTACCGGACTAGCAAGGCACAACCAACCATTCCAAATATAATTAAAAAACGTTTCAGCCATTTCAGGTTTATATAACCTTCGAGCAACCGTTTTAGTGACTCTTTGGTATGCTTCTTTAGGACTTTCTCCGTCGAATAAATATCCCCCGGATATAGTCTTCTTGTATACGTCGTTATCACCCCACGCAGGGTACTCCACTCCTTTTTTCCAATCATTGTTCCACATATTATAGTTCTAGTTTTTTCTCTTTAACCACCTTCTCTTTAAGTTTTTCAATCGCGTCTTCATAGTCATCCATAAGTTTAATTGTTTCCAATGTACCTACCGCTAGATCTTTTAAATAAGCACTTTCATCTAATAATTGTTGCACTACATTTATTAATGCTTGAATCTTTTTTTCTAAAAGATCTATTCTACTTTGTTTCTTGTCGCTCATATAGTTGTTTTTTTATTTGTTTTTGAATATTCTATTGCGTAATCTAAATGAGCCTCTTCCCAATGTTCCCTATAGGGAGTTCCATTAGGAAAAGTTTCATCACAAAGACTACATTTAATATTACCAGATGTTTTCATAATCCTCTTCTTCTCCCGCTTTTGAATAATCTGTTGGCCTAATCGCGAAAAAATCAGTATGAGTGACCCCCCCGGTAAGATGATAGAACCAATCAAGATTAGCTGCTGCATTCGTGTCATACGCAAAATAGTTTCCCAAGTCAACATACCCGAGTTCCACAAGTTTTTCATTTGTTCTTTTCTTTATAAAGTTTTTTAAGTCGTTTGATTTAATGCCCTCTATGTCACCCATTTCAAACATCTTAGTAATGTAGTTAGTTTCTAATGAAACCATAGCCTCAGCTGACTTAATGATGTCCTCGCGGCACAGATCTAGCAATTGATTATCTTCTTCACACATATGACGGAATAATTGACAACCCATTTTACTGTGCAGAGACTCATCTCTTACTGACCATTTCATTTGTTGCCCTATTCCTTTGAGCAAATTACGTAGTTGAAAAGAATATAAAACTGCAAAAGCAGAATAGAGGCTAACACCTTCAGCGAAAGCCGAGAATACTGCCAACGATTTAGCGATCCCAGTACGATTACTACCGCTGTAAGCAACCAAATTATTAAAACGCTCAGCTGTTGCGGGTTCATGCAAAAATGCTTCATAGTCTTCTAATCCTAATGTTTCGTTTAAATAGCTGTAAGCTACTGCATGTATTGTTTCTTGCGAACCAAACATCATAGCCATTTGTTGTATCTCGTGCTTTGGAAACCATCCAACAACTTTCTGAGTCCAATAGTCGGACACTGCGCACTCTGTTTGAGCAAACCCAAGTAGAATATTTCCGACGAGGTGCTTTTCTTTTTCTGTAAGTTTTTCATTCCAATCCTTTAAATCTCCTTGCATTGATATTTCTGTGTGTAACCACATTGCTTGCGCCTGTTTCAACCATCCGTCTGTGTAATAAATTGGATATTCAAATGGCTTGTACGCTAATCTCGGTGTAAATAATCCCATAATTTATTTATTTTTTAACAGTTAATATTTAGGTTTTTGATACAATGGAACTACATAGCTGTTATCAATAGAGCATTGAAACCAATGCCCCTCAGTTTTAATTTCAAAAAATAAATTAATGTTCTGAGGCTTGTAGTATAAACTGTTTTTCTCTAATTTCCACATGTGACCAAA
>Ga0307376_10003247_pt1 | contig 15246 bp, 19 predicted proteins | sample TR2MG_FD_202536 | JGI IMG/M metagenome (GOLD analysis project Ga0307376, IMG submission 202536) | Soil microbial communities from Risofladan, Vaasa, Finland - TR-2 | ecosystem: Environmental > Terrestrial > Soil > Coastal area > Acid sulfate soil | place: Finland: Risofladan, Vaasa | collected...
AAAAGTGCTAATCGCCGTAATTTCGTTAGTTAGAGGCCAGCTCTCCCCTCCCAAGATGCCAATTCCCTCCAGGGGCCCTAACTGAACTCCGGAAGGGGTCGGCCCGGCGGCTAAAACTGATTTAGTAAAATTAAGGTCCATAAATTGTTGGCACTAAAATCGCCCTGGCATCGCCAAAGATTAACCAGCCAAAAATGGCGGCCAGGACGAAGGAGCCGGCGACAAAAAGAAGTCCGAGCAAAGATTGCCAAATTCTTGCCCAGGCTTGCTCAACTTTTTTGGCGTCGCCCCCGGCTCCCATAAAACTGTAGCCGGCAATAATAATATTAAAAAAGGCAAAGAGCCCAGCCGCACCAATGAGTAATTTAAGCAAAACGTTCATAAATTTAACTAGGCCAGTTTGGAAATCACCATATTCGGAAACCCCCTGGGGAGCAGCGATAGAACCAAAAAAGCTTGCTGGGGCGGGCGTTCGACATTGGGGACAGTTTTCAGGTAAAGAACATCGCGTGTCATTACAGGGGATACCTCCTATATTGGCGGGTTTACCGCACAAATAGGGACAAGTGTCTGCCAAAACCGTTGACGCTGAGCAAAAAAGAAAGAAGACTAAAAAAATTAAGATGGGCGTTATTGCCTTCGCAAATTTATTTTTCATTACAGTTTAGGGTTTAGGATGTCAATTCCCGTGATAAATCCAATAATTTGGATAATCCAGTAACTGGCAAAAATAATTAAAAAGCCGATTACTGCGGCTGTGGCCGCTTTTTGTCCTTGGCCCGCTTTTTTTGGATCACCTCCGCCTGCTCCCAGAATAATTGATATGCCACCGAAAAGCAATAAAACCAGCAAGAATAAACCGGCCACCATATAGACGTTGCGGAGAATAATGGAAATTAAAGCTCCGGGAGACTGAAACTGGGGAGCATCTTTAATTGCTTCGCCAGGCTTAAGAAACCATTCTTTGCCAATGTTAACTTCCGCCAAAAGATTTTTCATAATTAGATTTAGCTATTTTTCATTTAACAACATCTGTCGGCAGGTTTGCAAGTAAATGCTACAATTAGCTCAAGATGCCGCAAGATTTCCAACAAGTTTTAGCTGAAAAAAGAGAAATTGTTTGGCAGGAAATCCAAAAATACTTAAAAACCCCTCGGTTTCCAGGAAAAATAGCTATTCCCCCCAAATATCAAAAGGAAATGGATTTTCATTGGCAGATAGTGCGAACTTATCCAGAAAGATTAGGAAAGTACTTGCGGCCAACACTGGTCTTGTTAACCGCGGAAGCGATGGGGGTGCCAGAGGAGAAAGCCATCAGAACTGCGGCGGCAATGCAAACTTCAGAGGATTGGATTTTGATTCATGATGATTTTGAGGATGGTTCACTAGCCAGGCGGGGAGATGCGACGCTTCATCGACTTTATGGAGAAGAACTGGCGGTTAATGCTGGTGATGGCTTGCATATAGTAATGTGGAAGATGCTTTGGGATAACCGGAGGGTTCTAGGAGAGAAAAAAGCAGAGGAAGTGACGGAGGAATTTTATCAAATGTTAACGCGAACGATCTTTGGCCAGGCAGTAGAGATTAAATGGACAAAAGACAATCGGCAAGACTTGACAGATGAGGACATTTTCTTAATCTTGGATGGTAAAACTTCTTATTACACCATTGCCGGACCAATGCGCTTGGGGGCAATTCTTGGGGGAGCCACCGCAAAACAGTTAGAAGCGCTTTGGGAATTTGGTCAACTTCTTGGCCGCTGTTTTCAAATTACAGACGACCTTCTGGACTTAACCTCCGACTTTCGCGGTCTTAAAAAGCAGATAGGTAATGATATTTATGAAGGGAAGAGGACAATTATGCTCATGCATTTATTCCGAAAAGCTAAAGGAAAAGATAAAGAGAAGCTAAGCCGGATTATGCGGAAGGGCCGTGAGGAAAAGACAGAGACAGAGACAGAGTGGATAATAAACCAAATGAAAGAGTGTGGCAGTTTAGATTATGGCCGAAGGATTGCCCAGGATTTAGCGACTAAAGCCTTAGAGGCCTTTGAGACAAAACTTGATTTTTTGAGAAAACAACCCGCTCGAGATCAATTGAAAGCAGGAATAGATTTTATCCTCAAAAGAGATTTTTAGAAGAGATGGCTCAACAGGATTTAGTTTTGATCAAACTTGGCGGAAGTTTAATAACAGACAAAACGAAACCACTTGCTGCCAGGGAAGAGGTAATTAGAAGGTTGGGTGAAGAGATTAAAAGTGGGATGGAAAAATTTTCTGGAAAGATAGTTATTGGTCATGGAAGTGGCTCTTTTGGTCATACAGTGGCGGCTAAATATCAAACACAAGATGGAATAATAAATAAAAGAAGCATCGAGGGTTTAACCTTAGTCGCGGACGCTGCAATCCGGATAAACAGAATTGTCGTTAAGAATTTTTTGAGAATTGGTTTGCCCGTTTTTTCTCTTTCCCCAGCAAGTTTTCTAACTGCTGAGGATCAAAAACCCCACAAAGTTTTTCTTGATCCGATTTTTGAGCTTCTTCACAGAGGGCTAATTCCAATAATTTATGGAGATGTAATTTTAGATGCTAAAAGTGGTTGTTGTATATTTTCGTCTGAAAAGACTCTAAACATTCTGGCCTCCAATCTGGTGAAAGAATTTAAGATCTTAAAGGTTATTCACTGTGGAGATACTGACGGGGTTTATAACTCAGAAGGAAAGACAATTCCAATGATTACGGAAGGTTCATTTAGGACGTTTCAAAAGGCAATTGGAGGCTCTAGGGCCACTGATGTGACTGGGGGAATGTTTCATAAAGTGAAGGAATCACTAGAAGTCGCTCGCCTAGGAGTTTGCTCTCTCGTTATTAACGGTAAAAAACCAGGAAATCTTAAAAGTGCGATACTAGGGAAGAAAACAGAGGGGACTTTAATAAAGTAATAACTAGATACCAACGAACATATGGCCAAACAACAACTTATTTTAGTTGATGAAGATGATAAATTTTTGGGTCGGTATGCAATAAAGGCCGATTGTCACACAGGTGAAGGCTTGCATCACCGAGCGTTTACTCTTTTAATTATTAATAACCAGAAAGAAGTCCTGCTCCAGGATAGGAAGCACCAACTTTGGGATCATTTTTGGGACTTAACTAACAGTCACCCCCTTCATTTAGAGAATGGTTCAGACGAAACCACCCCACAGGCGGCCAGCCGTTGTCTTAGAAGAGAATGGGGGATAGATTTTCCAGTTAAAAAACTCTTTACTTTTAATTATTTCAGTCAATACGAAGGGAATTTCTGCGAAAACGAATGTTGCTATTTTTTAGTGGGGAAATATCAGGGAGAAGTTCACCCTAATCCGGAAGTGGCTTATGGATACAAGTGGATGCCCCTCGACCAACTTTTAGAAGACATAAATATCCATCCGGAAATTTATACCCCTTGGTTGATGAGAGCTTTAAAGGAGGTCAAGAAGAGAAATCTGAATGTTTAAGGATAAATTTCTGTCTGAAATCTCTTCGCCATTCGAGGCCCGACTAAAAGCTTTTATCCGACAAAAAGTGGACAACGAAAACGATGCTGAAGATATTTTCCAGGAAACCTTAGTTGCTGCCTCTCAAAGCTTGCCTACTTTTAAAGGCAAGTCTTCTTTTTTTACTTGGCTTTGCGGCATTGCCAATCATGAAATTGCTGACTTTTATCGAAAAAAGAAAATTAAGACTTTTTTGTTCTCACGCTTTCCTTTTTTAGAAACTTTAGTTTCTGAGGCTTTAGGGCCGGAAGAAGAATTATTAAAGCAGGAGCTGAGAAAGGAGGTGAAACAAGTTTTAAGCCGCATAAGCGAAGGATATTCTTTGGTTTTGCGACTAAAGTATTACCAAGGCTTAAGTATGGCAGAAATTGCCGAGAAATTGGGAATGACAGTTAAAGCCGTGGAATCCAAGCTGTCGCGGGCGAGAGAGGCTTTCCGCGTTCAATGGAACGCTCAATATAAAAAATGAAAATGAAAATAGAAAAAATACATATAAAAATTAAAAAAGTTATGAGATTTGGGGTTTTGGTGGGAATAAAAGAGAGTTACTTACTGGTAAAGAATGCCTATGGGTTATATAGCCATCCGTTCTTGACGACTAAAAGAATTATGGAGGAAAAAGATTTATCCCAAGGCCTTTTGCTTTTCGGCTTACCAATTTATCTTTGGTTGGCTTGGGTTTTGATTTTATTAGTCTCCCGAATCTTCATTTTTAAAGAGCTTCGTTTTGGCTTTCTAGCCAAAACCTCATTTTTACTTTCCTCTTTCTCGCTCTCCATCCTTTCTCTCTTTTTGGGCTATTGGCTATTTATGGTTTGTCGAAAGAAGGCGAAGTGAGTTCAGAAAGAGGACATGGACTATCTTGGGGGTGGCGCGAAATGCGGCAGTTTGGAGTTAGTAAGGGGGTTTGTGGCGAGGAGCAGCGGGTGGTTTTCCAGAACCCGGGAGAGAGGATTCTTGGTCTTTTGCGCGGGAAATTATATATGTGGCATCAACCGATATTCGATGAGGAGGGAAAGCTGATTGGCCATCATCTCGGGTGGTCTCTATTATCAGAAGAATACGATCAGCAGTTTCGAGAAGCCAGAAGAGACAAACTTGTTCCCCGTGAGGCTTAGTGTTAGAATTCGTTCACACAAATGGTTAAATTAGACAAAAAAAATATCCCCCAACACGTTGCCATTATTATGGACGGCAACCGGCGGTGGGCAAAAGCGCGGGGGCTCTCTGTTAATGAAGGCCATGAGGAGGGAGCTAAAAACTTGGACCGGGTTGTTAGACGAGCAGAGGAGCTAGGGATTAGGTATCTAACCTTTTATACCCTCTCAACTGAAAATTGGCGCAAACGGACCAAACAAGAGGTCAAAGGAATTTTTGATTTGCTCTTAAGGATGGTTAAGGAGAAAAAAGAGCAGTATGAAAAAGAAGGGGTCAAGCTTTTTGTTTTGGGTAACTTCCAAGCTTTTCCCCGCAAAGTTGCCCGAGCAATTGCCGAAATGCTCAAAATTGTCCTCAAGCACGAAAGAATTAAAGTCAATCTCGCCTTAAATTATGGTGGTCGGGACGAGATTATTAAAGCGATTCAAGAAATTATTAAAGAGGGAGTTCCTCCCGAAAAAGTCAATGAGGAGCTGGTAGCCAAACACCTCTATACTAATGGCCAACCGGATCCAGACTTAATTATCCGCACTGGGGGTGAAGTTCGGCTCTCTAACTTCCTTCTTTGGCAAATGTCCTACTCCGAGCTTTATTTTACTGATATTTTATGGCCGGACTTTGGACCTCGCGAGCTTGAGCGAGCGATATTTGAATATCAAAGAAGGCAAAGGCGATTTGGGAAGTAGTCCTTGAATGTCCAATTCCTGATGACCAATGTCCATTCAAGCCTAAATTTTCAAATTTTAGCGACCCTCTTTAGAGGTTTGCGTTTTTTTGACAATTGAGCTAAAAATTAAATTTAATTCTTTTGCTTCTGCCAAAGACTGCGTGCTTTGATTTTTAGTTCTGGAACTGCCATTGCAATTATTCTTAGCCAATACTTTGTCTCCTTGGCCTCTTTTTTGCACAGGCTAATTTTATGTTTGAAGTCCATTTTCGATTCGGCGTTATCAGCCTCACAATAGTTGGCTCCTATGCTAGTGGCCGCTCGGACTAATTGGCTAATAAGGGAGATGGTTATTGGGGATTGAGGAACTTTCTTAGAAAATTCAATTATTGCTTCACCAAAGTTCGCTGTTCTTTCTTCTAAGTCATAATTTTTGTTTTGACCAATTGGGTTTTGATTGGTCATTAGGGTTTAGAACTTGGTCATTTTCTAAAATATCTGTATTCCTAAGATAACTTCCAGTATTTGGACTAACCAGTAGGAAATAAAAAGCAATAAAAATCCTGCTAAGGCACTGGTGATTTTTCCTTTAGCCGAGGCTAATCCTTTTTCATCGTTAGCAGCAATCATCATTTGAAAGCCGCCGGCAATTAAATAGAACAAAAGGAGTAAGCCGGCAATAACAAAAAGATAAGGCAAAAGGCCAAAAATGATTGCTCCTACATCAGAAGAGAGGCCCGGCAGGAATTGCTCTTTGAGTCCGGTTTCTTTCCCAAATTGTTTACCAAGCTGACCAAAATCAATTCCCGAGTTACCACTTTCTTCTGAGAAAGTAGCCGTGCTTTTAGTAGGAACAGGTGTGGAAGTGGAAATAGAAGTTGGCGATGTTCCCCCTCGGCAATAACCGTTCATGCAGGTCTGGCCACTAACACAAGAGGGGTTTGGGTTGGGACAACAAGGATAGGGATATTGGCCACAAAGCGATCCTTGTTTACAGTATCCATTCTGGCAATACCATTCAGGAAAACCGCAACAGGGGAGACTCACATCACAAGAGTTAGTGTTTTCGTAACAACTTACGGCTTTAACATGAGGAACGTGGAGAACGAATGGGAATGTTAAAATAAAGGAGGCTATAGTCACAAGCGGTAAGGATTTAGATTTTATTTTGATCATTACTATTTTCTAAACCCAGGAATTTGTAAAATATCCACTCCGATTAATTTTAGCAGAAATAGGGAGAGAATAATCAGCAAAAGTCCGCTAATAGCGCTGGTAATCAGCTCGCCTCCGGCTTTGACTTTCTCAGGGTTGCCGCCGGAGACAGTGATTTGAATGGCGCCTAAGGCCATTAAAAGGAAAGCAATCCCCGAAGCGATAAAAGTAACTTTTCCTAAAAGCCAACCGACAAATCTGTCAACACTGTCGACCGGGATACACCCAATAGCTGTTGTTACTCCCGTTCCCCCATCACAGGTGACGTCTATTATGGGAATATTTTGTATATACAGGCCTGTTCCCAGCGTGCAGTTAATTTTGTCTACAGTTATCTTTGATTGAAAGAACCCATAATTCTTGCAGCATGTTTTTGTCAGATCAGTACCCAAAGGACAATCAAAGAAACTACTCGTAAAACCTTCAGGGCAACAATATGGACCTGTAATAGTACTTCCGCAAGGAATTTTAGAGATGGTTTCTTTTAGTTGAAAAAGTCCATAATTTTTGCAGCAAAATCTAGAGGTATCTGTGCCCGTAGGACAGTCCAAACTGCGATCGCTATAGCCATCAGGACAACAAAAGGACGGCTGCCGTGAGGCCTCGCTTCCACAAGGAACTCTATCAGCGGTTTCTTTATAGCCAAAAGACCCGCTATTTCTGCAGCATTTTTTGGTTATATCTGTGCCTGAGGGACAATCCCAACAATTTTCAGAAAAACCGGCGGGACAGCAAAGGGGTTCGTTATCAATTGTGCCACAAGGAATTCTGTCTTTAGTTTCTTTCTCGCAAAAAAATCCATGATTCTTACAGCATTGTTTTGATAAGTCTGTAAAGGACGGGCAATCCATGGCATTTTCGGTAAAACTTGGAGGGCAACAAAGTAGTTCGGTTGTCTGCCCTCTAATAGATGAAGGTAGCCTTAAAGACAAAAGCAAGAAAAACAAACAGAGCAACGATAGTCTTTTGATCATGAAAGCCGTCTCCTTCTTAAAATCATAACATAACTGTTTGCAAATGGTAAAATTAAAAGTAATGCTCAAACTTAAGCTTCGTTGGTTGAAATTCACGGTTTTAATCTTTACTTTCCTTTTTTTGGGTTTTTCCAGCTTCGGAACAATTAGTGTTCGGGCTGAGTGCCCGGCCACTGATTATCAGTGCCAGATTGATGAATTGCAAAGAGAATACGAGGCTCGGAAAGATGCTCACGAAAAAAATAAAGCAGAATTGGCTAACTACCGTAAACAACTGGCCTCCATTCAAAAAAGATTGGCCGACCTTGATAGCCAACTGAAGAAAACTGAAGCGGAAATTCTGACTCGGGAAATAGATTTGGGGGTTCAGGAGGAGTTACTTTCGGCCCGGATCCGGGAGATGTACAAAAGAAATCGGGAATTTACCTTACTGACCCTTCTTCTTTCTTCTAAATCCTTGACCGATTTTTCTCAGGGCCTGGCTCTCCGGGGAATAACCGCCAAACAGGATTGGCAAATAATCACGGCGACTTCGGAGAGAATTCTGTCTCTCAAAAATGACAAGGAAACATTAAAAAAGAATCAGGCTTCAGCCGCGGCTCTGAAAAGCCAAGTAGATAAACAAGTTGATTTCCTGGCTGGCGAAGTCGAGAAGACCGAAAGTTTTTTTGCTCGAATTAAGGCCCGGCAAGCGGAGCTTTCGGCTCTCAAGGCGGGCGGTTTTGCCACTTCTGTCGGCGATGTCCCTCCGGCCGATGACCCGGCTTCGCGGCCGGATTATAATCCGGGTTTTTCCCCGGCCTTTGCCGCTTTTTCCTTTGGGGCGCCCCACCGGAAAGGGATGAGCCAATATGGCGCTTACGGCCGGGCCAAATCGGGGCAGTCGGCCGAAGAAATTCTTAAGGCTTATTACGGTGGGGGAATCGAAATTAAAAAAGACTACTCAACGAGTATTAATATCCGGGTTCAAGGTTATGGCACGGTTGATATTGAAACTTATGTGAAACGAATTTATGAAATGCCTGGTTCCTGGGGAGATAGTGGTGGCTTTGAAGCCTTAAAAGCTCAGGCAGTGGCGGCCCGCTCTTACGCTCTGGCTTATACCAATAACGGCGCTGGCTCAATTTGCGCTACCGAAAGTTGTCAGGTTTACAAACCGGCCAATAAAGGCGGCAAATGGGACGAAGCCGTTAATGCTACGCGCGGTTGGGTGCTTATTGCCGGCGGCAAGCCCTTTTCTGCTTGGTATGCCTCGACAGCTGGTGGTTACACCTTTTCTTACAGTCACAATGGCCATAGTACTCCCGGTTTGTGGGATACGCCTAACGGCAGAAATGGCTGGACCAGTGAGGCTTATGAAAAGACAGCTGGCTCCCCCTGGTTTTACAAGGCCTGGTACCGAACCCGCTCAGGCGACTCCTACGGCCGCTCTCATCCTTGGCTGAACGAGGAGGAATTTTGTGACATTCTCAACGCCATTTTAATTTACAAAAATGATTCGGGGGCGAAAACTCATCTTTCGCCGATTGATGCTAATATTCCGGAAACTTGGAGTATGAGTCAAGTGAGAGAAGAGGCAGCCAAACGCGGCGGACCGATTACCAGCGTGTCCAGCCTAGAAGTCATTTATTCCAACGATGGCTATACGGCCAAAGTGATTTTCCAAACCAACAAGAGCAAACAAGAGTTTACGGGGGAAGAGTTTAAGGCTATTTTTAACCTGCGCACGCCCGGAGCGATCGGCATTAAATCCAGCCTTTTTAATTTGATGAGAAAATAAGCTATAATTAAGGGTGTAAGAGCAGGGGAAGGGAGTTATCTAAGAATGTCTGAGCTTTATTCTGCTAAGTCTGCTACCAGAACCGAAAAAGCCGAACCGGCCGAAAAGCCAAATAAAAAGCGCGACTTTTTACCCGACCATCAGGGTTGTTCCCTTTCTTCCCTTTGGGTTCTTCCCAGTAAGGCTGTTCGTTTTGAGACCCAAGAGCCGGAAGAAGAGATATTGATGATTTTAAGGGCTCACTGGGTGACCAATATCCTTTGGTTTCTGTTGGCAACAATTTTGTTTTTTGCCCCCTTTTTGCTTCGCTTTTTCCCTCTTTTAGATTCCTTCCCCGTCCGTTTTCAGTTAATGTTTGTGGTTGTTTGGTATATGGTTTTGGCGATGTACGTTTTTGAGCGCTTCTTGTCTTGGTTTTTTAACCTCACCCTCATTACTGACGAGCGGATTATTGATGTTGATTTTTTGAATTTAACGACGAAGAAAGTTTCCGACGCTGATATTGATAAAATTCAGGATGTTAGTTTTACTAACGCCGGCGCGGTGGGGGCAATTTTTAATTACGGCGATGTTTTAGTCCAAACGGCGGCGGAAATTGTTGAATTTATTTTTGAAAAGGTTCCTAACCCGGCCGGAGTGGCTAATGTTCTTCAACGATTAAGAACTGAAGAAAAAATCGAGGCCATTGAAGGCCGAGTAAGGTAGCCAGGCTAATAGAAAGAAGCAGATAATGGAAGAGTTTATTCATCAGCTTTTGCATTTTAATTTTTGGAGTTTCGGCAAGTTCTTTATTCTCGTGGGTTTAGGAGTTTACTTGGTGTTCTCCTTTGTGGTTGTTCGCCAAGTGAAACTGATGACCCAGGTTGTTTCGGGGATTCTCACTAATTCTTTGCGAGTCGTGGCCTGGCTCTTATTTTTGTTTTCGATAATTGTTTTTATTTTTACCCTGCTATTTTTCTAGTCCTAAATGAAGCCGACTTTTACCCTTCAAATTGCCAAGATAGTTGGCACTCCCAGCGATGGCTTTTGGTCCCAAGTTCATACCTTTTCTCCGGAAGAGGAGGGAAAAAAAGAAAAGCGGGGCGATTTGCTGACGGTTCTCGTGATTACGGGGGTGCCGGCCGGAGTGGAATCAGTCGCTGCGGGCCGGGAAATTTTAAGCCGGCTTCATCAGGAATACTACGAAAACCTTTCTGGAAGCGCTTTCGAAAGATTATCGACGGCGGTCAAAAGATTGGGAGAAGAAAACGAAAATTTGGAATTAATTGCCGCTGTCCTTTTGAACCAAGCCCTTTATTTGACGATTTATGGCGATGGCCGGATTTTCCTTAAACGAGGAGAAAAGGCGGGGATTCTTTTAAAAGGCGACGGTGGGTTAAAAACGGCCAGTGGTCTCTTGGAAGCAAACGACCTTTTGGTTCTTGGTTCTCAGCGGTTTTTTGAGGCAGTTGGTGACGGCGTCCTTAAAGCCAGTCTCGAAAGCGGTTCTGCCACGGAAGCGGTAGAAACTTTGGCCCCAATAGTTTTGGGGCGCAGCGATATGTCAGCCGCGGCGGCCATATTAGCTTGCGCTCGGAAGGAGGAGGAATTGTCAATTCAGCCGGTTATGCCTGAAGAAGAAAAGTCAGTGGCCTCGCCAGTTCCGGTTAAAGAAGGAAAAAGTGTCTTGGCTTTACCTCTAAAAGAGAAGTTTTTAGGCTCGTTGCGCCTTAAGTTTCTTCACCGCCGACGCTCGTCAATATTTGTCCGCTCAGCGGCCGCGGAAAGGAAAAAACGCCTTTATTTTCTGATCTCGCTTGTTCTCTTGTTCCTTTTAGGCACGAGTTTAATTTTGGGGGTGCACCGGAAAGCCGAAACCGACAAACGGGCGCAAGCGGGTCAACTGGTCAAACAAGCAGAAGAAAAACTGAATCAAGGAAAAACTCTTTTTGCTAGCCAACCTTCGGAGGGAAGAGTTCTGGGTGAAGAGGCGCAACGGTTGACAGAAGAAGCGTTGACTTTAAGCCCTGAGGGTAATGAAGAGGCGACCTTTCTTAAAGAAGAAGTGAAAAAGTTTTTGTCTTCCTTGGGTCGGGAAGTTGCTTTAGCTGAGCCGGCGGTTTTTATGGACCTAAACATTATTGATGATGAGGCCAGTGGGGTGGCTTTGGGCCTGGCGGAGGAAAACTTAGTTGTTCTAGATAAGACTAAAAAGAAAATTTATCTTTTGAGCGTGGAAAAAAGGTCTCAGACGGTGATTGATTTGGCGGGCGAGCAGGGAAATTTGCTGGTGGCGGTCGATAAAAAGGCCTTTGTTCTGGCCGAAGATGGGATATATGCCGTTAATCTTCTCCAAAAATCCGCCAGCCTCAAGGTTGAGAAAGACGAGGCTTGGCAGGAAATCGTTGGCTTGGGTACCTTTGTCGGCAACCTTTATCTTTTGGACAAAGGCGCCGGTAATATTTGGCGCTATTTGGCGACCGATGAAGGTTTTGGGGTTCGGAAAAGTTGGTTTTTAGGCGCCCCGCCTGACCTTTCTCAAAGCGTTTCGTTGGCGGTTGATGGGGTCATTTGGGTGCTTAAAAAAGAGGGGATTAGCAAGTTTAACTTAGGTAAAGAAGAAAATTTTGTCTTAAACCGGATGCCGGAAAGCTTTTTGGACCCGGCTAAAATCTTTACTTCGGCTGAGGCGGAAAATCTTTACGTTTTGGATAAAGGGAGAGGGAAGATTTACGTCATTGCCAAAAACGGCGATTTTAAGGCCGCCTATGCTTGGGACGGCTTTAAAAACGCTCAAGATTTAGTGGCAGTTGAGAGTTTGAAGAAACTTTTTGTTCTCTCGGGAACGAAAATTTACACCATAGACCTAAAATGATTGGTGGAGATGTCCGGAATTGAACCGGAGTCCGAAAAATACTTCTTAAAACTTCTACAAGCTTAGGCTGACTTTAAATCCTTCAACCTGTTCCGTCAGCCAGGAAGGTTGAAGGCCGCCAAACTTGGGCTTGAGTATTAGGAGTTTGGCAACCCTAACACCGGCGTCTTGTCTTTGTTCACACCTTTAAGCTTCCGACAAGCAAGAAACCTTAAAGATGCCTGTTACGCTAAAGAAGCGTAGTTAAACGCAAAATTAACGTCAGGGGAAGCGTATGTATCATTAGCTTCTATTTTTTTTGACCCTGTTTTACTTCTCTTAGTCAAAGAAGGCTTGCTGTTTTAAAAGAGCCTTTTCCGTCGAGACCAGTCATCCCCTTAAATGTCCCTACTTCTTTCCCCTGGGTTCGGTTGTTACCGCGCGTAATTTACGATTTTGGCGGCTGGTTGTCAAGCCCCTAATGCGAGGCTAGTTCCAACTCCGCTTCGCGGGCCAAATCTCGCCGGCGGAGAGCTTCCTTTTTCTCCCACTGTTTCCGAGGCTTTGCCAAGGCTATTTCCAGCTTGATTTGGATGCCCCGATTATACCAAGAAAGAGGCACCAAAATCAACTTTTTTTGCTTCATCTTGCTGGTCAAAGCCAGCAATTCCCGACGGTGTAAAAGGAGCTTTCGGGTCCGCTTGGGGTCAATTTTGCGGCTGTCAGCATAGGCGTAAGGGTGAATGTGAGCGTTGAGCAAAAACGCCTCCCCCCCGACGAACTTAATATAGGCTTCATCCAAGGAAGCCTGGCCGACAAAAAGTGATTTCACTTCCGGACCAGTTAAGACAACGCCTGCTTCAAACCTATCGAAAACCTCATAGTTTAAACCGGCCTTTCGGTTAATAATCTTCATACGCCTATTTTATCACTCCAGTGTTAAACTAAGGCAGTGACTTTCTTGGACGCTTTTTTCCCTCGACGCTGTCTTGGCTGCGGCCAGACCGGAGGCTATTTTTGCCCTTCTTGCTTACCCAAGATAAAGAGAGTGACCCAAATTTGCCCGGTTTGCGAGCGGCCTTCGCCTTTTGGCCAAACCCATCCCCGCTGTTATTCCCGCCCTTCCTTAACGGGCTTAATTTCTTTCTTTGTTTATGAGGGGATAATTAGAAAAGCTATTCATCGGTTGAAATACCGGCAGGTGACCGATTTACTTGAGGAGCTTTGGCAGATAGTAACCCAAGAACTAGGAGGAAGGGCGGAGGAGCTTAGCGGCTTTCATCAATTTCTTAAAGAAAAACCCGCCGTTATTCCCGTTCCGCTTTTTTGGTACAAGGAAAATTTACGTGGTTTTAACCAGTCTAGCCTAATAGGGGAAAGACTGGCAGAAAGGTGTAATTTAACCTTTTTGAGCAACTTTCTTATTCGCCAAAAGATGACTTCTACCCAGACCAAACTTAACCCGAAAGAACGACAAAAGAATGTTGGCAACGCTTTTATCATCAACCCCGACTACTCACTACCGATTGCTGACTGCATATTGATAGATGATGTCTGGACGACCGGGGCTACTCTAAAGACCGCTGGTAGTGTTTTGAAGAGGGCGGGGACAAAAAATGTTTGGGGGTTGACTTTGGCTCGGTAGCAAACCCAGGCTAAATTCGCTATAATTAGAGCACAAGGAGAGTGGGCCGGGCGGCAAGGCACAAGTTTGCTAAACTTGCTTCCGAAAGGAAGGGTGGGTTCGACTCCCACACTCTCCGCACGTGAATTTTAGCCAACTAAGATCTTTCTCCAAGCGGGAACACTCTCGCCTTTTGAATTTTTATAACTTCAAGAGGAGAGAACAATTAAAACATCTTGTTTGTCTAAAGATCGGAGAAGAGCTTGGGGAACTAATGGAAGAGGTATTGTCGCTGGAAAAGATTCAGAGAAAAGAGAAGCTTGAGGGTGGAAGAATAAGGTTGGCAACGAAATTGCGGATGTAATTTTAACGGCGATATTGCTGGCGGAAAATTTAGGAATTGATTTAGAGGAAGAATTAGAAAAAGGGGTTGCGAAAAGAAATAAAAGAAAATATTAAGGAGGAGAGTCAAGTTTTTGGAGGGTGGGCAGGACGGTAATGCGCTGGTCTTGAAAACCAGTGTCCGTAAGGACTAACAGGTTCGACTCCTGTACCCTCCGCATGATCAAACTCTGCCCTCGATGCAGCCGTCAATTTAAGACAAGAGTAACAACGCAAAAATTTTGTTCTTCATTGGGCGCCAATCGCTTTAACAGAAATGGACTCAAGAAGGTTGACCTTCCCAACAAATCAGAAGAATTGGCCGAATTAGTGGGAATTATTTTAGGTGACGGAGACCTAAATAGATATCAACTGAGGATTACTCTCAATTCAATTGTGGACAAGGAATATCTCGTCGAAGTCGAGAATCTTTTAAAAAGGCTGTTCGGGGATATAAAGGTTTTCAAGATAAAAAGGCGGGGAGAAGGGTGCACGGTAGTTGGGGTATCTTCAGTCGAGATTGTAAATTTCTTAAAAGGAATGAGCGTCGCTTCAAGAAAGCCAAAAGTTCCTGGTTGGATTTTTTTAAAAAGAGAATACGGGAATAATATTCTGTTGACTTTTGTGAGAGATGTTTTTAACAAATTGGGGTATAGTTCCACCCAGTCTTTAATAAAGAATTTATATTTGAGCAACGATCGGGAAATTGATAAATATAGAAAACTAGTTGGTTTTCGCAACCAAAAGCTAGAAAGAAAAAGTTTGATAAGAAATTATTCAGACTACTTAGTTCTTTACAATAAACGCCAGCAATAGATTATCAAGAACGCAGGTTAGAATCTCGCCCTCTCCGCCCTTCGACTTCGCTCAGGGCTATAGCCCTTTTTTGTCCAGGGCTTCAGCCCTTTTTCGCTCAGGGCTATAGCCTTTGCTTGCTTTCTTCCTCGGACGCCCCTTATCTTAAAGAGTAATGAATTTTAGTCCTCAGGATAGAAAAAGAATTGGCGATTATTATCGGCAGCGTCTTGACCGCTATGGAGTTGATAGTGCCGAAGCTTTAAGCTGGTCCAGTCAGCAGG
>Ga0307376_10003248_pt1 | contig 15244 bp, 14 predicted proteins | sample TR2MG_FD_202536 | JGI IMG/M metagenome (GOLD analysis project Ga0307376, IMG submission 202536) | Soil microbial communities from Risofladan, Vaasa, Finland - TR-2 | ecosystem: Environmental > Terrestrial > Soil > Coastal area > Acid sulfate soil | place: Finland: Risofladan, Vaasa | collected...
TCAGTGTGCATATTCCTCTTCTATCTCCTGGAACCGGAATGTTTTTGCATAGTATCCATGGCGCGCCATCAACTCCGAATGGGTGCCGGACTCGATGATACGGCCGTTTTCAAGGGTGATGATCCGATCGGCAAATCGAAGGGCGGAAAGCCGGTGGGACACAATGACGATGGTTTTTTTGCCGGCCATGGACCGGATGGTATGGATAACGGCTTCGCCGGTTTTCATGTCCACCTGGCTGATGGGATCATCCAGGATCATAATCGCCGAATCCTGGAGCAGTGCACGTGCAAGGGCGATCCGCTGTTTCTGGCCGCCGGAAAGGACAATCCCCCTTTCTCCCACCAGGGTTTCAAAACCGTTTGGAAAAGCGGTGATGGTATCATAGATGGATGCTTTTTTAGCTGCGTGTATCAATTGGGAATCTTTTATGGTGTTATCGGCAAAGGTGATGTTTTCCCGGATGGTGCCGTCAAACAGAAATGACTCCTGGGGCATAAATGAAATTTTCGATCGAAGGTCGCGAATCCGAATCTTGCAAACGTCGACCCCGTCCAACCGAACCCTGCCCCGGGACACATCAAATATCCTCGGGATAAGGCTCAAAAAGGTGGACTTGCCGCTTCCCGGAGGTCCCACGATTCCAAGGATTTTCCCCGGATCTATTGTGATGTCGATCCCGTCGAGGGCCGACAAACTATCGGATTCATGAACATACGGGGCGTAGGAAAATGCAACGTTCTCGAATGTTATGGCCCCGTCCATATGTTGGAACGGGATCGCCCCGGGCGCATCCTCGATCTCCGGCACTGTCTGCATGATTCTATCGATCCTGTCCAGGGATGCCTTGCCCCGCTGGATGAGATTCGTTACCCATCCCATGGCCATCATGGGCCAGGTCAAGAGGCCGAGATAACTTATAAACGCAACAAAATCCCCCGGCGTAATGGTAAAGGTGATGGTCTGTCGGCCCCCGAGGTAGAGAACGATGGCAAGGCTTAGATTTGAAAAAAAGACCATCATGGGGAAAAAAGATCCGGTAATTCTAACAAGACTTAAATTTTTCCCGATATAATCTCTTGAAACGGCTTCGAGCTTGGCGGCGGCGTCCTGTTCCCGGTTGTACGCCTTGATGATGCGAATACCGGCAAACCGTTCTCTCACGACTTCGGTGAGTTCCGAAAAAGCCCCCTGCACCGCTCCGTAATGCCGGTGCATTTTTCTGCTGAAAAAGCGTGCCCCGAAGACGATCATCGGCATGGGGATCAGGACAAAAGCGGTCAGCCGGACATTGATGTAGGCCATAAAGCCGATGGCTGCAGCACCCAGAACAACGGCGTCGGTGAGGGCCACCATGCCCATGCCGGTGGCCATTCGTATGTGTTGAATATCATTGGTGGCATGTGCCATGAGATCGCCGGTTTTGATTTTAACGAAATATGCGGCTGAAAGTGTTTGAATATGGGAAAAAAGCCGGTTGCGCAAACCTTCTTCCACCCGTCTGGATGCGCCGATGAGACAGCGCCGCCACAGATACCGAAACACACCGATCATAACGGCAATCCCGATAATGTAGAGGGCATACCTCAACAGCGTTACGGTGTCGATTCGATATTCGGCAATATCGTCGACGGCCCATTTTATGATGCGAGGGATGAAAAGCTGGAGAAAATCGACGACAATCAGACAGACAAGACCCAGGAGAATGAAACGTCGCTTTTCGACGAGATACGGTTTTATTAAATATAAGGATTTCATTTTTTCAACAATCAACAAACCTTATAACAGAATCTGAAAGCGGTCAAATATTCGTCGAAAAATTGATGCCGCCCCCAAATTTCTTCGAAAAATCGAAAAACATTCGAAACGGTCATTGCGTTGACTTTCGCAAATTCGATTGCTATGATGCCTGATTATGGAACAAGGAAGCATCGTTGAATATATCGACCGCCAAAAAATAATATGTTCGGTGGTATTGGAAGTTAAAAATCAAAGACTTAGACTTCTAACCGAAACCAACCGCGAAGTCAACCTATCCTCCCAACGTCTGTCCCACACGTGCAATATGCGTCTCGATCTGTCCATGGGGAGGCATAAAATGGTCGACTCGCTCAAGGAGATCGCCGCCCGGCGAAATGCCTTGATCCGCAACATCGACATCAAGGAGTTGTGGGAAATTTTAAATACGGAACAAGAATGGATCGATCTGAAGACAATGACGGAATTCTGCTTTCCGGACACCTCCAATTGCGATCATGAGTCATCCGTACAGCGGGCTTTTTTTAACAACAAGCGCTACTTTAAATTCAATTTCGATGGTTTTTTCCCGAACACCCAAGAGAGCGTCGAACAAAAAATCGCCCAAGAAGAAAAAGCCGCCCGCAGGAACCGTATGGTCCAAGAAGGCGGCGACTGGCTGGCCGGCAGGGTCAACGACGATCATCCCTCGGTACCCGAGGATAAAATGGAACTGGTAAACCTGCTCAAATCATTTTATCTTTTCGAAAAGGAGAGCGAGCACCCCGACCTGTGCAAGGCCATCCTCGCAAGGGCGGGCATCGATCCTAACGAAGGGATATTCAAGGTTTTGGCAAAACTGGGGGTGTTCGATGAAAACGAAAATACAGACTTCCACCGGTATAATATATCACCCGATTTCCCTGAAAAGGTCATCGATTTTGCCACCGAACGTGTCCGTTCAGCGCAACGCACGACAGACGCCGGCCCACGGAAAGATCTGACCATGCTTTCCTCGATGACCATCGACGGTCAGTCGACCCAGGATTTCGATGATGCCATCAGCATCGAGGATCATGGCGATCATTATCGTCTGGGCATCCATATCGTCGATGTGGGACACTATGTCAAAAAAGGAGATCTCATCGACCGGGAAGCGATTGCCCGGGGAAGCTCCATTTATATGCCCGACCAGAAGATTCCCATGCTGCCCACCTGTCTTGCCGAAGATCTCTGCAGCCTCAAAGCCGGTCAACCGCGTCCTGCAATCAGTATACTGGTAAATTTAGACCGGTTCGGCCAAATCATCGATTATGAAATCGTTCCGAGCATGATCAAGGTCGAGCACCGGCTGACCTATTACGATGTCAACACCATTGCGGACGACGATCAAAGAATCATTATCCTCCGTGATATCGCAGAAAAATTCCGGCAGAAAAGACTGGCGGGCGGGGCGGTTCAGATAACCCTCCCGGACATCAATGTCTGGGTCGGCAACAACGGGGAAATCACCGTGAACAGGGTCAACCGGGAAAGCCCCGCAAGGATGCTGGTCTCCGAGATCATGATCATGGCCAATTGGCTGATGGCCAAGTTCCTGGCAAAACACAGTATCCCCGCAATATACCGATCTCAGAAAGGACCCCGGGAGAGACTCTATAAAGGCGTGGAGGGGACACTGTTCCAGAACTGTATGCAGCGAAAGATGTTAAGCCGTTTTGTGCTCAGCTCCGAGCCTGAAAATCATTCGGGATTGGGACTGAATGCCTATGTCACGGCAACATCACCCATTCGAAAATACTTCGATCTTGCCACTCAGCGGCAGATACGCGCCGTTCTAGGGCTGGAGGCGCCGTCGACCTCCGAAGAAATCGATCGAATGATTCAGGTGCTCGAACTGCCCATGAGCCATGCGATGAAGATGCAAAATAACCGCCACCGCTACTGGCTGTTGAAATATCTTGAAAAAAGAATCGGACAGAAAGAAGAGGCGATCGTACTCTACAAAAGAAGAAACAACTATCAAATACTGATCTCCGAATACATGATAGAGAAGGACCTGCCGGGATCGAGCGGCATCGATTTGCATCCCGAGGATCTGATCCAGGTGACCATACAACATGTCAATGCAAGAAAAGACGTGTTGTCCGTATTTATGGGCTGACCTGAATTTCAGTAAAGAATCCGGACCCAGAGGATCCGGCTTTGGTGGCACTCCAGAGGGGTGAAGTCTACCGTATATGCCGGTCGGAATGATAGAGTGCTGGAGTAGTGAGAGAAATGTATGGAGTGATGGAGCATTGGAGTATTGGGTTAAAAAAATTGGTTTTCCCATTACTCCAACACTCCATTATTCCAGTTTAACCGATCAAGATGGCATAGCCAATTGTTTCTGACCCGGCCCAGAGGACCAGGTTTTTCAAGATTAAATAAAACATTCGAGGTGAGGACCCCCACCATCCATGCGCGTATTATTCTGGTATTGTGATCGTTTTGACTGGACGCCGGCCATTAAAACCCTTCCGGAGGTTCCGGACGCCGAACCTGCTGAAAACCACGATGCGGTTGTGGCGTTTGTACACATCGAGCCCAAGGATGTCGAAGGCGGCAGCACTGCTGAAACCAAGCTGGTGAAAAACGCCAAGTGGCTGGCCCGGAAATGGGAAATCACCCGGGTGGTTCTGCATTCGTTCACCCATCTGGGGCAAGAAAAGGCCGACCCTGCCCAAGCCCGGGCATTGTTGGACCGGAGCCGGAAACGGCTTCAAAATGCAGGCTATTCGGTGGATCAGACCCCCTACGGATACTTTCTGGATCTGGCCATCAAAGCCCCCGGCCACCCCCTGGCCAGGGTCTACAAAGAATTCTGACCCGGATGACCCCTGAAGATTTTTTAACCTTGGACCCCGTCAAACTTCTTCAAACCAATTCTGTTTCCTATTTTTCCGGATGCTGTCCGGATCGAAAATCCGGCCGTTCATGACAATATACACACCCGGATCCAGTATCTGGACCGCGGCAACCGCACAACCGATGTTAAACGCAGCATCGCTGTATTTAAACCGGGCCGGTTCCATGGCCCCGGTGAGCACCATGACTTTGTCGGGAATGGTTTTCAGCCGTTTGGCCGTTTGAATCATGGTATCTGTTCCATGGGTCAATAAAATTCTTCGATGTTCATCCGATGCAACCCTGTCGAAAATCAACCGGCGGTCTTCGTCGGTCATATCGAGACTGTCCTTGTGCAATAGGGAAGATATCTCGTACTCGAGAGTTACATTCGCTTCCTGCAATATCTCCCCGATTTTGGGTTCTCCCACCGCATAGGTGCTTTTCCGGTCAAAGTACATCTTGTCGATGGTCCCGCCCACCGTAAAAATCTTTATTTTCATCGCATACACCCATTTGCTTTTTGGGATCACTTCCAATTGAGCAGATGTGATCCCAAAGGGTTCAAGGATTCGAGGGTTCAAGGGTTCGAGTGACCCGCCACAAAACAGGCGGGTAAAAATGCTAAAAAATTACAAAGAGTTGAAAGTTTCGACCCTTGGACCCTTCCAGAAAAGGCTTTTGGAGATGATTCTATTTAGTTTCCAATTCATAAATGAGCAATTTTTGTTCGGATCAAGGCCGCACAAGGGTTTTCGGGGAGGCATACTCCCTGTATGCCGCAGCCGGAAACCCGCGGAGAACGCAGATCCGGGCAAAAAGGGCCATTTATGGATGGAACACCTTTAGAACAGACGCGTGATCTCATCGGCCTCAAAGCTGGGCCACGGCACCGGTCCTGCCGGGCCCACGGCGTCGATGCCGCGACCGGGGGCCGTCACCTCACCGATACGGACGATATCGATTCCGGCGTCTCGAATCCTTTCCATAAGCGGCTCGGCGGTAGTCTCCCGACAGCAGATCAAAAGGCTGCCGGAGCCGATCAGACCCATGGGGTCGATATGGAACAAGCGGCATATCTTTCGGGTTTCCGGAAAGACCGGAATCCTGTCCATTGCCACCCGGATCCGATGTCCTCCGGCAACACTCAATTCCAAAAGTGCCGTGGCCAAACCGCCCTCGGTAATGTCGTGCATGGCGCTCACGCCCTGGAAGCTTCCGGCGATTTTGGCTTCCTCCAAAATGCCGATGGCAGAAAGAAACTGTCTGCATGTTTCGATCTCGGTTTTCGACATTCCCAGGACCGCCAGCCGGTCACCGAACTCCCGGGCAATGATGGCCGTCCCTTCAACGGCAACGGCCTTGGTCAGCAGCACGCTGTCCCCCGGCTGAATGTTGCGTTTATCGACCAGATCCCGCCGTGCAACGGTTCCGGCCAGCATGCCGATAATGACGGGTCTTGTGACGGCATCGGTGATTTCCGTGTGCCCGCCGCACAACGAAATATTCCACTGCCGGGAAACCGATTCAAGCTCATGCATGACCTTTCGAACCGCTGACGGTGCAACGCCGGATGGAAACAGAAGCGTGGTCAAAAGCCACCGGGGCACGGCCCCTGAAGTGGCGATATCGTTGGCGTTGACCAGCACCGCATAATGCCCCACGTGATCGGTGGCAAAGGTTATGGGATCCGATTTAATCACCAGGACTTCCGCTTGATCGATATCCACCGCGGTGGTGTCTTCGCCCACGCCGGCCCGGATCAGCACCGAGGGGTCGTGGAAATTGAATCGATTCAGGAATTTTTCAAGAAGATCGTTGGGCAATTTCCCCATGGAAAGGGGCAGCCCCAACCGGATAATATCTTTGATCTCCGCCAGGTCCGAGGCCCTGAAGTCGCTGTGGATCTTCGGGGATCCGGATGCGGTGCCGTCGTCCAGAAGCGCGGTCATGCATCCTGCCGCCTGTCCGGCCTGGATGTCGAAAATGTAGTCGCCGACCATCAGAACCTGTTTGATGTCCACCTTCAGGGTTCGGGCGGCCAGCAGGACCCCGTCGCCGCTGGGCTTTATATCCACCGGCGTTTCCCTGGAAACGACGACGTCAAAATCTGAAATGTCTACCGCGTTAAAATTTTGCAGCGCGCGTTCGATGCACGAAAGACGATTTCGGGTGATGATTCCAATGCCGATCCTCTTGGATCGAAGATACGCGATCAAGTCCTCTGCGCCGGGGTTGGGTTCCGAATCGACGGCAGCCCGCATTTCAAACTGTTCCAGCTCGGAAAGAAACCTTTCGCGCTCGAGCCGGGTGGGAAGACCGTCGATAAACTCCAAAACAGGGTCATCCGGCGGGCAGCCGATCTCCTTTTTTAAACGGGGAAAATCCAGGGTCCCGGGTCGGGTCAGGGTGCCGTCGAAATCGAACAAAACGGCGTTTATGCGGTAGGCGGTATGGATCATTGTTTCTTTCCTCGGCCCCAATTTTTCATGAAGAATTCATCCGGTTTCTGAAGGTGAAGACCGATGTTTGAGCGCTTGCAGCCGATCGGGATAATTTGAAATAATGCCGTCCACCGTCCAGGAAATAAATTTCTCCATATCGTTCCGGTCATCGACGGTCCAGGCAAACACCCTCGCGCCGCGGCGCTGCATGCTGCTGACGAATTTTTTTCGTAGAAGTCGATGATGCACGGCCGCCCCGTCCAGAAATCCCGGCAGCAGCCCGGGGACCATGCACCATACGGCGTTTCTCATATTCTGTCCAAGGGTCCGCCGGCTTGAAATGGAAACAACCAGCATCAGCGGCAGCCGAAGGCCGCCCCGGTGCAGTCGTTCCAGCAGGTCGACATGGGAACTGGACACCACACTCCCTTCTGAAATCGGCGATGCTTCCAGTTCTTTGGAAAAATTATCCGCTTTCCGGAAATGTTTGATTTCAATATTTACAGGTACCGACCGGATCGCTTCGAGGCAGTCCGACAACAACGGCGCCCGATCATCATGGCCGGTGACGGCTTGAACCTGGGGATACGTCAAGTTTCTCCAGGGGGGCGTATCCGGGTTGAGACGCGCGTCATGAAACACGATAAACCGGCCGTCGCCGGTTTCGTGGACATCCATTTCGATCATGTCGACGTTTTCATCCTTCGCAGCCTTCAGCGCAGGAATGGTATTTTCAATGTGCCGGCGGCAAACCCCGCGATGGGATATTATTTTGGGGAAACGGTGTATTCGATCCACAATGACATCCCGAATTTTTCAGGAATTGGATGGTCCGGGTCTAAGGCGGGCTACACATCGTACGGCGTAAGGCTTTCAAACCCATGGTCGGTGATCAGAATGGTTTGTTCGAACTGGGCGGAAAGGGAACCGTCTTTCGTCACCGCCGTCCACTGATCGTCGAGTATAACCAGCTCCTTTTTACCCAGGTTGATCATCGGTTCAATGGTAAAAACCATGCCCGGAATCAGACGGATGCCTTCTCCTTTTCTGCCGAAATGGGGAATCTGGGGCGGCTCATGGAATTCAAGCCCGACACCATGCCCGACAAACTCCCTGACCACCGAACATCCCTGTTTTTCGGCATATTTTTGAATGGCCCATCCAATATCGCCCACGGTGTTTCCGGGTCTGGACATGGACATGCCCCTGGCAAGGCTCTCTTTGGCCACCCCAACGATCTTCTTGGCTTCGGGGCCGGGTGTTCCCACGAAAAAGGTTTTGCTGACGTCGGCATAATAGCCGTCGAGTATGGGGGTGACGTCGACGTTGACGATATCCCCGTCTTGCAAGACCCTTTCCCCGGGGATGCCGTGACAGATCACTTCGTTGATGGAAACACAAACACTTTTCGGAAACCCCCGATAGTTCAGCGGCGCCGAGACGCCGCCGCGCGCCAGTGTAAATTCGTGCACCAGAGTGTTGATATGGTCGGTGACCAACCCCGGCCGGATTTCAGACGCCACCCGATCGAGTATGTCCAAAGCCAGGCGGCCGGCCCGTTTGATGCCTTCGATATCCGCCGGCGGGTTGAGCCGAATCCTGTATTTTTCAGCGTATTCTGCCTTGAGGTTTTTCAGATCAGACGCGTTCTTTCCCAGACAGCACTTTTTGTATTTGAACCCGCTTCCACAGGGGCATGGATCGTTCCGATTGACCTTGAGTGTCTTATTTTTCATCATATTTTACATCCCAACCTATAGGGTTGATATACGGGATTTAAGTTTATGTCAATTTTTTCCTAAATGCCCTAATTCATAAATGCGATGACGTACTTTTATCTGGGCACTCGCCCATATAAGCTGAAGTCCTAAAGTTTGAAGTTTGAAGTGCCTAAAGTGAGCTAAAGTTGAGGAACGCGCTTTCAGCGCGATCAATTATAATTAAAATTGACAGAATACCTTTACTTTAGGCATTTTAGTTCACTTTAGGCACTTTAAACTTTTACATACATTGAATGAATAAACCAAGTTATAAGTCCGTAACCGTATTTACGAATACATGTACTAGTTACGAGGACCCATCCCCATGTCTCACAGGTTCGGTTCCATCATTTGCCGTAAGTGTCGTAACACACTTTTTCATATTGCAGGGATTCCTTCGGGTGGGGGGGCTTTTGTTCCCCGGGGTATCCGATGGCAATGATGGATTCTACATTTAAATTCTCCGGAACATTTAAAACCTCACGGACATACTGTTCCGCTGTTCGGGTCTGATCGTGCATTCTTTTTCTGATCTGAATCCAGCAGCTGCCGAGGCCCAGGGATTCTGCTGCCAGGTGAAGGATGATGGAAGCGATGGACGCATCCTCGATCCACACATCGCATTTTTCAGGATCCGCGCAGACAACGATTCCCAGCGGTGCATTTTTTAGAAATGACGCACCGTGAGGTTTGGCTTTTGAAAGTTTTTCCAGCAACCCGCCGTCCGTAACCACCACAAACTCCCAGGGGTTGAATCCCCGTGACGACGGCGAACGGAGCGCTGCTTCGATGAGCCGGTCGATTTTCTCGGCCGTCACAGGTTTATTCAAATATCTACGGATGCTTCTACGCTTTTGAACCAGAGCTAAAAACATCGATTATTCTCCTCTTTTTTGTCGTCCCATGGTTGGAAAATATTTGCTTTTTACGGCAAAAAATTTCATAACTTACCTGCAGCAAGCTGCAGGGTATTCACGCGAAGCCGAATAAAAAACCGGATTATAAAATCGATTCAATTTTTTTGCAAGGATGCCGCCCATTAAAAAATGAAAATCATCTCCAAAAGCGTTGATGATTTTTAAGGATTCAAGGGGTCAAGGGTCCAAGGATTCGAGTGACCCGCCACAAAACAGGCGGATAAAAATGCTAAATAATTACAAAGATTGGGAAGTCTGGCAAAAGTCATACGAACTCTGTTTGAATCTTTATAGAATAACAAAATTTTTTCTAAAAGAAGAATATGGCAGGAAAACAACTTCAGACGACTTGAGGTCATTATAGATTGCCGATGGTTTTGTTTGCGAATTGGAGACCCAGGTCCTGCTTTCAGGCGATTTAAATTATGTAAATAAAAAAATTTAAAGGTGCTCAAGGATGATACACAGGAAGTTGAAAGGATGCTCAAAGCGCTGATAAAGTCTTTAGAAAAAACCCTTGCCACCTTGAGACCTTAAATCCTCGAACCCTTTTCTCCAACAAAATTGGAGAAGAACCAAAAATGAAAATACTCCTGATCTATCCATACTGGCTGGAAAAAAGAACCCGCACCGAAGATGTGACGGTCCCGCCCATCGGCATCTACTACATCGGTGCCGTCCTCAAAGAAAATCATTACGATGTCGAGATATTAAACTGGTGCCGCATCCATGAAACCCCCCAAGAGATCGAACGGATCTTGGGCGAAAAAAAGCCCGATGTCATCGGATTTTCCATTCTCCAGGCCAACCGCTGGGGGGGCATCGACATCGCCCGGATTGCCAAACGGATCGATCCGGGCGTAAAAATCGTTTTCGGCGGGGTCGCCCCCACCTTTTTGTGGGAGCATTTCTTGACGCATTTTCCGGAAATCGATTTCGTGGTCATCGGCGAAGGCGAATATACCTTTTTAAATCTCATCCAATGGATCCAAAGCGATGAAAAACAGCCGATCACCCGCATCAAAGGCATTGCCTTCAGAAAAGACGGCCAAGCGGTCCGGACAGAACCGGCCGAACCGATCCACGATTTGGATGGTCTGCCGGTGCCGTCAAAATATTTTGAGTATCAGCACCTGTCCCTGACCCGGGGCTGCCCGGGGAAATGCACATTCTGCGGGTCCCCAAAATTTTGGGGGCCCAAGATCCGGTTTCACAGCCCGGCGTACTTTGTGGATGAACTGGAACGCCTCTACCAAAAGGGCATCAATTTTTTCTACTTCTCGGACGACACCTTCAGCGTCAACAAAAAAATGGTGGTCCAAATCTGCAAAAAAATCCTCGAGAAAAAACTCGACATCTCGTGGGTGGCCATATCCCGGGTCAACACCATGAACGAAGACATCCTCTCCTGGATGAGAAAGGCAGGCTGCATTCAAATCAGCTACGGTGTGGAGAGCGGTTCCAAAAAAATACGAAATTTTCTGAACAAAAAGGTTACGGACGCCCAAGTGGAAACGGCGTTTGCCATGACCGTGAAATACGGCATCCTGCCCCGGGCCTATTTCATCTACGGCTGCCCCGGAGAAAGCCGCAAGACCATTGGAGAGACCCTTGATCTCATCGAAAAGATCAAACCGCTGGTCATCCATTTTTTTGTGCTGTCCATATTCCCCGGGACCGCACTCTATGCGGAATACCAGAAAAATTCCAACATAACCGACGATATCTGGTTGAACAGAATCGAAGATATCAAATATTTTGAAACCGACCCCAAACTATCCGAAGAAGACGTCCGGTCATTCGGGAAACAATTGCAGCGCCGATACCATGAACGCCTTCCCGGGTTTGTCGATGCCATCGCCCTTATCGATAAAAAAGAATTTTATCCGCTGCATTCCGATTTTTGTTCCAGACTCGCGATGACCTTCGACCAGGGGGATTATGCCGACAACGACGCCATCCCGGGCAAGGCCAGGATCGCCGAAAAATTGTACATCACCGCGTTGAAATATCACCCCCATCCCCGCGCGTACCTGGGGTTGGGCATACAATACCAAAAGCAGAAGGCCTACCCTGAATCAATCAAAATCCTCTCTGAAGGCATCGCGCACTTTCCCCGCAACGAGCAGATCAACCTGTGCCTTTCGGTCAGCCACATGAATCTGGGATCCTTTGAAACCGCCCTTTCCTATCTGCTAAAATTTCAGCATTCCCCCCAGGCCCTGGAGATGATCGTCCACTGCTACCATGCATTGAACGATTTCAAAACCGCATCCGCCTATCACGACAAGCTGGAATCGTTGAAATAAATATCCGGGTCCAGAGGACCCGGCTTTGGGTTACCCCTGGAAGGGGATTGTTTTTCCATGTATGAAATGCCTAAACTGCCTATTTATCCCGTATTAAACGGGGAAGTTGAGGAAAGCGCTTTCAGCCCAAAGCAAAACCCGGAAATACTTGACTGAACCGGAATAATACCTATTTATTGAACATGTTGGATTCAGTAAAGAATACAGCCCCATCTTAGATCCCGCCACGCGGGGAATGATGGAGTTGTGAGAGAACTGTATGGAGTGATGGAGTATTGGGTTGAAAAAATTGGTTTTTCCATTACGCCAACACTCCAGTATTCCAATATTCCAGTTTCAACCGTTTCAAAACCGCCCGGGGTCGGGTCGGTCCTTTTGTAAAGGGCGCTTGGGCAGGTTTTGAAACCACACACAACCTGAGAAAATGCGAGGTGACTCCCATGAAATGCCCGGTTTGCAAAAGTGAAAAATTTTATGTCAAGGATCCGGACGATGAATATGAAACCTATGAATTCCAATGCCCGGACGGCGAGATTTGCTTCGACCCCGACGTGGATGAATCTGATGCGCCCGTGGTGGACAAAGACACAGAAACCTATTGCAACAAATGCGTCTGGCATGACACATTTGAAAAATTACAAAAACAAAAGGGCTGAACATTGAAAAGGATGTTTAGGGGTATTTTATAAACATCCCCGCCAACACGAAAGGAGGATCCGAATGACCTTAAAAGAAAAACTCGATGCGTTGATCGCCCAAACGGAAAAACAGGCACCGGCCCAAGCCCTCGAGGTGATGCACCGTGCCACGGCGGCACTGAAGAATTCGGGCATTTTGGACGGCGTTGTCAAAGCAGGGGACACGTTACCCCATTTTACCCTCAAAAATGCCGAGGGCACCCCGGTTCGGTCCCAAGACATTTTAAAACACGGCCCCATGGTGTTGACCTTTTATCGCGGGGACTGGTGACCGTACTGCAACGCCGAGCTGGAAGCTCTGCAGCAGGCCGTGGGCCCCATCACGGACCTCGGCGCCACCCTGGTGGCCGTTTCTCCCCAGATCGAGACATTCAACCGTGAATTCATCCAAAAACACCGTCTGACCTTCGACATTCTCAGCGACCCGGGCAATGAAGTGGCCAAAACCTTCGGATTGGTCCATGAGCTGCCCGACGATTTGCGCAAGGTATATTTGTCGTTCGGCATCGATCTTGAAAAGTCCAACGCCGACGGTCTCTGGCATCTGCCCATGGCGGCACGCTATATCATCGACCAGAATTCCGTGGTCCGATCGGCCGATGTCAACCCGGATTACACCGTCCGCCCCGAACCGAACGAGACGGTGGAGTTTCTCCGTAAAATGATCGAACCCTCCTAAAGATTCGGGCCCGGGGACACGGCGCCGGTCTGTCCTTGGGCACCGGAATCGACGCCGTACGGTGTGGGTTGCCCTGAATGGCTTCCAGACAAAGCTTGACTTGGAATCGTCTCTTGTGTATTTTTGGTCGTTTTTATCGGCCGTCTCAAAAACGCATCCAACGCCCAACGGCGGGGGTCCATGCCGCCTTACCCTTGAGGGTCATCTGCTATTTTTGAGATGGCGTCTACCCTCAATATTCAAGAGGTGTTGTTTGAAACGTCCATCCATGGAAACACGGGCACTGAAATCTGAGGCACTGCTGCTGCTCACCTCGGCCATCTGGGGATTCGCCTTTGTGGCCCAGCGGGTGGGCATGGATTACGTGGGACCGTTCACCTTCAACGGCGTCCGATTTGCCCTGGGAAGCCTGGTTCTGCTGCCGCTGATTCTAACCAAAAGATCCCACCGGGATACTTCGAGAAAACCCCGAACAGACTCCCCTGCCAAAATGCTCATATTCGGCGGCGGTCTATTGGGGATTACGGTCTTTACGGCGGCATCTCTCCAACAGGTGGGACTGGTGTATACCACCGCCGGCAATGCCGGTTTCATCACCGGGCTCTATGTGGTCATCGTACCGATCCTCGGCCTTTTCTGGGGACAGCGGCCCGGCGCCGGAACCTGGATCGGTGCATTCCTGGCTGCAGCAGGACTTTATCTATTGAGCGTTACGGCGGATTTCACCATCTCCCTGGGCGATTTTCTGGAGCTCATCGGCGCATTCGTATGGGCCGTTCAAATCCTGATCATCGGATGGCTTTCACCCAAAATAGATCCCGTAAAACTGGCCTTTGTCGAGTTCTCTGCGTGTTCGGTTTTGAGCCTCGTCACGGCGTTTATTTTTGAAAACATTGTGTTAAACGCCCTTTTTCAGGCCGCCATTCCTATTTTGTACGGCGGCGTGCTGTCCGTGGGCGTTGCCTACACCCTTCAGGTGGTCGCGCAGCGGGACGCCCACCCCGCCCATGCCGCCATAATTTTCAGCCTGGAATCGGTGTTCGCCGCCCTGGGAGGATGGCTCATATTGGATGAAATTCTGAGTGTCAGAGGTCTCATCGGCTGTGCACTGATGCTTGCAGGCATGCTGTTGTCCCAGCTGTATGGACTCATGGAACGCCGCTCGCTGAACACCTTGAAGGCGGTCTTTGCGCGAAAGTAGTTATTAAGGTAAAATATGCCTTGAATCGAAATTAAAAAGAGTTATAGTAACTGGATCGTTTTTGCCCCCAATGGGGGCAGACAATACGAATTAACCATATAACATATTAAATTCATATAATAAATTTTGTTTTCAGGAGGAAAATAATGAAAGTGTTGGTCAGTGACAATCTTGGTGAAGCCGGGATCAAAATGTTCCAAGATGAAGCGGGGATCGAGGTCGATGTCAAGACCGGTCTCACCCCCGAAGAACTCAAAGAAATCATCGGAGACTATGACGCTCTGGTCATCAGGAGTGCCACAAAAGTCACGGAGGATCTTCTGGATGCCGCCGTAAAATTGAAGGTTGTGGGTCGCGCCGGCATCGGTCTCGACAACGTCGACATACCGGCGGCCACCAAACGGGGCGTGGTGGTGATGAATACGCCGGGGGGCAATATCGTGACAACGGCGGAACATGCCATTGCCATGATCCTCTCTTTGTCCCGCAACATCCCCGAGGGCACCTCGTCGCTCAAGGCCGGAAGATGGGACAAAAAGAAACTCCAGGGACGGGAGATATACAACAAGGTTCTCGGCATCATCGGCTTCGGGAAAATCGGTTCCATCGT
>Ga0307376_10003249_pt1 | contig 15243 bp, 14 predicted proteins | sample TR2MG_FD_202536 | JGI IMG/M metagenome (GOLD analysis project Ga0307376, IMG submission 202536) | Soil microbial communities from Risofladan, Vaasa, Finland - TR-2 | ecosystem: Environmental > Terrestrial > Soil > Coastal area > Acid sulfate soil | place: Finland: Risofladan, Vaasa | collected...
ATTATAGCCATGGCCTCACCCAGTTTTAATCTCTTGTTAATAGATTTCCCACAAGCCACAACCCCCACTACTTTCAACTCTCGAGGAACGCTCTTCAGATCATCTGTATCTATTGCATAGCCATCCATTGCCGAATTATCTGTATAGGGAACATTATTTTGAGCAGTTACATCTTCAGCAAGCACCCTTCTATGCACGCGAGAAAGAACTACCCATTCCCATTCCATCGGTTTGGTATCTTCAAGCACTATCTTTAAAGCCTGCCCAAACTTCAACATTTTATCTTCCCATTACTTTTTCTCAACTGACATTTGAAAGATAGTTTGTGATATGGAATCCCCCAATGAAATCGGGGGTGAAATACATCCCGCCCTTTCGGGCGGACTCCAAACTTTTTAGCGTTAAGAAATTTCTCAGCGATGAACAAAATATCTTTCAAATATCTCACCTCTCTATCCCTTTCTCCAGAGCATTAGTTACCGCCTCAATCAATCCCTTGCTGGAATAAGTCGCTCCACTAACTATATCCACATCGATATTCTGTTTTTCCAGTATTTCCTGAGGTATTTTCTCTCTAACCTTAGACCAGTATTCTACTACCTCTTGTCGCTCCAGAATAGCTATCCTTATTATCCGATGATTTTGCACAGTCACCCTCACCCTAATCGGTCCACTAAAGCCCCCTCCTTCGCCAGTGTAGCTCCCATCACGGATATATTTGAGAATCTCTACTTTCTTTAAATATTCCAGGAAGTCACCATATAAACCGAATAGTTCCTTAGCTCCCTCAAGTGCTGCCCGGGAAGAAATAGTCGCTGCCGTAATTGCCTCTACTTTCCCATGGGGATCTTCCTTTGTAAAGCTCAAATCCTCTGCTTTCAGTTTAATAAATTGTTTACTAAACCAATCCTCCACAATCTTAGACCCCAGACCGGGAGTCTCAATCTGGTTCAATATTTTCAGCCCTGTTATTTCTCCTTTCATATCGAATCCCATAATCATTTCTATTGGCCCAGAATAACCCCGCGTCTTTGTCTTTATACTCACTCCCACACGTTTTCCTCTCTCATCATATCCAATAAAGTATTCCTGTTCCCCAATATTTACAAGCTCAAATTCGCTTGCCTCGGGTAGAACTTCTTTCCGAGCTTCCCTTGCCTGCTGTTCAGCATAAGCATCTATTCTGGGCTTTGTGTTCTTATAAGTGAGACTAAGTGCCCAAGCTGCTAAAGAGGCAACAATCGCTAGCAATAAACTCCTAACTATAATTTTTTTCATCAGCAATCCCACAGGAATTACGTTAAGACCTTGGTCTGGTACTATTTACAGTGCCCTGTATCAGTTGTTCAACTACCGAAGACTTTTGGTTCAGTAATTTTATCAATTATAGGAGTTAACATATTCATAATCAGAATAGAGTAACAGACTCCTTCAGGAAACCCTCCCGTGAAGCGAATTAATACAGTTAGAAGCCCGCAACCTACACCAAATACCAGCTTCCCCTTCCTGGTTAAAGGCGAGGTAACCAAATCCGTTGCCATAAAGAAAGCCCCCAGAATAAGCCCACCAGCCATGATGTTGAACAAGGGATCTCTGTTAAAGAGAAGAGAGGCTAAACCAACCGTTCCAATATAACTTACTGGAATGTGCCAGGTAATCTGCTTCCTATATAGAAGGTATATTGCTCCAAGTAACAAGGCTAAAACAGAAATTTCACCCAAACTGCCAGCTCTATTACCTAAAAACATCTCTAAATACGATGGCAACCTTTGGTCCAACTCCATCTTCACTATTCCCAGAGGTGAAGCAGTAGTCACCCCATCAAAGGGTCTCGTCCATGTAGTCATATACACCGGCCAGGAAGCTAATAAGACAGCCCGCGCCACCAGTGCCGGATTGAATGGATTGTATCCCAACCCTCCAAAAATTTGCTTTCCCAAAGTAATGGCAACAAATGCACCTATTGCCACCATCCACAGAGGAGAAGAAGGAGGCAAGACAAAAGCTAAAAGCATTCCCGTAACAACAGGGCTTAGGTCTCCAACTGTAATCTTCTTTCTCCACAGCTTCTGCCAGAAAAACTCGCTTGCCACAGAAAAGAAGATGCTTACCGAAACAATAAGAAGTGCCCGCCATCCAAAAAAGATAATGGAAGCACCTAAAGCAGGAGAAAGGGCAAAGATTACATCAGACATTATTGTTCGGACATCTTCCCTTGCTCTAATATGTGGTGAGACAGAAACAATTAACCTTTGAGAAATAACTTCTTCCATTTTCCCCTTCTATATAGTAGAGCTCCGCTCTGCCGCTACAAACATTTAAAAGATAGTAACATGGAGTCCTTGCGAATCGCGTAGGGGCGACCCTTGTGGTCGCCCGAACCTCCTCCGATTTCATCGGAGACTCCAGACTTTTCCGCGTCAAGAAATTCCTTAGCTTTGAACAGACTATCTTTTAAGTCTTCTCCTTTACCTCTTCTTTCCCCCATTTAATATACTGGACCAGTGGAATCTTCGCCGGGCACACATAAGCACAAGCCCCGCATTCCATACAATCTAAAGGATTATATCTTCTTACACTCGCCCAATCCTTATGCTGCACATGTTGGGCTATCGCCGTAGGCATTAGGTTCACAGGACATACATCGATGCATTTGCCGCAACGTATACAGTCTCCTTCAGGAAAGGTTTCAGCTTCACTTAATATTAATATGCCGGAAGTCCCCTTAATTAGTGGGGTGTCGAGAGTATACTGGGCTATCCCCATCATAGGACCACCAGCAATTATCTTCTCTGGATTTCCCAATAATCCGCCGCACTGGGAGACTACATCCGCAAATAGTGTCCCTAAACGAACCCACAAATTTTGTGGTTGTTTAATGCCTGAACCAGTGACTGTAACAACCCTCTCAATCAGTGGAATCCCTCTTTTCACCGCCTGCCTTATGGCCAGGGCTGTCCCCACGTTATCCATCACTACTCCCACATCGAGTGGCAGTTTACCCGGAGGAACTCTTCTCTTTAGAACAGCATCAATCAAATGTTTTTCCGCACCTTGAGGATATTTTACCTTGAGCACTGCCAATTCTATACCGGGCTCTCGCCTTAGCTCCTTTTCCAAAAGAGAAATGACATCAGTTTTGTTGGCTTCTACTCCTATAATTCCTCTATCAGCATCGACTGTTTGCATGATTATTCTAAGTCCCTCGAGTATTTCTTGAGAGTATTCGAGCATCAACTTATGGTCGCAAGTCAGATATGGCTCACACTCACAACCATTCAGTATCACGGTATCTATTTCGCAACTTTCCGGTGGGGTGAGCTTAACATGGGTAGGAAAAGCCGCTCCTCCCAGCCCCGCTATTCCAGCACTCTTAACAATTTCTCTTAGCTCCTCAGGATAGAGGCGAAAATAATCCTCATGCGCTGTTAAATCACTCATCCATTCGTCTCTTCCATCAGATTCAACTATAACCGAAAGCACGGTATGACCCAATGGATGAGGCCAGGGTTTGATATCGAGGACTTTACCGGAGAGACTACTATGAACGGGTAAAGAGATGAATCCGTCACTTTCACCAATGAGTTGTCCGGTCTTAACTTCATCGCCAACTTCCACTATTGGCTTTGCCGGTCTACCCGTATGCTGAGAGAGGGGGATTACCACTTTCTTAGGTAGGGACGCCCTTCTTAAGGGTTGACCGGAAGTAAGTTCTTTAAAGTATGGAGGGTGGACTCCTCCTTTAAAACTAAACAACCTTTTCATTTTTTTACCTTAATACCAATTTACGGGGACAAGCCCCTACACTACCTACATTGACGCAGAGCTTCGTCCCGATTCATCGGGGCTACTCCAACTTATTCTTCTCTTATGATAAATCCCTTACGATAACCTGTTAAGAATGCCTCTACACACGCAGCATCCAATTGCGTACCTTTTACAACTTCCATCTCCTCAACTGCTGCCTTATCTGCAAGACCATTTCTATACGGACGTTCAGAAGTCAAGGCATCAAAAGTATCTGCCACGGAAAGTATCCTTGAAATCAAGGGAATATCCTCGCCTTTCAACTTATCGGGATAACCTTTTCCATCATACCTTTCATGGTGGTGACGAATATTGGGAATAAGTTCTTTCAATTGTGCAATTGGGGAAACTATCTCCGCTCCCAAAACAGGATGGCGACGAATGTGCTTCCAATCCTCATCTGTTAACTTATCTTTCTTTCTTAGAATCGAAATGGGAACACCTATCTTGCCCACATCGTGGAGTAGCCCACACAGTTGCACATCCCTTTGAGTTTTGTCGTCCAGACCTAACTCCTTAGCTATTAACATTGAAAATCTCGTTACTCTCTCAGAGTGACCACGAGTATAAGGATCTTTAGCATCAATAGCTGCTGCCAATGATTTTACTGTAGAAATATACATATCTTCCAAATCTTCGTAAAGCTTCGCTCTCTCAATAGCCACCGCTGCCTGAGCCGATAGCGGCTTAAATAAAACCATATCCCTCTCGGTAAAAGTTCTATCACCTCTTTTATTCATAACTTCCATTACACCAATAGTTCTCTCTTTAACCTTAAGGGGAACGCAAATTAACGATTTGGTCTTTTGCGTCAAAATCTCATCAATTTTTTTTGAAAAACGGTCATCCTTGGAAACATCATCAATTAACAGAGGCTGGTCGTTCTGTGCAACCCAACCGGCTACCCCTTCTCCCATATTCAGACTTAACTTCTTTACCTCCTCTTTCTTTGCTCCGCTGGCTGCCACAAACTGTAACTTCTTCTCTTTCTCATCGACCAGAAGCACCGAACATCCCTCGGCATCCATTACTTTCATCCCCCGTTCCATAATCGTATCCAGGAGAGGGTCCAATTGCATAGCTGAGGCTATAGCTTCAGTGGCTTTCAATAGATTATCTAACTCCACAACTTTTCTTTCCCGTTCATTAAATAGCATTGCATTCTCAATAACCATTACTATCTCATTGGAAAGAGAGACAATAAGTTTTTGGTCCTCCGCGGTAAAAGGGGCCACCCCTTTATCGCCTTCTTTTGATTCCTCTGTTGAAAGTTTCTTATTAAATACTTCTAAAACTCCTAAGGCTTCACCTTTACTTTTTAAGGGAACGCACAACGCATTTATCACAGTGCATCCTACAGCTTTACTTATCTCATCCCTGAATATGGGATACTCTGAAGCATCAGAAATAATCGCAGGTTCACCTACTTTCAAAATTGCCCCCATAACTCCTTTATTCAGCTTCCACTTGGGTTCTTCTCCCAATTCTTCTCTGAGACGACCGCCGATAGTGATGTGGGAGGATAATTCTCCTGTCGTCTGGTCAATGAGAATAATAACCCCTGCCTGAGCATTAACCAGTTCAATTGTCAGTCTCATCACCTCGTCTAAAACCTGCTCAAAGTTGCTGGCTAAATTAATTAATTGAGTAATTTTCTGCAAAGCTTCGAATCTAAAGTTCAACCTGTTTATAGTCTCTTCCAAGACAGAAATATCTTTTTCCATAATTATTCCCCCAATTCTTTAAAGCTCGAATTTATCCCAACGAAGATACAAGTTATTTTTATCAATTTAGCCTTAAAATTAACATTATTCCTACTGCTATAGCAGTATTGAAAATTAAGTCGAAGAAAGAAGAAAGACGAAATCGTTCTTCCCTTCTCTTTCTGAAGATGACATATCCACCGTGAATTATCCAGATTCCAGGAATTGCAAGATAATAATATCCCTTCAGTAACATTAAGCCCACTATCAGCATCCTTTCCACAGCTTGAATATATCTCTTAGACGAAGTTAAATCTGCTTTTCCACTACCATAGAACAAATTCTTAATATAGGAGATTAAAATACCTCCACCAAATCCAATAGATATAAAGGCAATTGCATATATTACTACATTATTATCATTGTATAGAGAAACCAATTTTGAAAGACCTTCTGGTGGAATCAATTTTGCCAAGCCGAATGGAAAGAGCATACCGAGAAAACCTATATGTAGAAATTGGTCAAGGAGAAATACCCAAATATTATTCAGGTGATACTTTTCAAAGACCAATACTTTGAGCCAGTCTTGTATGGCGTGAACAACCCAGAGGAAGAATATAAATTCCCACATTCTGGTTAAGTTCCAGTAAGGCCAGACTAAAAGAACCGCAAGTAACCCAAAGATGCCACTGTGGACAAAAGAGCCTAAGGGAGATTTGGTTTTGAACCGATATATGCTTGTAAATTGCAAAGGAAAGTCAGCAATTACATGAGCCAAAAGTAACCTATAAAAAACGAACATTTTTTAACCCTTTCCCGAATTCCGGGGACACAATACTTAATTATTTAGCCAAAAAATGAGAACGCAAAAAATGACTCTGACCCCTTTTCTCCTTTTAACTTACTCTACCCCCAAAACCTCATATACTTGAACTAACTCAGCTTTTCCTCTGATAGCCATTGGTTCCAGAACTTTTGCTTTAACGATATCCTTCACCATTCGAAATGAATCTTTTCATCTTTTCAATCCACTATTTGGAGTAGCAGAGCTTGCTCTGCGTCATTAACGCGAAACAAGTTTCGCTACTCCTTTATATTTACGTTACATCCTTATAGTCAAGGATATCCTATGCGTATTCCCTAAGTCGCCATAGGGAACCCAGACATAGTCTACTGCCATCCTCTTCCAGACAAATCCTGCTCCTGCCGAAAGTCCCGACAGGGCATTTAAGTCCTTAATGGTATTAGTCTTATATCCTGCCCTTGCGGCAAGTGCAATATCTTTCATCTTCTGGTAAACGAACTCAACACCAAAATGTCCGTTGGGAACATTATCTATGGGAGCATTGACATCACAAGCCAAGATGAGCTCAGATTTGATTGACTTCAGGTCATAAGTTTTAGCTATACCTGCTTTTATGTTGAGAGGCAATGGGTCGCTCTCTTTAACAAACTTTATCTTTGGACCGATATTCTGCACTGCAAATCCCACCTGCAATTTATCTCTTGAAAATTTCCCTCTTCGTATTCGAAGAGGAACTCTATAGATTAGTCCTATATCTATTGCTCCACCCCAGGCTGTCTCACTTTCTATCTTCTGATGGATTAGCTTCGCATTGGCGCCAATGGAGATTGACCTACTGATTTTACAGGCATAGGCTCCTGCCACAGCAATATCGTATGCTGCAAAAGTTCCTTCAGGCTCTGTGGTCTCAGTGGTTCTCTGTTCAAGACCCGTCGTATATAAGCCCATTGCGCTGATTCCAAAGCCGTGAGTTCCTTTTTCGGATTTGATAGGCTGCACATATCCCAAAAATTCGTACCTCATACCTTCCAGCCACTCATTGTGCATAGCAGTAATCTCTCTCTCTTCCAGTAAAGCTAAACCAGCGGGGTTCCAGTAAATAGTATTGGCATCATCAGCCACAGCTACAAAAGCGCCCCCCATTGCCACAGGACGCGCGCCTGCCTCAATCTTCAAGAAAGTTGCTCCGGTTGTGCCTACCTTCTCTTTGGAAAAGATTCCTGCTGAGCTTGTAGAAACAATCAACGGAAGAGAGATAGCAAGGAGTAGAAATATACCCATTACCCCGCTTTTCCTTCCCATTCTTCCTCCTTTTCAATATTAAGTATAATACAGGTATTATAATATTTCAGTGATTAAAGTCACGATTTAGATGTGATTTTAGTCACAAAAATAAAGGGCGGACCTATATTTACTCCGCCCTTATTATACCATAAATACTAAAATCTGTCAGTAACCAAGGTCACAAAAAGAGCTCATCGTCTTTAGGTAGTGTAGCCCTTCATGGGCGTAGTTTTTACGGGGATAAGTCTTTGGGCAACCATAAAGGTCGCCCCTACGCGACCAAAACCTTTACGGGCATAAAGCCCTACACTACAATAACTAACCTTCCTATTGTAGTTTATGATTTTTTAGAAAAGACGTTAATTGCGGTTCCTATTGTGTTACAGTGAATATCAACGGTATCGCTAACTTCAAACGCATAACCACCAGCTAGAACTATACAGAGCGGGATATTCGCATCCTTTGCCCAGCCGATTACAAGTTCATCTCTCTTTTTCAATCCCTCTATAGTCAAAGAAAGCCCTCCAATCTGGTCTCTCTCATACGGGTCAGCACCAGCCACAAAGAGCACTAGTTCTGGCTGGAAAGAACTTATTATCTCAGGAATATTCTCTTTTAGTTTTCCTAAATACTCCTCATCGCCTGTTCCATCAGCCAGTCCTATGTCCATGTCGCTGGGAGGCTTAATAGCAGGATAATTATTCTCCTGATGGATAGAAAAAGTGAACACGTTTCTATCTTCTTTGAAAGTATACGCTGTCCCATTTCCATGATGGAGGTCACAATCAACAATCAGGGCTTTCACTATCTTCTTAGCTCCCTGAAGATGCCTTATCCCACAGGCTATATCATTCAACACGCAGAATCCTTCTCCGTGGTCGGGAAAAGCATGATGAAATCCGCCGCCAATATGTATTCCCAAGCCACTTTCAATTGCATTCCTGCAAGCCTGAATAGTTCCACCCACGCAGAGAAGAGAAGCCTCAAGGAGTTCCGGCGAGTAGGGAAGTTCCATCGTGAGTATCTCCATCATTGATAACTTCCCCTCTTTGAGTTTATTGAGATATTCCTCAGTATGGACTGATAAGACGTCTTTTTCATCAGGCATAGGTGGTGAAAGGAAATCATCCTCTTTAAATAGTCCCTGTTTAATCAATTTCTTTTTAATCAATCCATACTTTTCGGTAGGGAATACATGCGCACCAATGTCTACTCTATATTTTTCTGAATATATAAGTTTAGTCTTTGCCATTGTTCTCGAATTCTGGGGACACAATACTTAATTATACATTTTATACTCTAGCCTCCCTTTCGGGAGGACTCCAAAAGAAGAAAAATAGAGTTGACCCCATTTTCTACATGAGGAATTCCAATATTGCCTTTTGTACGTGGAGTCTATTTTCTGCCTGGTCAAAAACAATTGAATTTGGCCCGTCAAGCACACCGTCGGTTATCTCTTCTCCCCTGTGGGCGGGAAGACAGTGCATAACCAGAACATCCTTCTTCGCTTTCCCCATGAGTCGTCCATTAACCTGGTAAGGCTTGAATACTTTCAGTCTTTTTTCTCTTTCCTTTTCCATCCCCATACTTACCCAGACATCAGTATAAATAACGTCAGCTTTCTTGACTGCCTCTTCCGGCTCATGCGAGACCTTAATATCTGCCCCGGTAGCTTTTGCCAACTTCATGCCTTCTCCGAGAACCTTCTTATCCGGCTCATATCCAGGCGGAGTAGAGATAACCAATTTCATCCCCAATCTTGCTGTCCCATTAATCCAGGAATTGGCTACGTTATTACCATCACCAACAAAAGTAACTTCTATCCCGGATAACTCTTTAGCTGAGAGACGAGAAAGTATCCCCTTCTTCTCGGCTATGGTGAATATGTCTGCCAATACCTGACAGGGATGCAACAGGTCACTCAATCCATTTATTACAGGAATGGTCGACTCCTTTGCCAATTCCACGACATCCTGATGCCGATATGCTCTTACCACTATCCCATCAACGTATCGGGATAGAGTCTTTGCCGTATCTCCTATCTCTTCTCCACGACTCAACTGGAGGTCCTGGGCATTCAAAAATAGTGCGTATCCCCCCAATTGGTACATTGCTACTTCAAAGGAGACTCTGGTTCTCGTAGAAGGTTTCTGGAAAACCATTCCCAGAACTTTCCCTTTTAAGGTGCTTTTAGGTTCCTTTCTCTTCTTCAGTTCTCTTGCAGAAAGAAGAATCTCTATTATCTCATCTGAAGTCAAATCCAGGATTGAAATTAGGTTTCTTTTCCCGCTATGGCTTGTCAATTTTATCCTCCTAAAAAGTGAATTAACAAAAAAACTCCCCTTTATTGAAAGGAGAGCACAAGTAAAAAAAAATTATTTCCCTTTAATTGGATAAGTCCCGAACTCCTTGGCTGCCTCATACATTGCCACAATGTTCTGGGGAGGCGTCTCTGGTTGTACATCGTGGGAGGGTGCAAGAATATAACCACCGCCGGGAGCAAGTATGTTAATCACCCTTCTTACTCCTTCTCTGACTTCCTCAGGTGTGCCAAAGGTCAAAAGCCGCTGAATATCTATTCCTCCCAAAAAACAAATCCTCTCCCCGAAATCTCTCTTGAGCCTTTCTGGTTCCATCTGATAAGCTAAAGGCTGAATAGGATTTAGTACCTCAAAGCCCACCTCGATAATATCATTTATCAGTGGGTAAATCGAGCCACAACAGTGGAGGAGAATTTTCGCTTCTGTATATTTCTTTATCTCTTTAACGAGTTCCGCCCAGTATGGTTTAATATATTTTCGGAAATCCTCAACGGACATAAAAGGCTGAGTCTGTGCGCCCATATCATCGCCAATACAGACTATGTCTATATACTTTCCTACCCTACCCAGGAACTCCCGCGCAAAAGTCTTCGAAGCTTTCAGTATCCTGTTTGCTAGTGCTGTAAAAAATTCGACATTTATTCTCATATCCATCATAAAATTATTGAACCCACGGACAAAAGCATACCGGTGAAAAACATTGGGAACCCAGGTAGATATGGCATAATCTGTATGCTCGTGAAGATGTCTTGCTTCTTCCTCTTTCCCCTTTACATATACAGGATTTTGATAGTCTGACCAGAATGGGTACTCCTCTATATCCTTCTCCGATATTGCATCCTTAAGAGGAGCAAGCGTATCGGGAATAGAAAAATATGGACCAGCCGGCTTACATATGAGCCCATGATTATCTAAGTCTCTCAGAGTCCCATCCGAGAGTCTCTCCATTCCCAGTCCTCCGGCACCTAAATTTCTTATATCCACATTAAATTTCCTCAATATCCTCTCATCAATATTACTCACAAGGTTCAGAAGATAAACAATCTTTGGTTCAGGGTAATCGGAAATATCTAAATATTCACAGAGTGCCTTATAACCATAGGGAGGAGCGTTTACTATACTCCAGTTGCGATTGCCAAAATCGACAGGAACTCTATCCGGTTCTCTATGTTCGATAACTTGTAAAACTCTCTCCCGGGAAGTCATCTCAACCATTTACCAACTCCACTGCCTTCCTGGTTGCATCCCTCGAACTCCTCGCATATCTATCTGCACCAATTTTTCTGGCAAACTCTTCATCAAGGGGAGCACCACCCACGATTACCTTAACTTCTTTTCTGATGCCATCTTTCACCATTGCATCTATAATATCCTTCATACCCAACATAGTGGTTGTGATTAGGGCAGATATTGCCACTATGTTTGCCTTTTCCTCTTTTACAGCGTTTACGAACTTTTCGGAAGGAACATCCACTCCCAGATCCACAACTTTAAAGCCCGAGGCTTCAAGAGTAGATACAACTAAATTCTTCCCCAGGTCATGTATATCGCCACTCACAGTCCCGATAACCACAGTGCCTCTTCCTCTTTCCCCTTTCAGATGAGGTTTTATAATCTCCGTGGCCCGTTTTACCGCCTCTGCTGCCACTAATAGGTCGGGTAAAAAATACTCTCTCTTCTCGAACTTATCTCCTACTAAATTCATCCCTTCCATCAAACCCTTTTCAATCACATCATGCGGGGAAACACCCTTGTTGAGGATTTCCTGGGTTAAAGCTTTCGTTTTTTCAACGTCCCCAACGAGAACAGCTTCCACAATTTTTTTGAATTCCAATTTCCCCATCTCACTTTCTACCAAGAACAAAACGGTAGTCGCAGGCTTCAGCCTGCGTATATAAACGCAACCTAAAGGTTGCGGCTACCAAATTATTTTTTAACGACCTCTTTCTCTTCCTTTTCCATCTTCTCGATTTTTTCCAAAAGCGGCGTCATTATTCTCTCAATTCTGCTTTTTGTAATCTGATAGGTATACTGCTCGGCATCGGACAGTGGCTGTTTGAATGGACCCATAGGAAACCCTCTAAGTTCCATCGCTGCCTTAAAACCTATGGGCATAGTAAGAGACCACATCGCCCTCAAAAGAATCAGTATCGAGAATTGAAGTTCTCTCGCCTCATCGTAGTTCCCTTCCTTAAAACACTTATGTAGCCGTTTCAAAATTTCCGGCACGATACATCCTGCAGCTACCATACATCCCGTTGCGCCCATCATAAGCCCGGGAAAGAATATGTCTTCTCTTCCTAACAGGAGAGTCAGGTCTTCACCGATTATCCTTATTTTATCCATAAAATGTACGATATCAACCATACTCCCGCTACTATCTTTCAAGGCGACCACATTTTCTCGCCTGCTCAGTCTTTTTACCACATCATAGGTTATTTTATTAGCAGCAAAAGGAATATTATACAGCACAAGGGGAATACTAATAGAATCAGCGATAATCTCGAAATGCTTTTCTACAATTTCCTGAGAGACGGTGAAATAGTAAGGCGCGCAAGCCACCACTCCGTTACAGCCTATCTTTTCCGCATGCTTGGCCAAAATCACAGCTTTTTCAGCGCAGGAAGCACTCACTCCAGGAACAACAGGAACCCTTCCTTTTGCCTGGTCAACACATATATCCATTATCTCCATATTCTCCTCAGGATTAAGATGCACAAACTCGCCCACACTGCTTACTGGATATAGCCCGTCTATACCTTTATCTATCAGAAAGTCTACTATCTTCCTTAGGACAGTTCCATTGACTTTCCCTTTCTCATCAAAGGGCGTCAGCATCGCTGCATAAACACCTTCTGGTCTAAATATTTCTTTTCCCATCTTTTATCCTCCTCCTAAAAATGGAACAAATGCTAAATTATCTCCTTCTTCCAATTTGCCTTTATCTTCCAAAACCTTCTTGTAATTTCTTCCATTTATGAGAATGACAAATCTTTTGTCCAGCTTCTCTTTTATCCCTATTTTAGTCCTCGAATCTATCTCTTCCAGAGCCTGCTGGAAGTCCTCGCTGACTTCCATTTCCAATTCTCTTTCGCCTTGATAATCTCTGGGCATAGCAAAAAATTTGGCTTTAATTTTTACTTTCATTTCTTTTAAATATTGTTCAAAAAATTAAATTTGGTAGCTGCAAACTTTAGTTTGCGTCAAGACGCAGACTGAAGTCTGCTACTCCTTTTTCTACTTGTATTTATCGAGTCCGAGTTCGGTAAGTTTCTCCTTGGTGGGTCTACCCTCTCCATCCCAATGCCTGATTAGATAATACTCTTTTAACATTGTATCAAGGTCAACTACAATACCTTTTGTCGGTCCTTCCTTAGTAGGCTCTCGGAGTAACCTTTGGGGAAGGGTGTCGTCTTTTGCTGAAATTCCTTCCCTCATTGAGAATAACCTTGTTAGATTATATATTCTTTCGCCAATCTTCAGAATATCCTCTGTTGTCTTCCACTCCTTTATTCCCGTGAGACTCTGAATGCACCTGGTTATATGGCGCTGAGTCAGTCCGAAATTCAGAAATAAACAGACAACTGCCGATTGGATGACTGCATAAAAGTCTTGCTGATTCTTCACAAGCTCAGCCTTAAATTCTGTAGCAAAAGGGTCCATCCTCTCCCGGACATCTAATATCTCAGCTCCTAATGTCCATGCCCTTAAGTGGCATGCGCCCCGGTCGCTGGTGGCATAGGCAAGGCCCATTCCAAAAGCGCCTCGTGGGTCGTATGCCGGTATTTCCATCCCCTTTACATGCATTGCAAATTTCTCAGTGCCCTTACCCAACTCCTTAGACATCTGGCGAACACCCTGGCTCATCAATTCTCCAACGCCTTCTCCTTTTGCCATCATTTCTATAAATTTTATTATTGCTTCGTCGTTTCCGAACTTCACGGGAAAACCAATCTGCTTTTCCGAGAGAATCCCTTTTTCAAAGCACTCCATGGTGAAGCCAATCACATTTCCTGTAGAAATAGCATCCAAACCGTATTCATCACAAAGATGCTCGCCATAAATTATCGAGCCAATATTGCTATTGCCACATTGAGCGCCCAAGCTCCACATATTCTCATATTCAGGGCCCTCTGTAAACTTTCCCTTATATTTACCATCGTCTACCCGGGATGCCTTGCTACAGTTTATCGGGCAGGAAAAACAGGCTATATGTCTCTTATAGTACTTTTTGTCAAGCACATCTTCATTACATTCTTTTACTTTTTCAAACACTCCGGTTTGAAAATTCTTAACTGGATGAGCTCCTGCCTCAATCATAAATGAATAGATGGAATTAGTTCCGTACTTGGGTCTTCCACCTCCTGTGTCAGGGCTGACCGTTAATTCATTATATGCTTCTGTACAAATCCTCATAAAACCGTCGAAATCGTGAATTCTAATACCCTTAGTTCCTTTTACGACAATAGCTTTGAGGTTCTTTGACCCCATTACAGCTCCTGAACCACCTCTACCGAAACCCCTACCTCCGGAGACTATATTGGCAAACCTCGCTTTTCTCTCTCCTGCTGGACCAATACACATAAATTGGCAATTCTCTCCATGTTTTTTCCTCAGCAGTTCCTGAGACTCAAAAGTAAACTTACCCCATAGATCTTTACCATCTTCAAAGGAAACTCCATCATCTTTAATAACCAGCACCGTCGGCTTCTTCGCCTTTCCCTTGATAATTATGGCATCATAACCGGCCATCTTAAGCTCGGGGCCAAAAAATCCGCCACAATGGGAATCAAGCCAGATGCCAGTTAACGGACTTTTAGTGCTGAGGACAATGTGACCGCTTGCCGGCATTAAAGTCCCTGTTAAAGGTCCAGTAGCCATAACCATAATGTTATCCTGAGATAAGGGGTCACAACCAGGCTTTAGCCCGTCATAAAGAATCTTCGCCCCAAATCCCTTGCCTCCCATGAAGTTTACAATCAGGTCAAAAGGAGTATCCTCAACAACATAATTAGAGGAACTCAAGTCCACCGTTAGAATCTTTCCAGCATAACCAAAATATTTATTATTACTCATGTCAGATCTGCTCCTTATGTTTTACTAAATACTTTTACGGGGCACCATTTAACGCACAGATATTCTCCCTTACACGTATCACAGAGAATAGGTTTCTGAGTTATTTCACTAACTACCACGCCGTCAAAAGGGCACGCCTTTACGCATTCAAGACAGGCAGTGCATTTTTCCTGGTTAATTCTTAAATAGCCGTTAACTCTTTCAATGGCATCATACTCGCACGCTTCAACGCACTTTGGCTTCTTAC
>Ga0307376_10003250_pt1 | contig 15238 bp, 7 predicted proteins | sample TR2MG_FD_202536 | JGI IMG/M metagenome (GOLD analysis project Ga0307376, IMG submission 202536) | Soil microbial communities from Risofladan, Vaasa, Finland - TR-2 | ecosystem: Environmental > Terrestrial > Soil > Coastal area > Acid sulfate soil | place: Finland: Risofladan, Vaasa | collected...
ATCCCGCTCGCTGGATGCATAGGGTGACAACCGGGCATCGATGGTGATTTGGTTCAATACATCGTAAAGCATTGATCCCATAGCCAGCGAACGCGGACTATCTGCATTGGGCTCAAACTTTTGCTGACCAAATTCTTCAACAACGCTGGGATGATTGGGTAAAACCAATCGTGTTCCATCTACTGCCAAAACGCGCATGTCATGCCAAACGTAATACTCCGCACCATCATAAAAAGTATCGGCAGCTACTTCGTTTAATCGCTGAAAAGCCCATGGATTTAACTTAGCCCTGGCTTGAGTAAACGCCCCTTTGGTAACTTCCCTTATTTTAAAATCGCTTCTGGAAATTGCTTTAAAAAAATTATCCAGTTCTCGTTGTATGGAACTCTTAAAGTTGATGATTAATACTATTAAGTTGTTGAATGTCAGCTTTCTATCTCGTGAAAATACCTCTTTTCGGCCGTCTTTTGAACGGCTCCTAAACTCTTCATTGTCAAGTTCATACGTTATGTTTTTAGTTAATTTTTCACGATAATCCGCTTTCTTGTTAATACTTGGGTTACCCCCTATATACCTTATACAAGATAATCAACTATTCCTAAATTACAAACATTTCAAAGAACTATTTTAACTATATTTGCATTAAAATCAAGCCTCTCAGAAGATTTCCTTAACTAAACGACATTGATAATTGATTTATTAAATATCAAGTTAATATTAAAAACCTCACTATAAAATTACGAAAAAAGATTAAAACTAATGAATAAAATTAAAAATCAATTTAAAAATATCTTTTTTAGTAAGTGTGGAAACCTATTTACTTCTAGGTCTTTCTGATATATTATATGAAAAATATATAAATTATGGATACTAAGTAATAAGCTAGTTTAATCATTATTAGAAAAATTTCTACGTTTTAAAAAAAACAGTGCCAGAATGCCAAGGAAAAGGAGCATAAATAATCCTATTTTGAAAAAATTTGGAAATTTTAACATTTTATTAGATTGGTTATCTGATATAGTTTCATAACATCCGATATTTGGTGGATTGCCTATTGAGATACCATCCAGATCAAATGCTAATCCGGAAATATTAATTCCAGCATCTATAGAAGGTGAATCTGATTTTGGATGGAAGTATTGTTTTGAATCAAAATCCGGGTTCGTAGATTTATTCCCTGTATTCGAGTAGTTTAGAGGGGTTCCATCAAGCTTTATATTATTTCTATGAACGTTGTTGAAAAGAATATTGTTTTTAATATTCAAAGTAGAAAGGTTATCTCCAGATTTTCCATAGAACCAATAATAACCAATATTAACAAAAATATTATTAATAATATTAATCTCGTTCCCGTTAACATATCCTCCTATTCCAACTCCATAATATACAGGATTCGATTCAAAAGCATAAAAAATATTATTGTATATATTAAATGTCCCTAAAATAAACCTTTCTGTGTCTTCCCACAATCTGATAATACCCCAACCTCCTCCATTGTTTCCAATATTATCGAATAGATTATATGAAATTTCCTGGTTCATAATCTTACTACTATCTCTTGGGGTGTAATGAATCCCGCAGTATAAATTTCTAAAATGATTATATCTGATTACTATATCACACTGATCCCACTCCAAAATAATACCCTTTAAAAATGATACTGAAGAAGTCTGGGGACCTAGTGTATTATTATGAATATAAGCTCCATATTCATAAGAATTTTTACTAACATGATTCAGATCTATTGACCCGGTAATTATATTATTGTATATCTCAATTCCAAAAATCCAATTACCCTCAATACAAAAATCCCACAAACTTGTATCATCCTTAAATAATACATTATTAAAGATTTTTAGTCCTTTTACCCAACCTCCATTTGGCCAAATTTTTATTGGCCATCCATTTGTTCCAGGTTTCCTTCCAGTTTGACTAATGTTGTTTTCATATATTAGCATTCCCTCATGGCCACCAATATTTAATGCTCCCCTTGCAGCATTTGTATAAGCAGCACAATTAGTCATTATGTTATTATAAAATTTGCTACCCTTTACATAATTAATAGGTGGTGTAGTTTCTGTTCCCCCGTCACCCGTCCAATAGATACCTGTATAATGAAAATCAACAAAAACACAATGATGTATTACAACATTGTTCCTTCGGGATATCCATACAGCCATTGCTGCAGTAAGATTATCACCATCAAATTTTAAATAGCTAATACTTTGATTGCCATCAGCTAATGACGCTGATCGCATATCAATTATAGGATTCCATTCAGTTACAAGCAAAGTAGAAGTGATAACTGAACTATTCCCTGTACCTATTACGCTAACTCCTACTGCAAGTTTTGACGCTATTGTCTCATTATAGACACCAGCTTTTAAATAAATTGTATCTCCCGGTGTTTTAACCTTATTTGTAGCGTTGGCTAAAGACTTCCAGGGAGAAATATTGGAACCATCACCTGTAATATCATTTCCATTTGGAGAAATATAAAAAACTCTTGCTGAAACTGAGAAGGATAAACATAATAATACGATAATAAATAATATTCTTGAAATTGGAGAAATTTTCACTGGATATTATAATTTTTTATAAGTTATAATATTGTACAAAATAAAATATATAAAATTATTAAATAATATTTATGTGTAAGAAAAAAGTTATTATAAACTAATAATCAATTGAAACTAATTTAGAACGTTTTCATAAATACTATCTAATTGTTTTGTTATACCCTCACCCAATAACTCCTTTTCAAATGTATTTTTAATATTTTTCCCAAAATGTTGCCGTTCATTATGATCCATAATCAATCTGGATATATGTTCTGATAACTGCGATACATCTCCGGGGTGGAGAAATAAAATATCATAGTTATGGTTAAAGATATCAGGTAATGCTCCTATTTCAGAAGCTATCACGGGAAGACCCGCACAAGCTGCTTCAATAACTACAATAGGGAAATTCTCTGTATAGCTAGGCAAAAGTAGTATGTCGGATTTTTCGAACCATTCTTGTTTACCAGCATCCCATACTCCTTTCTTAATTTCTACATTTGTAAGCCCTTTATCGCTGATTAGCTTTGTTGCCTTTGCAAAAACGCCAGCTTCCCTTTCATCACCAATTATCACCAGTTCAAATGTATCTCTTTTCTCAATTAAGCTTACTGCATCAAGTAAATCAAAAATCCCTTTTCTACTATCCATGAGATTAAAACCTAACAGGACAACTTTGTCTTTCTTATTATAACTCCTTTGATAATGCAAAAAATGAGATTCAAAGTCCCGATCTATTAGATTGTGCAAAACCTTAACCTTTTGATATTCAAAATTAATATATTGCAAAACATTTTTTCTCCAGGATTCGCTCAAAACAATTAGAATATCCAGTCTATTAAAATGTCTTATAGCAATCCTTTTTCTTAACTTACCTGTCTGATTCCAAAAATCAATAAAAGCACCTCCATGCAGGTGACCTATTGTATGCTCCACACCAAGCCACTTTGCTGTAGTTAAAAACAATAAACTCTTTTCCATGTTCCAGTAAGAGGTTATTGGGTAATGAACAATATCGGGTCTTTCTTTAATTATTATAATTATCCATTTTATATAATGTGTGCAGAAATAGAATAAATTCCAAAGATTAAAAGAAGCTAACTTTGTTCTTCCCATTTTTCTTTCCATCATAAAGGGAACAAATTCGTATTTATACTTCAGGGCTTCTATATACTCGCGAGTAATCAAAGGTATTGGCCCCTTTATAGTATTGCTTAGGAAGCCTATCAGGATTTTCTTTTTCTTAACAGATGATCTCATCAAGTATATATTATCATTTTTTCGATCTAAACGGAATAGCTCAATTACTAAAACTATTAGATATTATTTCCGAAGCAACTTCAATAATTTCTTACGGTTTACAGATTCATTCCCTGGCTTTAGCTTCATAATTGTATTCCATCGGGAGCCAAAAAATAGTTTGGTTTTAAAATATATCAGTTTGTCTCCGGAGGATAATCCATAGCGGGGCATGTTCAACAGGTCAGTATGATAATTAAAAGGGCCTGATTGTGTTGATAATGCACATTCACAACCATTTTCTTCTAAAACACGTATTTCTCTTTGTCCAATGTCAAATCCTGGTAAACCATTAGGATAGGCAAAATACTTAATCTCATGCCCGAGAATTTTCTTAAGATCAGAGATTGATGCGGTAATTTCATTTCTTGATATTTCAATTTCCTCATTAGCTAAAATAGGGTGTCTTAATGTATGTGCCCCTACAGTAACCAATCCCGAATTTTCCACTTCCTTTAATTCATTCACCGACATATTCTGACAAAGCTTCTTGTCAACTTTAATTTTTTTCTGATACCTGGTGATAATTTCCCAGATCTGATCAATTTTTAAACATCTGAAAATATCGATCAAAGGGAAATGTTTTAAATCTTTTACTTTTATATTAATAACTTCTGAAATTACCATTATAAGATTATGTCTGTCATATCCGACAATCTCCTGAAACCAGAAGTTCAATTGATTTACAGCCACATCGGAGGACACAAAAATAGTTGCAGGTATCTTATGTTTTTTAAGGACAGGAAAAATTACCTCATAAAATGATTTGTCTCCGTCGTCAACCGTTATATGACATAATTTTTTCAAATCACACTTTCTTTGACAACAACTAACTAAATCAGAGATACTTATTGGATTATATTTTTTTTTGAGAAAAAATAAAATATGTTCAAACCAAATAGGATCATTTACCTTATGAAAGTTAATAATTATGCCCATTTTTCTTACTATTTAATTCTCGCTTTTAATTTAAAACGAATCATTCCAAAACAACTTCCATAAAATATTTTGCTCCTAAACAGCCTCATATTTTATATTTTTTCTACTTTTTGTATTACTTAAGAGATAAAAAATCAATATCAGCATCAGCATTGGTTACAAATAAGCTGATATTTTTTTCAATTGGAAAATTAGTAACGATATGTTCTTTAGAACCTGTTCTGAAAATTAGAGGATATAAATTAAACCTGCTGAATTCAATCGATGTTCTTAAAGTCACTAACGGGAATTTATTTCTCCTGCCTAACTTAGATGCTGCCTTAAGTATCAACTTATATTGCTCAGGCTTTTTAAAATTAAACCTGAAATCTACGATAGAAAGAACTAAAAAATCTCCTTCGATTGAAGGCCTGACAACGAAGTAACATTCATCAGGTTCGGACGGATTATCATGTTTTAAAATGTAGAAATAGTACTTTGTAAAATTCTCAAAAAACCTGTTTTTAATAAAATGTTCATCCCTGACAAATTCAATATCTATTTCAGGATCACTCCAATAACCATTATTTGGAATGTTTAGTTCGTTTACGCTTGAAACCTTTTTGAATAAATAATTTCTGATTTTAAGTTCATCTGGAAAGTTGAATTTATCCAGTGTGGGTATTCCTAATAATTTTATTTTGAATAAAGGCAGCTTAAATGACCAAAAGTTAAAAATAACATATTGATTTGTCACACCAATAAATCTTGTTCCCAATTCTTTTTGAATCTTGAAATTAATATCTGTTGTACCAAATCCAAATGCTGTACTTATGTTACACATTTCAATAATCAGAAGCAGGCCGGCAGCTCCCCTGTATTGCTCTTCAACGAACATATCATGACCCCAGAACACTTTCTCCTCTTTGCCGTTTATTCTTGCCTTGGTTGGAAAATAAAGAGTGCAGCCTACAATTCTACTTTCATCATTTAGAACTAGTAAATTATTTGAGTTATCATTTATATGCTCAGGTATCTGGAGCAATCTGTATTTAAGATAATCTTCCGACTTGTGAGGCCATATTTTTTTTGAAAAAGCTAATAGCTCTTCATAATACTCTTGTTTAAAATTAACTATTTCCATATTATACAATTTAAAAATTCATTCATTTAATAAGCACTTACCACTTCATATATGACAATTCAATGATTTTGTCATATTCAAAATGATTAAATGGCAATTATTTTAAGCCATCCACTTTTTTTGCCAGATCTCTAATATTCGGGCTGTCTAAGAACACTCGCAATGATAAATTTACCTTGAAAGCAGACTTAATTTTTGACACTACAGTTATTGCAAGAAGCGAATCTCCTCCAATTTCAAAGAAGTTATCCGTAATTGATAAATCCTTTTTCATTAATGCTTCACTCCAGATATTATAAATTATCTGTTCAGCAGGAGTTAATATATTAGCATTACTCTCTCCCATTGTAAGAGTATCTGTACTTCTATTATCAGATACTTTTTTTTCAATTTTACTATCTTCAATATCAGAAAATCCTTTCACTAATTCAGATGAAGAGCTGAGTTTTTCAAAATCCTTCGATAGTTCGAAATCTATCCAATATCGTTGTCTTTCATAAGGATATGTAGGCAAACTAATCTTACCCGGTCTGGTGTCTTTCATAAGAGCATCAAAATCAATGTTGATCCCGAGGGTAAACATATTACCCAATGCAGTTAATATTTTATACCGCTCATCAGTATGTCCGAACTTCCCTAAAGTGGAAATTATTGAGTTTTTATTGACCAGATCTTCATTCTGCCTGACAAGTGAACCCAGATGAGTATCAGGACCTACCTCAAGGAAAATGACATCTTCGGTTTTTGCAATGGTAGAAATACCCTGTCGAAAAAGGACACTGTTTCTTAATTGTTTAGCCCAGTATGCTCCGGAAGTGGCTTGTTCAGTAGTAATAAATTTACCTGTAAAACAAGAGATGAATGGCAATTCAGGAGTATTTAAAGTGAATTGACTAACATAATCGTTAAACTCAGATATTATAGGATCAAAAGCTTCCGAATGGAAAGCATGAGATGTGTTCAGACTAATATATGCAATGCCGTTACCCGCCAACAATTCCTCAACCTGGCTTTTATTTTCCGTTTTGAAAGAGATTGAACATGATGAAGGAGCATTATCCGCAGCAATTTCAAATCCTGAACTATTCAGACTCCTGAGTTTTCCTGAACTTGCCCGTACAGCCAGCATTTTACCATTTGGCATACTTTGCATTAATTGGCCTCTTTTAATAACAATTCTTAAGGCTGTAGGTAAATCAAAAACGCCCGCAATACAAGCTGCAGAATATTCACCTATACTATGACCAATAAGGTAGTCTGGTTTTATTTTAATATCTTCCAATACTTTAGCCAATGCATATTCGATAATGAATAGTGCAGGTTGTGTTATTTCAGTCGATGCCAGTTTTTGTTCACTATCTTCAATATTATTGCTTTCAAATAATAACGTTTTTAAATCAGAACCGGTTTCAGATTTTACAATATCAAAAGACTCATCAAGAATTTGCCTGAAAAGTCTGTTTTTGTTGTACATATCTCTTCCCATCCCAATATATTGGGCCCCTTGCCCCGGGAACATAAATGCAATACGTGAAACCTGACTATTCAGCTTACCATCTGTAAAATTACTTTTGCCTGATAGTATATCTTCAACACAGGTTGTTACCAAATAACTTCTGTGCGACATACGATTTCTTCCTGCTCCCAGTGTATAGGCAACATTATGAAAATGTAAATCCGAATTTGTTCTTAAAAACCCGATCAAGTTCTCTATTCTCTTGTTCAAAGAATATTCAGATTTCGCCGAAAGAAGAAGCAATTCCGGCCATTCAGATGGCAAGGCAGGTGTTTCTTCAACCCTAGGGGGTTCTTTAACTATAACATGAGCATTTGTTCCTCCTACTCCAAAAGAACTAACTCCAATAACCAGTGGTTTCTCTTCATTCCATTCTTTAAGTTCACTCTGGATAAAGAAAGGTGTATCTTCCAGATTCAAATGCTCATTTGGCTCAGAAAAATGTATTGTTGGAGGGATTAGACGATGGTATGCAGCCAGAGATGCTTTTATAAAAGATGCCACTCCGGCAGCTGCATCTGTATGTCCGATATTACTTTTAACAGATCCGATTCCACAGAACTGCTTTTTATCTTTTCCATTTGAGAATGCCTTATTCAATGCAGCAATTTCAATTGGATCGCCTAATTGTGTTGCTGTTCCATGGGCTTCAATGTAACTTATTTGTTCAGGAGACATTTCAGCCGATAACTGAGCCATTTTGATTACCTCTGCCTGTCCGTCAACACCTGGAGCTAAATAACTAATTTTATTATTCCCATCATTGTTAACAGCCCAGCCACTAACAGTAGCATATATAGTATCCCTGTCGCGGATAGCATCATCCAGCCTTTTTAATACAACAGCTCCAACACCATTACTGAATACAGTACCTTTGCCTTTTGCATCAAACGGTCGACATGCGCCATCAGGAGAAGTTATTGCACCTTCCTGATAAATATAACCACTCTCCTGTGGAACCATAATAAAAACTCCTCCTGCCAGGCATATGTCTGATTCATTACTGACTAAACTCTGGCATGCTTTCGATATAGCTACAAGTGAAGTAGAACAAGCAGTCTGTACATTTATTGCAGGTCCTCTCAGGTTAAACTTGTAAGCTGTTTTTGTAGGAAGATGGGCAACATCGTTACCTGTTAATATCGCTAATGATTCTGTTGTACGCATCCGGATATAATTTTCCATCTTTACCGGATCTCTTAGGACATTATTTAGAAGATATGTATTGATAAAACCTCCGGCAAATACACCAACAGCTCCCTGAAAATTAAAAGGATTAAAGCCAGCATTTTCAAAGGCATCCCAGGCATTTTCAAGCCAGACTCTGTGTTGAGGATCCGTTAAAGCTGCCTCCTTCGGGGTCATTTCGAAAAATCCGGCATCAAATTTATCAATATCCTCTAAGACACCTCTGGCTTTGACATAGTCAGGATTGTTTTTTAATTCATTATAATTAATCTCAAATTTCGAAAGTTCATCATCAGCGAAATGCTTTATAGTATCTCTGCTTTCAATTAGATTATTCCAATATTCATCCTTGTTCTTTGCTCCAGGAAACCTGCAGGCCATACCTATTACTGCAATATCACTTTTTGTTGTTGACAGGGAGACAATACCCTCATACGGAGGCGTCTTGAGAACCTCTATATTATTGCTCCCGTCAATAAATTCTGATAGTTTTCTTACTGTCGAGTATTGGAAAACATCAACAATATTTATTTTAATATTGAACTGCTTATAGAGCCTGATGACAATCTGGGGAATCAATACTGAATGGCCTCCGATATCGAAAAAATTATCAGTGTTGTTGAAATCATCCTTTTTTAGAAGCTGTTGCCATACTGACATAACGTTAATTTCTGTTTGCCTATTGCCAACTGATCGCCCAATGTCCTCTTCTGTACTTACTAAAGTACTTTTATTTAGCTCTGCAAGGATTCCCTCAAAGGAGATATATTTGTCAAAGACCTGATAATAAAAGTCATTCCTATTCTGGTATTTAATATCTATCGGAATAGCTTTTGCTTTATCATCCTCCTGAATTTCATGATTTGAAAGATCATTTTCAGGATCAAATGTAAATGCTGCAGCTCTTTCAACAGGAATACTAAAAATCTGATTATCATGATTACCTGAAACCATATCTCCAAAATTTGAAATCAGGAAATCTTCGGCAGGAATATTTTTTATGGTTTTATTGAAGTTTATTATTAAGTTATCTGAATTGTTAACCCTGGCTCTTTCACCTAAGAATGATATTAAAAAATGTTCCACCCCTTTCCCCAGCACACGGCAACTCAACAAAAATGTTTCCACAGAATACCCATTGAATTTATTGACAATTATAACACCAATAAGACCATAATCACCAAACCGGTCTGAGAGAGTAACCTGGAAACTTTCATAGTTGTTATCTTTGGAAACATTGAGAATCTCTCCTTCACTCTTTCTTTGTGTCGTAAAATTGAACTGGTTTGTTCGGTAAGTCAACTGTGAAATTCTGGGAATATTTTCCTCCTGAAATGGTTTAATATCAATTTTAAGATTTAATCCCTTAATGAAATCATTGTATGATTTTACAGAGGCTTTGAAACTACTTCGCACTGCTTCCTCTTTGTACTTTTCAGATCTTTTTCGGTCTTCTTCAGTAATACCTAACCTGTCGAAAATCCATGAGTTACTTAATTGTTTCCTGGTAAAACCATTTCCCGGCAATTGAATTGTCAGAACATCCTGAGCATTATTCCTTACTTCTGCGCATTCCATAGGGCTATCATCAATGAAGACAAAACTATCGAGTCCGATATTAATATCTTGAGCTAGCTGTATCAGATTTTCTGATTTAGGGTTCCAGTTAATCCTGTGAAAAGCAACATCTGTTTTCTTCAGTATCATCTGATTGTTCTTCTCAAATACTTCGAATACATCCTCTTCCCTGTTCTTACTGCATAAACATATAAGGATACCGGATTCAGATTGCTCAACCAGAAATCCCTGTAATTCTTTCTCTGCTGGTCCAATCTTAACACCAGTGGGTCCATCTTCAGCGACAACCCCTTTCCACAGTGTATTGTCACAATCGATTGCAATAGCCTTAAATGGGGAACTCAAAAATACATGTATCTTTCTGGCAATAATAGTTGATAAGGAGATGAAAAATTCATCTGAATATGGTATATGACCTGCCTCCTCTCCCATCTCTTCATAATAATCATAAACGTCATAAATATCAATGAGTTCTTCTGATTTTAATAACAAGACATTTGCCTTTGCCTTTAGAAATAGAGAGGTACTCTCTTCAGATTCATCAATAATTTTAGTAAGGATCGGATTATTTAAGATCATAGGTGATGGAGGACAAAATGCCAGAATATACTTTCCCCCTGAAGGTATTTTTAAAGCAGATGCTAAGGCATTCTCAAATTCATCAATCTTAGCCATTAAGTCCGGAATTGATTTATCAGTTCTTTTGTCAATAATCCAGTCTTCAAATCTTATCAAAAGAATATTAAAACCATCCCGATTCAAATTAAAATCACTTCCGGGATTTAATAGTTGAGAAAAAACCTGATTATACCCGGGGAAATTAATAGAATATTCAATATTGAATTTCTCAAGCCATGATTCCAGATAGGGTTTGACAGGTTCAACAGTAAATGTTCCGGTTATATTTAAATTAAGTACAGGTTTTTCTGGTTTTTTATTGTATTCATCTGATAGCCAAACAGGTTTAAGTTCAGAATCCTTAATAAGAAGATCAATGATCTTGATAAATTCTTCACTAAAATGGCTTATAGTATCATTATCAAAAAGATCTGTGTTATATTTTAGAGCGCACAAAAGTCTGTTATCATCATCAATAATCTCCATTGTCAGATCGACCTGTCCCTCCTGGTCAAAAATCTTATATGGTTTAACTGATAATGATCCCCATGCTGAAAATTCTTCTGTTTCCGGATCACCAAGAAAATGCAACAGAGGACCAAGAGATTTTTTATTCAAGTAATTAAAGATCACCTGGAAAATCGGAGTGCGTGACAAATCTCGTTTAGGAGAAAGTTTTTCAACGATAATCGGGAATGGAATTTCCTGATTTTCAAGACTCTCGTATAAACTGGCCTTGTTCTCATCTAAGAAATCTGTGAAAGATTTCTGACCATTGAGGGAGCATCCCAAAGGAAGAAGGTTGATGAAATATCCAAATATATCTTCATAGTCTTTGTTTATACGAGCCGCAGAAGGCAATCCGACACAAAACTCTTTCTGACCTGATATTTTAGATATGAAAAACTCAAATACTGATAATAATAATACATTGAAGGTTGTGTTGTTGTTCTTAGCCATAAGCTTTAGATCATTAAACCTGGTCCCCTCAATCCTGAATAGATAAGTGCTTCCATTGAATTGGTGAAAAGAGGGGCGTTTAAACTTTGCAGGCAGGTTGAGAATAAATTGTCTGCCAGAAAGGTGTCTTACCCAATAATCGATTTGAGTTTCTCCTGTTTTACTATTCAGAAACTTCAGCTGATCAAAAACAAAATTACTATAGTCTGAAAAAGGATTGGCTAAACCTATAGCTCTATTTTGAATTAATGAATCATAAATATCTATGAACTCTTTTAAAAGATTCCTGAGAGAAATTGCATCACAGATAATATGGTGAAAAATAAAACTCAGGATTGTAGAGTGGGTTGTGTTAACAATGGTAATCCTGAAAAGAGTACCATTTTCAAGATTGAACGGGACTCTGTATTTTTCATTTAAAAAATTCCTTATCTGCTCATTCGAAAGATTTTTACCATCTATCTGCTCAATTCCCACATTTATTTCGTTTAAAACTATCTGACAGGGGATATTGTCACTTCCTGGGAGACTGGCAAATATTGTCCGTAACAATGGATGTCTTGATGTCAGGTATGAAAAAGCACGTTTGAAGGCATCAATATTAATTGGATTAAGAAATTCAGCTGCCAGTGAAATATTATAAGAAACTGCATCGGGATTTACAGTATGTAAAAACCATAGAGCTTTTTGGTTCTGGGCCAAGGGTAATACTTTAATATTTTTGGATTTAGTATCCTTTAATATCCCTACAAAAAATTCCTTATTAGATTTTAAAAAATCAATTTTTGATGGATGAAGTTCCTTCTCCTCAACTCTATATTTTAGAATATCTCCTTCCATCCAAAGCTGCAACTGCTTTGGGAAAGAGTTATCAAGATCATTTTTCATAATTGGCCCTCCAACCACCTGTTTTCTGCATCAGGTTCATAATCTTCTGTATTATTCAGAGGAGCAGAGTTAAGATTATTTAATATCTGATCTATTATTTCTCTGATTGAACAGTTCTGAAGAATATCTGAAATGCCGATGTTAGTCTTAAAATCTGATTTCACAATACTACTTAATTCTGCGGCAGCTATAGAATCTATGTCAATATCGTTTAGTATTGTATCAGTATTGATATCCATTTGCGGCTGTTCCATAATTTTCTTTACCCTGTCAGTAAAATAAACCTCCAGCCTATCCACCTGATCTGAGGAAGTCAACCCTGTTAAATCATCAAAGTTCAAAGAGTGATTTTCTGATATGGATGAATCAATTTCGATAATACTCTCAATATTATTCTCATTTCTTGTATCCTTAACTCCGCTAACGGCAAATAGTTGCCTGAATATAGCATGATCAGGATGTTGCAGCATTTTATACCAATTCTCAATTAAAGATTCCAGAGTTTTCTTTTTCAGGAAGCCATCTTTCACCAGGCTTTTTGAAATATTAACATTTTCGGCTTTTAGAAATGGTTTATCACCTTCAAGTTCACTATGCACACATATAACATCCATGCTAATATCATCAAATTTCTCTTTTCGCATAAAACCTGGTAATTGTCTGGCTATTAAAGGATTTCCACCCTCACTGAATCTTGATTTAATATAAGCATTATACATCTCATCCAGTTCCGGGATAGGCGGATAAGTTAAGAGATGGTATGCAAAATCGTTACTTACAATAACAAATCTGCCTCTGGGCTTCAATATCCTCCTTACTTCAGAAATTGCTCTTGCAGGATTCTTCAAATGTTCAATTACTAAACGAGCTATAGCAAAATCAAAATAATTTTCCGGTAATTCCGTATCATAAATTGATGCTTGCTTTACTTCATATAACTTTTTACCATTAGAATAAGAATTCTTCTTTAAATGGTCAACCAGAAATGAATCTATTTCAAGAGCAGTGGCATCACAATTAGGCAGGTCTCTGGCAATATTACCAATCAGAAAACCCGGACCGCTTCCACACTCAATAAACTTCATTCCATCTTTTAATCCAATCTTAGTATATAAAGCAAATTCTCTCTGATAAAAAAGGTCAACTTGAAACTTAAGCCTGTTAACTTCAGAATCCTTATTTTCAGTGAAACTGTCTATTAAATAAGAGCCGTCTTTAATGCCATTATTCATCATTAATAAGATTTAAAATTATGTTAATCTAAAACATTTTCTGTTATTAATAAATTGCCAGCTCCGGCTTTTTATCTTTTTCCTGCCAATCCAACAATTGTTCACTTCCCACACCATATCTCACTTTCAAGACTTTTAGATATCTTTGTAACCAAAATGATCCATTATGTTAAAAATCAGAAAAAAAATAATGCGCATATTATTCTTATTATTCTTCATTTTTGTATCAGGGTTATTAGTTCTACTTGTAATCTACTTACTTTCAGATAAGCTTTCTAAAACGACTAGGGTTGAAGCAAATATACTTCTGGTTGAAGTTCAAAATCAGTATGCAATTGAAATGGCTTATGCTGAATTTATAAACAATAGATATGATAAAATTATTACAACTGGTATTGGTCTTACTTCCCATGAATATTATATGGTTTCCTCGAACGGATATCTGATCTTTTATCCACAAAGAGAATACTTATCGGATAACAATGTATCTGTCCATCAAATTGAAGTTGATTGTTATAGTGAATTAGACGGTGAAAATTCAGCACGATTTAATGTTTTTGTCAATGATTCCCTGATTTCTGAATTTTCAGCTGATAAGGAGAAACGAAAATATATGATTAACTGGGAGGGAAAACTAACTGATATCGATTCAATAATGGTACAATTTTTTAATGATGGAGTAGGTGATTACGGTGATAGAAATCTGTATGTTAAAGGAATAACTGTTGATAACCATATAATTATCCCTTATCAGGATAACTCCGAGTATGATATAGCTAATCTTGATGGTAAGAGCAGGATTGTAAACACTTACAGTTCTCATGCTGAATTAGCCAGAAGAATGCTAATCTCACTGGGTCTCGACTCTTCCATTGTTGTTGCAATTCCGGGAAAAAGAGTCAGGTTAAACAGAACTCTGTCAAGCGTTTTAGCATTTCGTGACTGGCTCAAAACATCAGATATTGATGTAAAAGGCATAAATATTGTTTCCATGGGCACTCATGCAAAACGAACTTACATGACATACAACAAAATACTCAATGAAAAATACAAAATTGGGATCATTTCACTACCTGATTACAGGGCCAACTATTCGAGAAAATATAAAGTTCTGAAAACAATTCGGGAGACTATTGCGATTGTATATTATTGGTTTATTCTTCTTCCTTATTGAGAAGTGAGCTAGAGTGAGCTAGAGTGAGCTAGAGTACTTAACCCACATTGCAGCTTTTGGTTTGCAATGTGCTGATATTATGAGCTATCATTTTTAAAAATTTCGGCAGGGGGGACAACGGATTTTTTTCTCACAAAAGGCGCATATTTATATTTTAGCAAG
>Ga0307376_10003253_pt1 | contig 15229 bp, 20 predicted proteins | sample TR2MG_FD_202536 | JGI IMG/M metagenome (GOLD analysis project Ga0307376, IMG submission 202536) | Soil microbial communities from Risofladan, Vaasa, Finland - TR-2 | ecosystem: Environmental > Terrestrial > Soil > Coastal area > Acid sulfate soil | place: Finland: Risofladan, Vaasa | collected...
AAGAATTAAATAAGAAAATTCTTCCTATCAAAACCTTTTTAATCTAACTCCTTCTCAAATTTATATGGATAAAAACTTACCAGAAATCAATGTTGGTGTTGTAGGTCATATAGACCACGGAAAAACAACCTTGTTAAGCAGGATTACTGGAAAGTTTACCGATACACATTCTGAAGAACTAAAAAGAGGTATAACAATTAAACTTGGTTATACAGAGACCCTTATTTACAAAGATAAAGACAATTACAACGCCAAAGGAAAAGGAAAGCCAATAAGATACGTAAGTTTTATCGATGCCCCTGGGCATGAAATGCTCATGGCAAAAATGCTTTCAGGTGCTGCAATTATCGACGCTGCAATACTCGTAATTGCTGCAAATGAGGGAATAAAACCCCAGACAAGAGAACATTTTATGGCTTTACAGGCAAAAGATATCAAAAATATAATAGTGATTCAAAATAAAATTGATCTTGTAAGCAAAGAGCAGGCCTTAAAAAATTACAAAGAGATAAAAGAATTTCTTAAAGGCACGATTGCGGAAAATGCTTTGATAATTCCTGTCTCTGCACAACAAGGAATTAATATTGAAAAAATACTCGAAGAACTTACAAAATTAAAAATTCCTGAAAGAGACCATCAATCAAAACCGATTTTTCTTGTTGCAAGAAGTTTTGATATAAATAAACCAGGAACAACCCCTGAAAAACTAAAAGGAGGGGTTCTTGGAGGAATTCTTAAAAAAGGTGTGTTAAAGGTCGGGGATGAAATTGAAATAAAACCAGGAATAAGTATAAAAAAACCACATAAAGAAACAGAATATCAAACATTAACAACAAAAATTTCGTCTTTATACAAAGGAAAAGAATCACTGGATGAAATAGAGCCAGGAGCAAGCGTCTCTATAGAAACAGCACTTGACCCTTTTCTCACAAAAGCAGATTCACTAACAGGGTGTATTGTTTCAACAAAAGGAGTTCTTCCTGAAATAAGCAAAAAACTTGATATTGAACCAAAATTTTTTGAAGAGGTTCTTGGTATTAAGGAACGCAAAAAAGTTGAAGACATAAAAACAAAAGAGCTTTTGATGTTAAGTATAAACACAACAATCACCATCGGAAACGTTGAAAAAATCTCTGACGATAAAATAGAATTCGCTCTGAATATCCCTGTTATTGCACTTAAAGGTGATAAGGTGGGAATAGCGAGAAACATCGATGGGCACTGGAGATTGATAGGATTTGGGAAAGTTTTATAAATATATTTTTTATAACAAGGATATGAAAAGAACCTTATTAGCGATATTCTTTATATTTTTAATATTCGGAATGTTAATGAATTTTCCGATGATTTCAGCAGATAATGGATCGGGACAGGCAAATAATCCAAATGTTATTTCTGCAAATAATGATTCTGAAAATGAAACTGAGACAGAAGATGAAGAAATAATTTGCTGCCATATTTTTGGTTATGGTTCTATGATGAAAAAAGTTAATAGTGAATATGAATTAATGGATGACGAAGAGTGTGAAGTTCCTAAAAACTTTGTTGGGGGAGGAAAAGAAAAGGTTAGCAGAAAAAGATGTGAACAAGGTTATACAATCAGAGTTCAAGAAGCAATTCAGACAAAAAACAAGTTAAGATTAAATGCCTCAGAAATTCCTGAAAATTGTACAAAAACAGGTTCTGTAATAAGGTGTGAACTTCAAAATGGAAAAGCAATGGTTGTTATGGCAGGGAATTCTGGAAACACAATTATTAAGTTCAATGGAGACAATGTTTCAACTAAAGCACAACTATATCATCACAACGGAGAAGTTTATGGGGTTTTTGAAAATGAAACAAAACTAATTGAATATCTTCCAGAGCAATTAAGAGAAAGAATAAGAGAAAGAACACGGGCAAGGCTCAATAATACAAACATTACTCTTAACGAACAAGGAGAGTATGAATACCAAGCTGAAAAAGAATCAAGATTCTTAGGATTGTTCAAGGTAAAAGAAAAGATGAAGTGGAACATTGATTCTGAAACAGGAGAAATCCTAAAACAAAGAGGACCTTGGTGGGGATTTTTAGCTAGCGATGTTGAAGAAGAGTAAAAAATTGAATTCTTAAAATTTATATCTCAATATTAGCTTCTTGAACTTGAATTAAATCTGTTACAGAATCACCAGGTGCAAGTCTAACAATTCTAACACCTTGCGTAGCTCTTCCCATAACACGAATATTTTTTAGACTTGTTCTAATTACCATTCCTTTTGCAGTTGTAATTATAATAGAATCTTTAGGATTTACAGAAATTGTTGTAACTATCTCTCCTGTTTTATCTGTGGTTTTTAAATTAATAACACCCTTACCAGCCCTAGCTGTTTTTCTATAATCTTTTACAGCTGTTCTTTTACCATAACCTTTTTCAGTGATAGTTAAAATAGCCTCACTTCTTAAAATCTCTAAACTAACCACTTCATCTCCTTTAGCCATTTTTATTCCAGTTACACCATAACTAGCCCTTCCCATATCTCTTACATCTCCTGAATTAAATCTAATTGCTTGTCCTTTCTTTGTTGCAAGTAATACTTCTTCTCCTTTTTTAACAACAGACACATTGATTAAAACATCTGAATTATCATTAGGAAGATTAATTGCTTTTACACCAGAAGCCCTTGGTTTTGAAAAATGTTCTAAAGATATTTTCTTAATAACACCATTTTTAGTTGCCATAAATAAAAAGTCTTCAAAATTACCAACAGAAATAACACTTGTAACTTTTTCGTCCTTAAGAGCTAGAAGATTAGAAAGAGATCTTCCCTTACTATATCTTTCAGTTTCAGGAATATCATAAGCTTTTAACCAAAGAACTCTTCCACGAGAAGTAAAGAACATTAAATAATCGTGAGTCGAACATGTAATCAACTGCTTTACAAAATCACCTGTTGCTAAATTACTTCCAATTACACCTTTTCCACCTCTTCTTTGCTCCCTATAAGATTTGACATCCATTCTTTTACAATAATTTTTATCAGTAATTGTTATTACAACTTCTTTTTTCTGAACAACGTCTTTCTCAGAAATCTCCCCTATTTTTTGCAATACATTGGTTCTTCTATTATCCCCATAATTCTTTTTCAATTCATTAACTTCTTTTACAATAACTTTCAATACTTCATTAATATCTGCAAGAATCTTTTCAAGCTCTTTAATCTGGTCTTTCAAACCTTTTTGCTCTTTCTTTAATTTATCTTGTTCAAGAGAAGTCAGTTGCTGAAGTTTTGTTTCAAGAACAGCTTCTGCTTGTTTTCTCGTAAAACTAAATTTTTTAATTAAACCTTCTAAAGCTTCTGTTTTTGTTTTAGATTTTTTAATAAAAGAAATAACTTCATCTATTTTATTTAAAGCGATTAAAAGACCCTCAACAATTTCAAGTCTTTCAACAGCCTTATTCAGCTCAAATTTAGTTCTATTAGTAATAATCTTTTTTCTATATTCAACATATTCTTTAAGAACAGTTTTAATATCAAGGATTTTTGGCTCTCCATTAACAAGTGCTAAAAAATTCACATTAAAAGAATCTTGAAGCCTTGTGTATTTGTAAAGTGCATTTATTACAAATTTAGAATTTGTTCCTTTTTTCAATTCTAAAACAATTCTTATTTTTCCCTTAGAAGACTCATCTCTTAAATCTGAAATACCTTTCAACTTTTTATTCTGGACCATATCTGCAATCTGGGAGACTAAAGTTGATTTATTCAACATATAAGGAATTTCTGTAATAACAATAGCTTCTTTTTTCCTAACTGTTTCTGTTGTTGTTTTACCCCTAAGAATTAATCTTCCTCTTCCTGTTCTGTATAATTCATCCATATCTCCTGAAACATATCCTCCTGTTGGAAAGTCAGGACCTGTAATTATTTTTGTAATTTCTTCAACTGTAATTCCTGGTTTTTTAATATAAGCAATAATCGCATCACAAACTTCTGTTAAATTATGTGGGGGGATATTTGTAGCCATACCAACAGCTATTCCAGAAGCACCATTAAGTAATAGGGCAGGTAATTTACCTGGTAATAAAGTTGGCTCTTGCATAGAATTATCAAAATTAGGGGTAAACTTCACTGTATTTTTCTCAATATCTTGAATAAGCTCTGAAGAAATTGGCATTAACCTTGCTTCTGTATAACGATAAGCAGCAGGAGGATCTCCATCGATACTTCCAAAATTACCTTGTCCAAAAACCAAAGGATATCTTAAAGAAAAATATTGTGCCATTCTAACCATTGCTTCATAAACAGCAGTGTCTCCATGAGGATGATATTTACCAATTACATCTCCAACAATTCTCGCAGATTTTTTTGTCTGAGTACCTGGCTTAAGCCCCATTAAATTCATAGAATACAAAATTCTTCTCTGCACAGGTTTTAATCCATCTTCAATAGCTGGAATAGCTCGACTAACAATAACAGACATGGCATAATCCAGATATGATTTTTTCATCTCTCCAGATATTTCTGTGTTCAATATGCCTTTATCATTATTTTCTTCTGGTTTCATTCTATCCATATTTTTTAATTAATTTATTTAAATAGACTATTAGTGGCTTTCTCCAGTCATATTCCAATTGGGTTCTTATGAGTTCGACTAAGCTTTCTTCTTGTTTTGTTAATTTTAATTTTTCAAGTTGTTTTACTTTTCTCAATATTTCATAATCTTGATTTGTTGACATTACATATTTTCTTTTTTCTGTTTTTGTTAGAGAAAATCTTTTTGTTAATTGTTTCTGTCTTTCCTTGACTAACATTTGATATTCCTTATCTTTTATAATTTCTTTACGTAGGTTCTCCCCTACATAACCTTGTTTCTTGTAGTAGTCTTCAATTTCTTGTAATGATTTCTTTGTCATTACGCAACCTCCTCGCCTTTTTCATCGAGATATTTCATAAATTCCTCTTCTGTTAATTCCATTTCTTTAACATCTTTTCCCTCCCATTTACATTTATGACATTCCCATCCTTTTGAACCAGTACCTTCTTCTCCTCCAAGAACAATTCCCACATCTCTACTCTTACATTTTGGGCATTCTTTAATCCTGAAAATCTTGCTTTTTTCTTTCTTCTTATTGATTCCTTTTGCTTTTTCATAAGCTTCTTTTGAATCATACCCTTCTCTTATCCAATCTGATGTTGATAATTTTCCCATTTTAAATATCCAACTTTGCCTCCTGCGCATTTTCTGCAATAAATTCTTTTCTTCCTTGAACATCATCACCCATTAACATTGTAAAAACATGATCAGCTTCAACAGCATCTTCAATAAAAATTTTCTTTATCTTTCTTGTCTTTGGATTCATAGTTGTATCCCAAAGTTGTGTAGAAGCCATTTCTCCAAGACCTTTGAATCTTGTGACAGCAGAAGAGCCACCAATTTTCTCTATTTTCTTTTTCAATTCTTCATCAGAATAAACATAAAAGTCTTTTTGGCCTTTTCTAATCCTATAAAGTGGCGGTAAAGCAACATAAACATTTCCATTTTCAATTAATTGTTTCATATATCTAAAAAAGAAAGTCAGTAAAAGAGTTTTAATATGCTCTCCATCAACATCTGCATCTGTCATAATAATAATTTTATTATATCTTAACTTATCAATATTAAAATTTTCTCCAACACCTGTTCCAATAACAGTAATCATATTTATAATCTCTTCACTAGATAAAGATTTTACAGGACTCGCTTTTTCAACATTCAAAATTTTTCCTTTCAAAGGTAAAATAGCCTGAATTTCTTTACTTCTTGCATCTTTAGCAGTTCCTGCAGCAGACAATCCTTCCACAATATAAAGTTCTGTATTCTCAGACTTCTTACTTGAACAATCTGCAAGTTTTCCAGGCAATCCTCCAAGTGAAAAAGCATTTTTTCTTCTAACTAAATCTCTTGCTTTTTTAGCAGCCAATCTTGCTTTTGCAGAATCAAGGGCCTTAGTAGTAATTTTCCTTGCAACTGCAGGATTTTCTTCAAAATATTCTCCTAAAGCAGTTGTAACAGCAGAATCTACAGTCCCTTTAATTTCAGAGTTTCCAAGTTTGGTTTTTGTCTGTCCTTCAAATTGAGGCTCTGCCATCTTTAAACTAAGAATTACAGTCAGGCCTTCCCTAACATCATCCCCTGAAAGAGCACCATTCCCATTTTTAATCAAACCTTTTTTCTTTGCATAATCATTAATCACCCTAGTTAAAGCTGTTTTAAAACCAGAAACATGGGTCCCTCCTTCAACAGTATTAATTGTGTTTACGAAACCAAAAATATTCTCTCTATACCCTTTATTATACTGAATAGCAACTTCTATAATATTTTCTTGAGCTTCTTTTTTAAAATAAATTGGTTTATGAATAGCTTCTTTAGACTTGTTTACCCATTTTACAAACTCAATTAAACCACCTGCAGCAAAAAACTCTTCCTTTTTATTCTTGTTTTCGTCAATGAGAGTTATCTTTAAACCAGGATTAAGAAATACAATCTCTCTAAATCTTGTTTCTAAAACTTTATAATCAAAATCAAGAGTTGAAAAGATCTCTTCATCTGGCCAAAATGTGACTTTAGTTCCTGTCTCATTTGTTTTCCCATTAGAAGTAAGTTTTGTCTTTGTTTTTCCCCTAGAATATTCTTGAGTATGTATTTTTCCATCTCTTTTAACTTCAACAATTAATTTCTTTGATAAAGCATTTACAACAGAAATACCAACCCCATGCAAACCACCTGAAATTACATAAGATTTTTTATCAAATTTTCCACCAGCATGAAGTTTTGTCAAAGCAACCTCTACAGCAGGTACTTTTTGAGTAGGATGTTTATCTACAGGAATACCTCTTCCATCATCTTCAATAGTTGCAGAGCCATTTTTATTCAAAATGACTTTAATTTTTTTACAATATCCTGCTAAAGCTTCATCTACAGAGTTATCTACAGCTTCATAAATTAAATGATGCAGACCTTCTTTTCCAGTGTTTCCTATATACATGCTCGGGCGCTGGCGCACTCCTTCCAAACCCTCGAGAACCCGGATTTGTTTTCCTGTATATTCTGATTTTTTATCCATTTTTGCTGATTTTTCTCCTATCCATAATGAGATAGCTTTTGCTAAATCATATAGGGTTTTTGTAAATTTTGAAACAGAAAATCTGTTCAGTTTTACCCTTAAAAAAAGGGTATTTCCTTTATAAACTTTTCTGCACTAAAAAACAATTTACCGACGATAAAATTGAAAAAAACGACTTATTTCTCTTCTTCCTTAGTTTTCTTCTTTTTAGAAATCCATCTGACTTTTCTTCTCCTCATCAGCATATTTTTCCTGCATTTTGAAGAGCAAAAATTATTGATTGTTCCATCATTCATAAAAATAGTTGTGCCTCTAGGAATATCGTACTCTTTTTCGCAATAAACACATTTAGTCATTTTTATTATATGCAGGGGGTTTTATTATATGAAGATTCTTGAAAATCTAATTCTAACACTGCAGAAGTTATACCTTTTAAAATTCGTTCCAATCTCATGCCTTCTTCATTAGTTCTTGACATTTTCTAAATTAAGTATAGGCTCCTTTTGTAACCTTAGATTTTATTTTCCTAGCCTCTATCTCTGTTTCTCTCAGCATTAAATAATCACCAATTCTAATAGGTCCTTTAACATTTCTTCTCATAATTCTTCCTTTATCTCGTCCATCTGTAATAAGGCATTTCACTTGTGTAATCTCTCCTCGAAAACCAGTTCTTCCTATTATTTCTTGAACAAGCGCAGGAACAACCACTCCAAGAATTTTTTCACTTCCCTTACTTCCTGCCTGTTTGTTCTCCCTAACTCTCTGCTGTTTTGCCATTTTTATTTCAATCCTGCAATATCTTTTTCAGCATCTCCGGCATCAATTACAGCCACAGAAGAAGCTGCCACAGGAATTCCTACAGCAATTCCTAGCTTCTGTTTATTATCCACTTCTCTACACAAGATATTTTTTTCCTTGCACAAGAGAGGAATGTGTTGAATAATTTCTTTAGGCTCAACATCAACAGCATAAACTACAAATTTCGCCGTACCTCTTTCAATAGCTTTTGTAACTTCATTAGTTCCTTTTTCAACTTTGCCAGTCTTTTTTGCTTTCTCTATTATTGAATAAACGTCTGTTGTCATTTTATTATCATAGAACACTTACTTATCCTCCCTAAGTGTTCATCGGATATTTATTAAGATAAAATTTGATTTATAAAGTTTTCTAAGAAATTTAATATTCATCAGTATGGACTTTTTCAGCCAATCCTTTATCAATAATTTTTTGTTTGATTTCTTCTGCGTGTTCATAAGGAATTGCATAAAAAAGATGCTTATTTTTGTCATATTTCCCAACCACCCTTGACATAAGCATAAAAGGTATTCGTATCCCTTTCATAATTTCTTCAACTTCACCACAAAGTTCAGAAAATTCAAAATGATCTCCTGATTCTGGTTTACCGTGGTATAATTTAAATTTTGTAGGGATAGCAAGTTGAGAACATATTCTTTCTTTTTCAGTTTCTGTAGATTTTTTGCTCATTCTTTGCTAAGAATATATTTATTTAAAAATTTTATTGCAACAGAAAACCTATTTCCAACTCACATCAACATCATCTGTTCTCTGTCTTGGCTTTATGTCAAGTCTCTCAACAGATTTTCCTTGAACTTTTATTCCTTTCTTAAACATAATTTCTCCAAGAAATGCAATCATTGCAGCGTTATCTGTCAATAGAGAATTTTCAGGACAAAAGAATTTTGCTCCACGTTCTTTACACATTATCTTACACATTTCCTGGAGTCTCGAATTGCACGCAACACCACCTCCAAGAAGAAGTTCTTTTTTACCTGTATGTGCCAGAGCTCGTTCTGCTGTTTCTACAAGCATTGAAAAAACAGTTTCTTGCATTGAATAAGCCAAATCTTTAATATTATATTTCTTAGATTCGATTTTCTGTTTCAAATTTGTAAGAATTCCTGAAAGAGCAATATCCATTCCTTTTACTGTATATGGTAGTTCGATAAATTTCTTACCTCCTTCGGCAAGTTTTTGTATAACAGGCCCTCCTGGAAAACCAATCCCTATATATCTTGCAAAATTATCAATGAAATTTCCAACTCCAATATCTAGGGTCTCACCAAATATCCTAAACTTTCTAGAAGAATACGCAATTATCTGTGTGTTTGCTCCAGAAACATATAACATGACAGGATTTTTAGCCCCTGTAATTTCCCCTATCTCGAGATGAGCAATACAGTGATTTACAGGAACAATCGGCTTTCCTAATTTTTTTGATAATTCTTTTGCAAATTTCATACCTTCAAGAAGACACGGAGCTAAGCCAGGACCCTGAGAAATCGCTATAGCATCAATCTTTTTTTCATCAATTCCAGCATTTTCCAAAACTTCAAAATAGATTTCTCTTTTATTTTCTTGATGATGTTTAGCAGCTTCAAGAGGAACAATGCCCCCTTTTTCAGTCACATAGTTTCTTTTAATATTTGATAAAATTTTTCCGTTCCTGACCAAAGAAACCCCAAAAGTGTGCGCTGTGCTTTCTATTCCAAGGAGAACTGTCATATATTATAAAGGACTTAATATATTTATAAAATTAGCCACCCTTATGATATAAATAGAAACATCATAAAAATCATAAATCCAATAAACAAATTATAAAATAATGAAGATAAAAAAGCCCCAATCTGAAGAATATTTAGAAATTTATTCTGCGAGACTAACATTCAAAAAAGAAAAAAAAGAGCATATTTCTGATAAGGTTTATGTTACTATCTATTATGGTAAAAAAAAGTCTAAGAAGAAAAAAGATATTCTAATTCCTGAAAACATAGACCCTGATGAATTAAACTGGATGAAAGGAAAAGATATTGCCTTATATTACCGAATAAATTATTATCCAAGTAAACCTGAGAATTATGATTATATAGATAGTAGAGGAATAGCTGTTTCTACCAGCTTATGTCAAAAATTAGAAAACTTAGTTAATAAAGTTTGTTTCTGAAATTCTTAAAATAAATAAAATTATCAAATTAGATAATATATAAAAAACTATAAATAAAAAATAAAAAATAAAAAATAAAGAAAACCTATCTTCTTTTCTTTTTCGTCACTTTCTTCTTTGTCGCCTTTTTCTTTGTGGCTTTCTTTTTCTTCTTTCCTCCCCTAGCCATCTTTGCTTCACATACGTTTCCGACTGCATCTATGTAATAAAGATGTCCTGGTCTTCTCGTAATTACTTTTTTTACAACAATCTTTCCCATTTTCATACCTCCTTTTAATGATTATAAGCCATCAAAATTAATTCTATATTTAAATGTTTCTAACCACCGACGAAGAACTCTATAAAAGGGATTCAACTATATCAGAGTATTTTTTGTTAATTGGAATTTCGATAAGTTTAGAATATGATTTTTTCATGGAAACAAAAGGAACGAAAGGTTTAATTTTTCTTATTTCTATAATTTTTCCCTTACTATCAAGCCAAACAGCAATAAAAGGAAAGAAAACAAAAAAAGAATGAATAGCTTCTTTAGACAGCGTCCCGAAGTCAAACAACAAAGCCCTAGCTTTTTTCCGTCGTACAAACATTAATCCCTTAAATCTGTAAAGACCACCACATCTTTTAACATCGAGAGATAAATTCTTAATTTTAATCTTCATTTTTCTTTTTCTTATATTCTTTATAGTAAAAACCCACACTTTTATCTGTAACAAAATTATGGTGTTTGAAGCCTCCTCCAAAACATTTTGGGATATGTAAAAGTTCATGAATCAAAACTTTTAATTGTTCTTCTTTGTCAAGTTTATCAAATCTTTCTGATAAAAATTCAAGAACATAAACTGCTTTAATGCCAAGAGACTTCTGCATTAATTTATTAAGGGCATGACATCTCGCAATTGTTCTTCTTGAAGAAGTTCCATAACTTCTAAAGCACTTTACTCTCTCAATCTTTACATGTGGGAACAAGAGAAATGAAATTTCTTCTGCAGTTTTCTGTAAATCTGGTGCAAATTCATATTTCATTTTTAATAACCTCAAAAATTTTATTTCGAGATTTAACTCCTGAAATTAATTTGATTTCTTTCTTAAAATACTTTGTTAATAATTTAATTAGAGCTATATTGGCCTCATTATTTTTAGCTGATTCATTTATCCAAATTTCAAATTCTTTTTCATTTATTCTTATTATTTTCTTTTTTGATGAATTTGGATGAGTTTTTACCTTTATTTTCATATTTGTAAATCACTTATTTTGTAATAATTTCTAGAGCATCCCTATGTTTTAATTTATATTCTTTTCCAAGAATCTTTTTTGTCCGCGCATCAATTGCCTTGATAAAATTATTTCCAAAATCCGTATGAAGAAAATAGGCAAAATCCAAGGCTGTCGAACCTTGGGGTAATAAAAAACAATCAGGCAAGACATTTCCTTTGCTATCAGCTAATTTTGTTGCACCTGCAGGAAAGACACTAATATATTTTAAAAGATCAAAAACAGCATAATTCAGAATATCCTGGACTCCTGTGCCAACAGGGCTGTCAAGAACATTTTCTTTTATTTTTTCCAGTGCCAGTTCTTGTTTTTTATTCAATTCTCCTATAATCTTAAAATCCTTTTCTCCTGGGATATATTCAATTAGGTCATGATGAACTGCTTCTTTCAAAGCTAATTCAGAATCAGCAGAACAAGGAATAATAATCATGTCTTGGAATTTCTTTTTTAATTTTTCATAATTTTCCTTACTTTTTTCAATATCTATTTTATTTGCAGCAATTATAACTGGTTTGCTTTTCTTTCTCAGTGCAGAAGCAAATTTCATTAGTTGATCAGGATTCCACATTCCAGCTTTTTCTGGAAAAATATTTTCTCTTAAAACATGTTTTATATCCTCTTCAGTAACTTTCAATCCTGAAAATTGTTTTGCAACTGCTTTTGAAAAATTATCTTCAAGGTCTACTTTTTTTGCAAAATTTTTCCATACCCTCATAAGAATATTAAAATACCATTTATCAAGTTCATCTTCTAAAAATTCTACATCTTTTGAAGGGTCATGGTTCTCTGTTGGTTTTCCTTTAGAATCAGTTGTTCCAGAAACATCAACAATATGAATGAAAGCGTCTGCCTGTCTTAAATCATCTAAAAACTGATTTCCAAGTCCTTTTCCTTCGCTCGCTCCTGGCACCAGACCAGCAACATCCATAATCTCTACAGGGACAAATCTCTTGCCCGTTATACAAAAACCAGAATTCGGTTTACATTTAACCCCAAATTCTTTATCGATACAATCAATTTTAACATAACCAACGCCGTGATTTGATTTTATCGTTGTAAAAGGATAGCTCGCGATAGCCACATCTGCCATCGTCGCTGCTTTAAAAAAAGTAGATTTCCCCGATGAGGGCTTTCCAACAAGTCCTAAGAGCATGACCTAAAGAAAAAAAGGGTTTTTATAAAGTTATTTAATATTTTCTATATACTTACCATTCAACACTTAAACAAGAAGGTAATTTCCATTCTAATCTTTTCTGTTCTTCATAATAATGTTTCTTACAAAGATAATTCCATCCTTTTTTACCTTTTTTCATAAGAAACAGATAAACTTCTGCATAGGCTTTATTTGTGCATTTTCCATAAAAATCACAACAAGGCCATTCTTCGTTATTCTTTAAAATCTTGAATCTTATAATAGAATCTATAGGAGTAACTTCACTTTTACTTTTGATTATCTTTAAATTTCCTTTGTTATCATAATATTTTAAAATTATTTTCATCTTTTATTTAGATAGAACTAAAATATAAAACTTTTCTAAACAATAACTTCTTCTTTCTGACTTCCCTTAACAAGGTTCCAGTCTAATTTTATTAATTGCTGTACTGCTGGATTTCTTGTGTTTAGTTTGTAGAGGTCTGACTTTCCAACCCGTCTTGTTTTTATTATAATGTTATTTTCAATTAGACCATTCCAGATAGTTTGCAAAGTAGAATAACTAACATTTGAATTCTTAGCTATTTCTGTCATAGGATAATCAAAAGCTTGAAAAGTTATAAGAAAATCTAAAACTTTAATTACGGGATTATTTCCAAATATTCCTATAAATACTGATTTATTTTCCATAGTTTAATCACCCAAAAGAGATTTATAAATGTTTCTATATATGTTTTTATCTTTCAAAATTAGAAACATTTAAATATTCTTATTATTTTTATTAATAATGGAATTTGATGATGAAGATAAGATAAAAGCGACACTTCTTTATCATTTAAGAAGAAAAAAGGTAATTGGCGGCGTCCATACACATTTTGATACATTAAGAAGGGGTTTTCCTTCTCATCTAGGAAAAGATATAAACAAAATAGCTAAAGAGCTAATTAAAAAAAATTGGGTTTTAACAAAACCTACTTCCTATGGATTGCAAGTTTCTCTGAACAAAAATAAATTAAGAGAAATTGAAGAATTTATAAAAAAGATTTTAGGAATTAATTTCTAATTGATTAAGTTTGATTGGTCTGTCTTTTTTCTTTAATTTTTCTTACTATTAATATTATTATTATAATTATCGCAATGAGCAGTATCAAAATGATCAAGAAGAGGATTATTTTTCCTAAAATAGTTGAAACTGGTTTTTCAATAACCTTGAAATGGGCACTTGAGGGAGCGACTCCATCAGGATATACTAATTCAAGCCCAACCACATAATCACCTAAGGGAAGAATTCCTGTATCAAAATTTCTTTTGAGTTGCACTTGCTTCTCTACTAAAAGAGTCTCGCTTTGAGTAAGATAAATTCTGTTTGCATAATCTTTAATTAAAAAATTAAGAGTTACATCAAGCCTAGTAGGGTCTCCTAAAGGAATTAAAGTAACCAGTGTTTTCAGTTGCTCTCCTTGTCTTACTTCATAATTTTCATTAAGAACAACAATATTTGAGTCAAATAAAAGAAGTTCTGTTTTTACATTTAATGTTACTAGAATTGTTTTTCCTCCAATAAATATTTTTCCTGTATAAATTCCTGGTTTTTCTGGTGCTACAAAAATAACATCGAGTTGAACTGTTTGTTTTGCAGGAATAGTCAAGTAAGTGTTTTCAAGCATAACCATATTAGTAAGGTTGCTTTGGGTAACTCCCACAGTTATAGTGGAATCTTCAAGACTTGTTACTGTAACTATTTCTTTTACATTGGTATTTATTTTCATATTTATATTAAATTCAGTAGGGGAAACAACAATATTATACGTGGGTGTTATCACCCCTCCTCCACCTCCTCCGTTTGGTGGAGGTGTTACTATTGCCACACAAGTTCCTGCAGTACAAGTGTATCCAGCACCACATGTTCCACAAGCTAAACTTATCCCACAACCATCATTCCAAGTTCCGCACGTATAACCCATTTCTGCACAAGTAGAAGGATTACAGAAGAAAAAACCTTCAATATATCTATCAGAAGTTAAAACAAATTCGTCACCGCTTACAGGATTTAAAGAGAATATGTCAGCTGAGATAAGAGTAGATGAAAATATGACTAATAAAAAAAATATTTGTATAATTTTATTCATAAATAATATAACAAATAACCTATTATAAGGATTTTTATTGTTGACTCTTTAATATTTTAATTATTTTAAATAAACTCCTTAAACCATCAAAAAACTCTTATTCTATCTCAGATTTATTTGCATGACTGGGTTTCAAGCCCCCAATAAGCATTCCAGCAGGACGTCTCACAATCCCCCTCATTTCTATCCTCACAAGAAGAACCCGAATCGGAAATATAATTTTCCTCAACTCCACAGACAGGGGGTTCTTGATAATCCCATCCAGGAGAACCCGCCAAAGACTCATAACAACGCTCACCCACTACCCAATAACACTCATAACAAGTTCCATAATCATTAAATTCTTTTTCTTGAACATCATCACAGTTGTAATCATATCCGCCACAAGTGGTTCTTTCTGTTGTGAAATAAGATGTTTGCCCTACATATGCATTTGCTTCAGAGTCACAGCAATCATCATATCTCGTGCAAGACTCTACCCCTTCATCTCCAACACAATAAGTATTAGAGTCTGGGCAATGTCCATCACTATCACTATCAACATATCTTAAGTTCCAGGCACCACCATCACCATCATCGCAGTCATCTGTTCCTAATTTATCTGAATCAACAAGCAAGTAATAAGTTC
>Ga0307376_10003255_pt1 | contig 15224 bp, 10 predicted proteins | sample TR2MG_FD_202536 | JGI IMG/M metagenome (GOLD analysis project Ga0307376, IMG submission 202536) | Soil microbial communities from Risofladan, Vaasa, Finland - TR-2 | ecosystem: Environmental > Terrestrial > Soil > Coastal area > Acid sulfate soil | place: Finland: Risofladan, Vaasa | collected...
TGTTGCTCAACTGGATCGACAACGTTAAAAACATTCGTTTTGTGCTGACCAAGCTGGGAGGTGTATTCCACATTGGGGCTATCGCTTATGCGCTCGACCCATTAGTACCTGGAAATTACGAATCGCTGGCACCTTTGGATTACATCGGAAAGGACATGCATTTCAGGATTCGAATCGACCGAGATCAAAACCCGTCAACGTACGGGCAGGTTGAAGTGTTTGTCGACTACTCGAACACGCCACTGCTACAGTCGAATTATTGGAACTTCCTGGTAGCGTTCGCTCCAGTAGTGAACGTTATTTTCGGTACAGACAATAGTTCAGAGCTACGGATGGACTTCGATTATTTCAGTTGGCGCACGTTCAAAAAAGACAGTGGCACCTTCCGCAACTGGTCAAGCTGGGACTTTGGTACCAACAATGTAGGCGTAGACAGTATAGACCCCGACATTGTGCAGAAGGTGCTGGTCACTCCCCCCGGACTGGAAGCTGGACAGAGTCGCTACGCTTGCGTGCTCGAAGTCAACGACCCACCCAACGTGTGTGCAGTCTACCAGGTCGAGGGTTTAGCTGACCCGTCACCCACCACCTACAAAATCGACGTCGACTACAAGATGGATATCGCTGCGGTGGAGGGCGAACTCATCGTACAGCGTTCCTCAGACCTCTGGTACTGGGATGAAACTGGAGGCATCTGGGCGTCTTCATTCCGATCTGTGACCCTGGCTAACCAACTCAGCAGGGCGCGTGTAGCAGTAATGACAGGAATCGAGCTCACAAGCGTCACAGATGACGTACTCCTCGTCAAAATAAACAGAAAAACAAACGTACTCCCCGCCTACAAGATATTGATTTATAAGGTAGGTTTATATGAGGAATGATGCCGTGAGCACTGGTGCACCAGAAAAGGCGGGAGTTGGCTTAGTTTGTCTCGATGAAAATGCGAAGACAGGCGCTCATTACGTAGGGACTCGGGGTACTGAACCTACACCACCCACCAACGACACAGAACAGGACTAGTTACTCATGGCCTTTGACTCCATTGCACTTTTAACGAACGAAGCCAAGAGACGCACAGCCGAGGGGTGGGTGAGTGGCAAATCGTTCATCGTCAAGTATTTCTCACTGGCAGCGTCGGGGCACGACTTCCTTGACCCTACTGTTTCGTTGGCGATTGACCCTGCTGTAACAGACATTGGTGCAACGGTCTTCGGACCAGAGCCCATCGACGCTTACGAATGGGTGTCTGATTTTTGCCCAGTGTTCGTGTGCAACGTACAGAAAAATGAAGTCACCGGCCCTGTGAGCGCCTTGGGCCTATGGGCCGAGCTCGTCTATGTACCTCCTGGTGACCCAGAACCGGTGGGTACACAATTTTTGTTTGCTGTGCATCACCGTCCATTGGTGGTGTTTACTGGTTCCGACGCAGCAGAATTTCGCGTCAGCGTCTTCATGTAGAACGCGCAACGCGGCACCTATTTATAGGAGCAGGTAATGACCGTACAAGCTTCCTTCATCTGGAAGAACCCAGACGCCACTAAAGACCTCAACCGACGCATTGAAAAGATCGTCAACAGGGGCGTCGTGTTCGGTGGCAACGTTGCACCAGCCGTTGGCTTAAATGTCACGGTTGACCCATCCGTAGCTATCAGCTTCGACGGCATGACTGTCGTGGAAGACCAACCGCAGACGGTCCTGGTGGCCAACAACACGAAAAACTATATCGTCCTGTGGGCGAAGTACAACGATGGTGGCAGCCCCGCTACGCCCACGCTCTTGTGGAAGGTGTACGACGAGGCGACTTACCTGGCCCATCCGGAAAAAGATTTCCTGATCGTCTACTGCGTGGTAGACGTTCCACCCGCTGCTGTCAGCATCATTCTGGATTATATTCACTTCGAATACCGTGACGAAGTTAACCCGCTGGCCCGCGATTGGTATCGCGGAACGGTAGCAACTCCAGCAGCCCTTCCGGTTCCTCCCCCTCACGGAAACCGCGTCGGCGACTTCTTCTTTGTGATATCGGACCGCACCTTCCATTTCTGGACGGGCACCGCGTGGAGCCCCCTCAACACAGGTTCCTACAACACTGAGACCACCCTCATGAACCACCTGTTGGTGGAAGGACAGCACGAACGGAACGTAGAAGGTTCTGGTGTGGTGGCTGGTCCACGACCAGGAGCTACTGGTGACTTCGCAAGCGATCCAGACATCTTGATCATCGAAACGCCCACAGTAGCAGACCAGGTAGGACTCGATTCCTTCAGTGCCGACGTAAATGGTCACCGTGTTGAGCTTCACGGGCAGTACGTCACCATGGCCCCGAAGCCAGGTATCGGTGAGCGTTACGACCTCATCTTCCTCGAGGTGTGGCGGGAGTTCATCAATCCCTCATCCGCAGTACCAGAAGACATGCGGTACGACCGCAACCCCGATGGAACACTGAAGTACACCATCTCTGAGGTGGACGATAAGCTCCAGAAGCTCCAGTGGCAGCAAGGCATCCCCACTGCACCACCAGCAGACAACTTCAACCTGAATCCCATCGACGCAGACGACCACGGTTGGAACGTGGTGAAGTATCGTCTTGGGACTGTGTCAAATCTTGCAACAGCCACCCTAGCACTGTACAATCCAGGCGACTCTACAGTAGCTGCAGGCGCACTCAACATCGACGGCAATCCCTTCACAGGGCAACCTGCTGGCAGTACTGCCGACGATAGGTTGTGGGTAGCTCCTGCAGGGGTCACATCTGTCGACGGATTCAGCTGGGCCATTCCTCTCTTCGTAGTCAAGCGAACTAGCCTAGAGATTACCCCCAACGCCATCCAGGTTTTCCGTGGTGGTGTCCGGTACGTCTTCCCCGTTTACCCTGTAGCTGACGCAAGCCACGCTGCGCGTAAAGCGCTGGACACCATCCACCGTGGTGAAGCAACACCTTTTGGAATCGATCACTACCCCTACGACGAGCCCAGCGGATTCCTCACCGGAATGGATTTCGTACTGCAGACGGTAAGTGGTTCTGGTCTTTTCGATGCGTATGATGACCAAGTGAAGGTGCGCGTGCGGGGGATTGAAGATTGGCTTGAGACTCCTTGTGGACCGGTGGTGACCCCACCTACTGCACCTACAGGTGTTAATGGTTGGGCTCGGAACCTCGTTTATCTGAAGATGAACGTCACGCTGTACGACAACGCTCTAGGGTCTGCCAACAACGAGTACATGGTGAGCAAGCGTCACCGGCCCTACGTACCCTCTAACCTGGGGGGAACAATTAGGGGGCAAGGGTGGAAGCGTGGCTACGTGCAGTGGCAGATCGTCGTGGAAGACCTCGGCACTAACGACTACCTGGATGAAGCTGATGCGATGGCCGCTTCGGGGTGGACCCGTGGTGACGTAACCATGGCGGCAGCGAACGCACAGTACGAGGATGGCGGTATCTGGTCTAAGTCCATTGCTATCGATGCTGATGACCGCATCCACCCCTTCCTGGCAGAGTGGGCCATCCCTATCTGTTTGGTGCATCGCAAAAACAAACAACCTTGGGCCTTTGACGCTAACCCCAACGGCGCTCCAGGACGTCCTGACGGCCTAGTTGACCCAGAATGGATCTACCCGGACGACCTCGTTGACCTTCGTCACGAGGTAGGCGTCGATGAGCATGAGCTTGAGGAACGTCTCAAGCGCGACATCGATCGCATGATGAAAGGGCAGCTGCGTACTCGACTGGCCAACAAGCATCTCGGTGCAGGAGGCACTACTGGTGAAGTGGCGGGCTCGAGAGTTCTGCAGACAGATGCGCTTGGCGCCGTCGTGGGTACAGCACAGCTGACTGCTCCGGACGGGGTACGCAAAATCTGGAGTGACGCTCGAGAGTTCTACCCTGTGGCAATTGAATTCGATATATTGGCGAGCTCGTCTGGTCCTCTGTACGACTACGTGCACGCAGGTACGCAAGGGACGCTTAAAATAAGGGCACCAGGTTGGTCGTCACCTGGGCATGCGTACGCACAGATTGTTCGGCACACACCGGCAATGCTGTACGCTGATAGTCAACTAAGGTACTACGGACCACCGTGCTGGACCACTCAAGAGCTTCGCTTTGCTACCACGCGAACGTTTGGCTCCACTATACCGAGGACATCCCCGGCAACCGCAAAATGGGTTGATACTTCTACACCTGCGCAACCTGTAGAAGCAAACATGGCGTTCTATTATTACCTAAACCCAGCGGCATCCGGGTTCACAGGCGGTCAGGGATTCGAGGTGACCGATACAGATGCGTTAGGTAGAGCTATCGAGATGACAGCGGAGGTAGACACAACCGGTATCACCAGTGGGACAGCGGCGCTTTCTTGGTGGGTCCACTACGACCGAAGCTTCACGGGAAGCGATTATGCAGCTAACTACGGGTTGTCTGCGATTCCCGATACTGTGCATAAGGTGATCAAAGATCCGGGTGGAACGGATGAAGAACTGAACGTAGGGCCTCTGTACACCATAGTACGAAAAGCGGTAGTGGGGTCTGCTATCATAATCACAGCCGCAGATGTCTCTGCAGCTTCGGGGCTGTCGGGCGCTGTCACTCTAATGGGAGTGGACCATGAAGCAGGAGTGACAGACGATCCCGCTATATCGTTCACCAGTATAACATCTATCACTATGAATGACGGAAGGGACACGATCACGATAACCCTTCCTGCACCGTCTACAGGTTCGGTGGACATTCCTGTATTCTTTTCCACCCTCGATGTGAATAAGTGGGTGGAGGTTGGAAGAGGAGGCAAGTCGGTACAAGCCTACTTCGAATGGGAAGAGATTTCTGTCACGCATGCTTCTGCGACGCCCTCAGGTAACTATGCATTCAATATTGGTTCTGCCACGTGGAGAAACCCAAGTGTTGGGGGGCGCACTGCAAACGGCGTGATGCCTCTTTGCTGGACCCGTGCAGCGCCCGGCGCAGATTGGACGCTTATACGTAATAAAGTACTTTCGCCAAAAAATGGTGCGGGGTACGAACACAGCAATCTAATCTCGTACGAGTCGGACGACTTCGACTTGCTCGCGTTGCTTATTGTCCCTGCCCACAAGGCGCTCAGTAGCGCAGCAGCCGACCGCTGTGTGGTTCATTACACCTACACACCTTACCAGGGGTTGAGTTCAGATGGCGAACAGATGGCGACCATTGGAACGTCGCTCCCTAAATGCAAAGAACTGCTGCACGGGGTCATCGAAGCAAACAGTGATTTCTATGTGACGCAATCCGGAGCATGCTCATATTTTTCTGGCGTTGACACGTGGACCGGCTACCCACCAAACCATAGCTACTACGGGGAAGCTGGGCACATGGGGAGTGCACGCTTTGAGGAGTACAACGAAACAATCCTGGTGAAAGGACAGCAAGGAGGCGGATCGCAGGAACTCAGCAGCCGGATATTCGGGAACCGCGTGATGAACGCGGCTGCTGTACTTCGTCTGCCGTTTCCCATAAACACGAACATGTTTAGCACCTACCATGTGGGTGCTATGAATTTCGATTTTGATCCCGCGAGGGCGGGTGCTGCAGCTGGATACCGTTGCTATGCACCATCATACACACCCTGCCCGAGTGTGCTTACGGTTCAACTAGACCAGTTCGTGAACAGTCTTTCGGCGTTGCGATCAAACAGTGTAGCCCCGCAACAAGACGTAACGGCAGTTGTACCTCCCTACGCCTACACAAGCACTCCACTAACGACTGGAGAATTAATTGCTGATGGATGGCGTGCAAACAACCCTGGAGAAGTAATCCAGGTCTATATTGATGCGCGAGCGAAAGGGTGCCACCTACCCAAACGCGTGGCTACCTACATGGAAATAGACAACTGGCTGGGGGGTACCACAGGACTACTGTGGCCAAACAGCGGTACATTGATTCCAATAACTGCAATCCCTGCTAAGTATTTACAAGACATTTCTGCTGGAGCAGCAGACCCACGCTGGACGTCAAAAGAAGACGTGGGCAACGCAGTTATCTCCATACACAATATGTATTACGTAGTGAACCCGGGAAGTATTATGGAGTGGTATCTAACCAACGACCCAACTGTCGACCGGATGAACTTCGTACAGGCCATGCTCTACCCGCATCGATCTGCGTTTGACGGAACTATCGCAGGTACCACTGCGGTCACAGATACAGAAGAAGTGTACAACAAAGACTCTGGTTATGGTGCTACCTCTCCCTTCGCTGTAGGCAAAGCAGTCGACATGGTTGTACGACCATTCGGGTCGTCGGCGCAACGCAGACAGCGAAGCATTGCATTACAGGGTGAACTGGAGGACTCTCTAGCGATGAGTGTCTCCTCGCTAAAGGGGAAACTTATCGAGTACCCCGCATGGTCGGGCCCAACAATCACCACGTTGGAAGGGCTTATTACAGCCACGACAGACAGCAGAAATGCGGGGCGAGGGCTGTACCTCAGCAACAGTACAGGTGACAACCGTCTCAATATGCCAGTGCTGGTACCCGGAACAGGCACATCCCTGACAGACGTGTGCAGGACAGCAGACGTTCTGTTAAACGCAACCGACCTTACACCAGAGGGCTACCCCTACATGCCTGGGGAGCCCTTGTTTGCAGACAACAACCAAGCGTACTACAAATATGACCATGGTGGTCCATTAGCCTATGTATGCTTTGGACTTCTGGTGCAACCAACTGCGGACACCTACAAAAACCAACTCGTGCTACAGATTTCTGGTGGCCCAACTGGAGGTACTGGTGTTAGTACGTACACGCAAGACGATCTAGACGGCACAGCCATCGACGCCTTCTGGCCCTCGAGGCGCCCCTTGATGAAATCCAAAAAGTAGAAACAGCGCAGGTATCTTGTAAAATAGATATGAACCTGTAATCACACAGCTATAGAGGTACACAGCCATGTCAGCAAAGAAAATGTCAAAGAAGAAAACCACACCAGCAGCTGAGAAGAAGCCTGAGCCTGAGGCTGAGGCTATCGAACGTGATGACCTGCTGATCCTGCAAATCGCCGCCAAAAGCTCAGAGAACACTGCGCTCAAACTACAGCTGGCGCAGGTGAATGTTGAAAAGCTGCAAGTAGAGAAGCAGCAAATGGATACGCAGATGCAGCGCCTGAATCTGCAAGTTAACGAAAAGTACAAACTGGTTCCTGGAACAGACAAGCTAGACATCAATACAGGAACTATTTCAAGAGGCTAACAATGACGAAAAAAGACAAAGACAGCAACGGCACAGCGGAAGAAACCAAAGACCTCTTCATTCTGCAGCTGAAGATTGTGGCACTCAACAACCGTGTTGAGGCTATGACGCAAAGAAAAAATGCCCTTGCGCAAGAGCTCAACATGCTGGCGGTCAAGGCACCTGAAGCGGAGCAAGAGCGAGACAAGCTTCTCGCTACGTACAGACCTCGGTACGAGGAGTTGAAGTCCAAGCTGGAAGTTCCAGAGGGCTCCGAGCTCAATCTCGAGACAGGCGAAGTTGTAGCCAGCCAGCAACAATAAGGTCGCCTGCTCTCCCCAACAATAAAGGCGTCCGCTGATGAGTACAAAGTACCCAACCGATTTTGACGATGGGGTCACTCTGGGCCCCACTTTTATCGACGTTGTCCCTCCCACCGATCCGCAGCGCGACATCGCAGCGGAGTTTCGGAACAACGGACGCGACGCGGTCATAGCGGTACAGACGCGTGTCGGAAAAACGGATGACCCATCTACGGCATCCGTCGATTGGGGAATGCTGTCTGTCAGCGGGGCGCCTAACCAAGGATTGCGATTTGCTGGAGACCATGCTTTATGGCCTGGCCTTGTAGCTGAGGACGGCATCTTCATCGATAGTGGGACGGGGAACGTTTCCTATCACAAGGCTGGGGACGCTGTAGGAGTGTTCACCGATCTAACTGGAGGGGGTGCTATCCCCACCTGGGATGATCTTCTCGCTACCTCTCAAACGATGGACCTGGACGTAGACGCTCCACTAACCTGGACACAAAGCGACGTCTCTGGGTACGGATTCATCCTGCAAAAGACGGTGGCAACAGCAGCTGCCGCTTTGATGAAAATCGAGACCACCAACGGAACGTTTGACACAAGTGTTCCACTGGTAGAGGTAAAGCGGGCTAACAGTGGCCTTGCGATGGAGGTATATGGCGATATAAACTTCAGCGCTATCTCTACGGGGACCTCCAAGATCACCAGTGATGCTCCTTTTGAAATATCAACAGGTGCTACTAACGATTCGTTAAGTATCCTAACCACTGGTGCTTCTTCTGGTATTACGCTACAAACTACTGTTAGTACATCACCGATTGCAATCTTTAGTAGTGGTACCTGCCAACTAACTGCAGACACCAGCAATTCTTCGGCAAATTTGACCATTAGCTCTGGAGGGAACACCACAGTCAACTGCGGACACCATCTCCTCGTGAACGTGGTTACTGGCGGCTACGATATGAGCTTGTCCGTACCCACCGATGCTGGTAGTGATATATTCTTTTCTGCCCATGGGTCGGGTGGCATTCCCTTCAACGCGTTAGCCCCCGACAACGCATTGATCGGCTTCACTGCCACGTCGGTCATCGGTGCGCTCAACGAAGTGAAGGCTGACGTTCCTACCTGGGATGCAATTTACGCCGTCGACAAATCGCTCAACGTAAATGGTCTTCCCCTCAAAATCTACGGGGTTGCTCCAAATGTGTCAAATACATTTGTGGTGGAGCGCAATCTAGCAGCCACCACAGGCCCATTGGTAGCAATGTACAATCAGAACGCTGGGGACCTCAAGCCAGCACTGGAAGTTGCTACTTTTAGTACTTCTGCCGCAGCAGTGTCAACACTGACGTTATCGGCCCCGCCCGGAACTCTTTCTGTAACTGAAAGTGGTTTCAGTCCTTCGGCTGCCCTCGGCGCTTCAGCCGACGTAAGTATGTTCAAGGCGTACATGGGCGACGACGTTGGCGACAACGCCGCTGCAACCTATCGTGGATTTTACGCCGAAGTACTCAGCGCTGCAGGTCCTGCTAAAAAGTATGGCTTCTCTGCCGATGGGAACTGGGGCTACGGCTTGCACTCCGAATCGCGTGTCTACCTAACAGATGGGGCTTCCAGTACAAACCCTGTACTGGAGCTTGACCAAGGTACTGCAGGGCTTCCGTTCACCGACTACATTGGGACAGAAGCAGCCAGCCAATCTGCCTCAATCTCCAGCGTGCAAGGAGACGGAGGGACTGTGGTCGGTCCGCAAAATAAGTCCAGCGTAGGTTGGCAATTCGAGAAGATGGTGAAGGTCAACATCAATGGTAGCGACGTCTACATCTGTGCGTACACACCGGCACCATAATTCATGAGCAAATTTGGCATAGCAGAATTTGGCGCTGCAACTTTCGGTGGAGATCCCACCACCACGCTCCTGCTCGAGGTGGACGCAGAGGTGACTTCGAAAGCACGTCGTTTACTTGCACGTGGTCGTACTGATGGCACTGGTTTCCAGGTCATCGAGTTCTCTGTGGGCCAGGGTGGACTTGACCTATTCGACTACAAAGTTGCGACGCCTGTGAACCCGGACGCTGTGCAGCTTGAGCTTCCCATCAACATCGCGGGCAACCCCACCAAAGCGATTGCTCACTACGAACGCCCCAACCCCAACAGCGGCTGTGTCTACTGTCTGCTGGAAAACGCGGAGGTGAACGAACGCCTCAGCGAAGTGGGAGTGTGGGCAGAGATTCTGTACTCCCCAATTTTATCGGAGGTAGGAACGATTTTTCTGGCGGCGATAGCACACTTCCCGCTCATCTGTAAAAACAGTTCCATGAAATACGCGTTTCGCGTAAACGTACAGTTCTAAGGCGTTCTAATGGCAATTCAAATTCTTCGGCCAGATATTATCGGACGCTACGCCACTCACTGGGTGAGCAACAACGCGAATCCTTTTTGGGCGAATTTAAACGAAGCAAACTCGGACGGGGATACCGCGTACATATACACGACCGAGGCTGGTGCCTTCACGGTTGGGTTTAGCGACACTTCTTCCGGATCTTACGTACGACCTACTAGAACAGGTAGCGCAACTGTTGTAGCGACAGTACGTGTCGACGGAGCTCTCCCGACCAAGTTCAAGTTCCGTGTACGCCACCTGGGAGTAGACTACGACAGCAACGAATACACCATCTCCTCGAACACCTACATTGAGGTGTTCAACACGTACTTCCAGTCACCCAACGGTATCGCGTGGAACTCCACAAGCCTCAACGGTGTAGAGGTTGGCCTTGTCTACGTAGAGGGCTCAGAGCTCCGCTGCACGAAGCTGGAAATCCAGGTACACACTGAGCTCTACGCGCACCAGACGCTGGTTGCTTCCGACATCAATCCTTCCTTCCAAGAGTGGCACAACCATCCAGGCACCGCGAGCGCTCACATGTCGGTAGGGAAGTTCGATGGTGACGGGAGCTACATCTACTCCTCTACGGCGTGGCGCGAGCTCGACACAGAGATAACACGCACGCTGCGAGACGTGTGGGGATTTTCCAGCAGTGACGTTTTCGCTGTGGGCGAAGGTGGCAACATTGTCCACTGGAACGGTACCGAATGGGACTCCATGACCTCGGGGACCGAGGAAGACCTGTACGCTGTCTGGGGGAGCTCTACCACGGACGTGTTTGCGGTGGGCACCTTGGGCACTGTCATCCACTGGGATGGTGTCGCGTGGAGTGCCCAGGTGTCTGGGACTATACAGCAACTTCGGGGCGTCTGGGGGAGCTCGAGCTCCAACGTGTTTGTTGTAGGTCGGAACGGTACCGTGCTGTATTACAACGGTGCCGTGTGGGCCCCCATGGTTTCAGGTACCGCGCAAGACCTGTACGACATCTGGGGCGCCGATGCCAACAACATCTACGCGGTTGGGGATACCGGCACTTCCATCTACTACAACGGTGCTGTCTGGGCAACCCTCGTCACAGGGACCATCCGTGACCTTTTTGGTGTCTGGGGCTCCGGTGCTTCCGATGTTTTTGCTGTAGGCTTCGCGGGTACCATCCTTCGCTGGAACGGTGCTGTGTGGACTCCGATGACCTCCAGCACTGTAACGTCCCTGCAAGATGTGTGGGGAGCCAGTGGAACCGACGTAGTGGTAGTGGGAGAAAATGGACTAGCACTTCGTTGGGACGGGGCAGTTTGGCAAGAAAAACCTACGTACCGAACAGGATATCTGTACGGTGTGTGGGGAACGCTAGCTACCAACATTTTCATCGTGGGGGCTGATGGGCTCTCGATGGTGTACGAGGAAGACGGCTGGCTTCCCATTTCTGTTTTCGAGCTCTCAGATTTTGTAACGCCCACCTACCCACCAGTTATAGACAGGATACAGGTAAGCTGCCTGGCAAAAAACGTGGGAGACGAGGAAGCGACTATTGCTGTGGTCGCACGTTCGGGAGGCACCAACTACCTCGGAGCTCACGGTACCGAAGGGCAAACAGTACCAGCAGATGACGTGTGGCACCTCATAGAAGAGGAATTCGTAAACGACCCCTCCACAGGTTGGCCGTCAGGTTCCCCCGGCTACACACCCTGGAATTCTGCGGAAGCGGACCTGCTGGAAGCCGGTGTGCAAAATATAAATGGTAATCTACGGGTGACTACCATTGCTGCTGAGGCGTTCCAGAAGAACGTCCCGCTTACCACCTACGACCTTTTTCCTACAGCAGACGGCTACCATCAAGACTTCAACGTATCAGTGCCTGCGCAGCCTCCTGGGTCGTACTGGCAGAATGTGGATGAAGATCCGCCTGATTATGGTACCAGCTACCTGGGCTCCGACGCCTCCATAGCAGGAACCACGCAGTACGGCACCTTTTCGGTAGGGCCAGCCATTGGTGCTTTCCCGGTGGGGGAGCAGGCGTACGCAGTGGAAGTGCGCTGCACCGTGCGACTTGGGACCACGCTGACTGCCTTGGTGGCTCCGCTTATCCGCTACAACAGCGAGACGTACATTGGTAGGACGTTCCCCATCAGCAACACTGGAAGTAGCTGGTTTGCGCTCAAGCAGGACTTCTTCACCTCTCCCTTCACTGGAGCTCCGTGGACGGTCGCAGAAGTGGACGGCGCTGAATATGGGATGGTGGTGCTCGAAGGTGACGCTTTTCTCACACAGGTGCGCGCCCAAGCGCAAACCGCACCTCTGGCGTCGGGCACACCAGGCCCCAACGACCTCAAGCTCACAGACTTGGCAAACGACCCCTTCCCAGGTGGATACATCGCCAGGTCTGCCGTAGATGGCACCATCTACGCGATCACAGAGTTTGCCATCGGCACAGGCGGCTACAACCCCATAGACCCAACTTCTGTGGTTGCGGTCAACACAGCAGACATTGCGCTCGCCAACGAGGTGTACCGGGACCGTATCGACAATATTACCTACGACACCACGAACTATCCAGCGAACCCTTGGGAAGTTACCTATTGGTGTAGAGTTCCTTCCGAGGTGGCTGTTGCACCCATTGGGGAGCTCGGTTTGTTCGCGGAAATAATCTGGTCACCTATTCCCGCAGAAATCGGGACCAAGTTCATGTTTGCGCTGATGCACATGCCTTGTCAGTGTAGGCATTCTAGATCGGTGCACTTCTACCAAGTGACCATCGAATATCCGTGAGAGAGGTAGTCATGTCTACATCGTGCCGAATAAGAAACCTACGGGACCTCAAGGAATGGAAAAAGCAGCGGAAGGTTAACGTTGCGGATTACATTCGTACGGACCCGGAGGTCAACGATCTCGTAGAATTTCTGAACAACGCTGTGGTTGTCGCTGGTGCAGGTCAGGTAGACCTGGACGACGATGAACCTGTTTACATTGGTGTTGTGGTAGACAGCTACAGCGGAGACCGTCCCAAAGCTTCGATGGCCATTTCCCAGCAGACACACGAAACCAGAAATTCAATTTTGAATCGCGCCGACGACCTCATGCGCTCGTGGTACCTCACGCACAACCATGAATTTGTTAAGAGTATCGCGGAGAGCACTGGCGAAGAATACGATGCTGGCTGGGAAGGCCACGTTTGGCACTTGCCTGCTGCTGCGCTCGATGAAGTTCTACAACGCGTGGACGAAAATTCGTTTGACCAGGTTTTGGTAGACCGCGACTAAAAAACTGCTACTTTCGCCTCTCCTCGCCAGCAAACCCAACTCAAAATCAAGTTACTGTATAGCGAACCAGTAAGGGTACGCGGGTAGCCTTTTATAAAAAAATGCTTCTTGTGCAGCCTGCAAAAATGGCTACATAACATCAAGGGAGGAAGCCACATGGCGAAGTTCAAAATTGACCCCACGTTGATTGCAGCGCTGACGGAGACAGGGTTCATTGACGGTTCCGGGGACATCGAGATGACGTTTGCTGCACGTGGGGACGACGGAGGATCGATAGTGAGCAAGTTTTACAAGCTCACGTTCTCTGCGGCATCAGACATCATCGAGACAACGAACCAACGGATGATCGATTCCATCGAAACGATGCCGCCACCAGCTGTGAAAAAGAACGGCACCTGGATCATTGGTAATCCGAGCACCGTGAAGCTGTTTGAGGCTGCCACGGGAGATATAACCGTCGATCCTGCGGTAAGCGGAATCGAGCAAATCACTCGAGAAGAAAAAGCGCTTGTTGTCCGGTATGTCAACATGTCTAAAGACGGACCGGAGCCAGCAGGCAGAGATAAAACAACACTTCAACCGTGGGTTGTCAAAGCCCGCAAATATTTCGCAGGACGCGGACTCTAAAAAAGGAAGGTAAGGACCCATGGCAAATCAACGAGCACTTTGGATTAACGCGGGGGCGGTCACACAGCTGGCTACCACTGATGGTCTGCTAGCTGCAGCGCTAGACGTCACATCGGGCAACCTCACACTGGGTGGCACGAACGCTTCGTTCATTCAAGTTGGTGCGGAGATCGACAAGGATGCTGCTGAGGAGCTCGAGATCGGGAAAACGCAGGCCACATCCGTCAGGGTGCAAGATCTAACGATCAACGCGAACGCGCTCTACAACGCTACGGCAACGTCTATGACGATCGGTGGCACGAACACCACCACGATCGACATCGATAGTGCGGGGGCCAACCTCATCACAATTGGTGGCACCGCGTCGGCGGTGCAGATCGACGACGTGACGATCACAGATGGCACGATTGACAAGGCAACAGCTGGTAAGCTGATCATTGGTGGCGCCGGATCCGTTGCTACATCAATCGACATTGGAACGGCTGGCGAGATCACCAAGATTCTGGGAAATCTGGAGGTGGATGGCACCGAGACGGTCACTGGTACTGCGACGTTCAACGGTAATACCGACATCGGTAGCGACTCCAATGACACGCTGTCTATCGTAGCCACTGTGGACCAGGCGATCAATTTCGGTGCTGCTGTCACCTCACATCTCACTACCACCTCTGGCGACCTGAAAATTATCCCGGAGGGCACAACGATCGCCCAGGGTGGTCTGGGTGTTACGCTTACGCGTACTAACTACACCACCTCGGGAACAGGGCTGGCGACGACTGGCGGCGCTTTCATTGCCGAATTGCAAGTGGGCGACGCTATTGAAGTTGACCTCGACGGCGCTGGTTCGGTTGACATCCGCAGAGTTGTAACGATCACCAATGATGACGCCCTCGTCGTCAACGCTGCGTTCACTTCCGATGTAGGTCCAGTTAACTTCGGGCTGAACACCGACGACAACCTCTTCGAGGTGTACAACGGCTACGCGGACGCACGTCTAACCATTAGCAAAAATGGTGGCACAACCCTCACACGCGGGGCAACAGACGAGCCGGTGCTGTCGTTGACCAACGCGGAGGACGTTGACACTGCGAAGATCTACGTGGTGGACAACGACCCGCCCGTAGTTGTGGGAGCGGCAAACGGCGACATCGCGCTGTCTACCGGAGGCTACCTGTTCTACTACGGTTCCGCGCAGTGGAACAAAGTTGGTGCTGCTGATGGTAACGACCTGCAGTCAGCCTACGATGCATTCTCTGGTGTTGCGACGGTAACACTCGATGCGACTGGTGACCTGTCCTGGCTCGTGACCGTTGGCTCAGACTGGGACATCATATGGTCCGACAACAACGGCGACGACTTCCTGAAGGTGGACGAGACCAACGACGCGTTGGTGCTAGGCTCCACAGGTGGCACGACCGAGCGCGAAGTTAATTTCGCTGGTAAGG
>Ga0307376_10003257_pt1 | contig 15221 bp, 14 predicted proteins | sample TR2MG_FD_202536 | JGI IMG/M metagenome (GOLD analysis project Ga0307376, IMG submission 202536) | Soil microbial communities from Risofladan, Vaasa, Finland - TR-2 | ecosystem: Environmental > Terrestrial > Soil > Coastal area > Acid sulfate soil | place: Finland: Risofladan, Vaasa | collected...
CCGGCACAGGAAGGTTTCCATCAGTTCCCCGATTGCCCGTGCGCTGATCGGCAAGTCCAGCGGGGATATCGCCGAAGTGCAGGCGCCGGGCGGGGTGAGGGAATATGAAGTCGTCGAAGTCCAGTATATCTAGCAACTTCTGTTCAGCCGCCACGCTCGTTATGTAGTGCAGAGGACTTTCAAAGATTGTTAATGAAAGTTAACCACGGTTGCCCAGTTGTTTCTTGGTCAGCGGTTTCTTGCCTTTGTGGCGCGGCATCTTTTTGATTTCGATCAAATGGGCTTCGGGATTGGGTTTGTAGATCGCCAGAATCTTGCCTATGTGTTGCACCGCGGCGGCATCCAATTGGGTGCAGATCGTTTCCAGCATGGTTTCGCGCAGCGTACGATCACCGCCCATTACGCGAATTTTGATGAGCTCATGAGTTTTTAATGTCAGTGCGATTTCTCTCAGCACCGCCTCCGTCAAACCCGCGTTGCCTATGATGACGGTCGGACTGAGGGAGTGGGCTCGGCCCTTCAGGGCAAGGCGTTCGGATACGGTAAGCGATAACATAATGGTCTTCCAAATTTAAGGTGCCGATTTTAACAGGTTGTTGGTGGAATCGCAGTTGCCGTAATTGCTTAATTTACCGGAGAAGCTCTCTGTACGATGTCGCGAGCGAAGTGGTTGCAGGGTGCTTAATACGATGAAAGTTTCCAAAACCAGCAAACAATGGATGCGCGAGCATGTTAACGACCCTTTTGTGCAACTTGCCCAGAAAGACGGTTACCGCTCGCGCGCGGCTTACAAACTGCTGGAGATTGATGCCAGGGATCATTTGCTCAAGCCGGGCACCGTGGTGGTGGATCTGGGTGCGACGCCGGGTGGCTGGTCGCAGGTGTCTGCCAGCAGGGTGGGGCGCGGCGGCAAGGTGATCGCGCTTGATCTGCTGCCACTGGATCCTCTGGCCGGTGTTGAATTCATCCAGGGCGACTTCCGCGAGGATACCGTGCTCAGGCAACTGGAGGGCTTATTGCAGGGCAAGCAGGTGGGGCTTGTAATTTCCGATATGGCACCCAATATGTCAGGCGTGACCTCTGCAGACCAAGCGCGTGCCATGCATCTGGCGGAGTTGGCGATGGATTTCGCGCTTGAACACCTGAAACCGGACGGTAGTTTTCTGGTCAAGGTCTTCCAGGGCGAAGGATTCGAGGACTTTTATAAATTTATGCGCAGTCGGTTCACCCGGGTGGTATCGCGCAAGCCCAAGGCATCGCGCGATCGCAGCAGCGAAGTTTATCTGCTGGGTAGCGGAAAGCTTGAGAAATAGGGCAATACATAGTCTAATGAACAACCTCGGCAGCCGTTGTGCGCCGATTTAAGGAGTAATCTTGAACAACTTTAAGAGCGTTGCAGTTTGGATGGTCGTCGCCCTGGTGCTGATGACTGTATTCAATCAATTCAATACCCGTCAGCAGCTGACCACGCAGTCGCAGCTGGACTATTCGCAATTCCTCAATCAGGTCAAGCAGGGACATATCAGCAAGGTGGTCATAGAAGGCCGCAAGCTGAAGGCGACGACTTCTGACGGGAAGCAAGTCACCAGCTATGCGCCCAGCGATCTGTGGATGGTTTCCGATTTGCTGAAAAACGGTGTAAACGTTGAAGCCAAGCCCGAAGAAGAACCGTCCTTTTTGATGAATATTTTCGTGTCGTGGTTCCCGATGATCCTGCTGATCGCCGTGTGGGTGTTCTTTATGCGCCAGATGCAGGGTGGCGGCAAGGGCGGCGCATTCTCGTTCGGCAAATCGCGTGCTCGTCAACTGGATGAAAGCAAGGAACGCTTCACGTTTGCGGATGTGGCGGGTTGCGATGAAGCCAAGGAGGAAGTGTCCGAGCTGGTTGATTTTCTGCGCGACCCGTCAAAATTCCAGAACCTAGGCGGGCGCATCCCGCGCGGTGTGCTGCTGGTGGGTAATCCCGGTACCGGCAAGACACTGCTGGCTAAAGCGATCGCCGGTGAGGCCAAAGTGCCGTTTTTCTCGATCTCCGGTTCGGACTTTGTGGAAATGTTCGTCGGTGTGGGTGCCGCGCGTGTGCGCGATATGTTCGAGCAGGCCAAAAAGCAGGCGCCGTGCATTGTGTTCATCGACGAAATCGATGCCGTGGGCCGGCAACGCGGTGCGGGACTGGGCGGTGGCAATGACGAGCGCGAGCAGACGCTGAACGCGCTGCTGGTGGAGATGGACGGTTTCGAAGGTGCCAGCGGAGTGATCGTGATCGCCGCGACCAACCGTCCCGATGTGCTGGACTCGGCGCTGTTGCGTCCCGGACGTTTTGACCGTCAGGTAGTCGTGCCATTGCCGGATATTCGCGGCCGCGAGCAGATACTGATGGTGCACATGCGCAAGGTGCCGGTGGCGCAGGACGTGAAGGGCGATATATTGGCACGGGGTACTCCGGGCATGTCCGGTGCCGACCTGGCCAACCTGGTCAACGAAGCCGCCCTGTTCGCGGCACGCCGCGGCAAGCGTTTCGTCGAGATGGATGATTTCGAGTCTGCCAAGGACAAGATCATGATGGGCGCTGAACGCCGTTCCATGGTGATGCCCGAGGAAGAACGCCGCAATACCGCCTATCACGAATCCGGCCATGCGGTGGTCGCCAAGCTGTTGCCGAAGACCGATCCGGTGCACAAGGTGACCATCATCCCGCGCGGACGTGCGCTGGGCCTAACCATGCAGTTGCCGTCGGAAGACCGCTACAGCATGGACAAGGAGCGCATACTCGATACCATCGCCGTGCTGTTCGGTGGGCGTATTGCCGAAGAAATTTTCATGCACCAGATGACCACGGGTGCTTCCAACGATTTCGAGCGTGCCACGGCCATGGCGCGCAGCATGGTGACACAGTGGGGGATGTCGGATGCGCTCGGCACCATGGTGTATGGGGAAAACGAGGGTGAGGTTTTCCTTGGGCGCTCGGTCACCACGCACAAGAATATTTCCGAAGCGACCATGCAGAAGGTGGATGCCGAAATTCGCCGCATCATCGACCAGCAATATGCGCTGGCGCGCGGTTTGATCGAGTCCAATCGCGACAAGATCGAGGCAATGACCAAGGCCTTGATGGAATGGGAAACAATTGATGCCGACCAGATCAACGACATCATGGCCGGCAACCCGCCGCGTCCGCCCAAGCCGCCTGCACCAAGCCAGGCTCAGCAGCCACCGCAGGATCCGGCACCGACAGCACCTGCTGCCACAACACCAACGCAACCGGCGCAGGAAACCTGAAACAAAGAGCGAGGTGTAGCAGCTTCGCTTTTTTGTTTTCCAATCGGCAAGTCATAACAGTTTGATGTCGAAGTATTCAACGCGCGCAATGCCACGGCGGATGAGGTAAGTCATGTCATGTTCACGGCGATGTCGGCGTGCATCACTAATTGCATAAAACAGGAGAATATATCAATGTATATCGCCATGAATCGTTTCAGGATAAAGCCGGGCTGTGAGTCGGACTTTATCGGCATCTGGAAGAACCGCGACACTTATCTCGACAGTGTGCCTGGGTTTAAAGAGTTTCATCTGTTGCAAGGGCCGGGCAACGAAGAGTTCACCCTGTTTGCTTCTCACTCCGTCTGGAACTCAAAGCAGGACTTTGTTAATTGGACCCAGTCCGAGCAGTTTCGCAAGGCCCATGCCGGTGCAGGTGGCAAGAGCAAGGATATCTACCTTGGCCCGCCGCAGCTTGAAGGTTTCGAAGCCGTTGTCTAAACATCGGCATGCCTGGACACAAACCTGAGATCGTCCTTGTGATATAAACAGTTACAGAAAGCTGTCTTGTCCTGACGGAACTGTATTGTTGCGGTTAGCTATTCAACGAATTCTTTCTTATGCTGCATTGCGGTAAATTCAAGCTTGACCTGTCACGCCCGCTGATAATGGGCATCGTCAACGCTACGCCTGATTCTTTCTCAGATGGAGGGCAGCATCTTGGGCGTGATGCCGCGCTGGCCCATGCGCAACAGCTGGTCGCCGAGGGCGCGGACATGCTCGACATCGGTGGCGAGTCCACGCGCCCGGGTGCCAGGCCGGTCAGCATCCAGGAGGAAATGGATCGGGTGTTGCCGATCATCGGGGAATTGCGCGATGCGGCCGTGCCCATCTCGATCGATACCTTCAAACCGGAAGTGATGCTGGCGGCGATCGCCGCAGGCGCGCAAATGGTCAACGATATCAACGCGCTGCAAGATGCAGCTTCGCTGAACGCAGTAGCCTCCAGTAATGTTGCCGTGTGTCTGATGCACAAGCAGGGCAACCCGAAAACCATGCAGGAACTACCCGTTTATCAAAATGTAGTCGCCGAAGTTGGTGCGTTTCTGAGTGAACGCATCGCTGCTGCCGAAGCAGCGGGCATTCAACGTGATCGCATCGTGATCGACCCGGGTTTTGGTTTTGGCAAGACCTTGGCGCATAATCTGGCCTTGCTCCGCGAATTGAACAGGCTGACTGAACTGGGCGTGCCGGTACTGGCGGGTCTTTCGCGCAAGTCCATGCTGGGTGCTTTGACTGGACAGGAAGTCTCGCAGCGTCTGCCGGCCAGTGTGGCTGCGGCATTGATCGCGGTGCAGCGCGGGGCAAACATCGTGCGCGTTCATGACGTGCGTGCGACGGTGGATGCGCTGAAAGTTTTGAATGCAGTTAATGGAGTTGGCTGAAGAACGGAGTAAAGCGGTGAGCAGAAAATATTTCGGTACCGACGGTGTTCGCGGACGGGTGGGTGAACATCCAATCACGCCACAGTTCGTCATGCAACTGGGCTATGCGGCAGGCAAGGTGCTGGCAAACATGGGTGACACGTCCGGCGAACGCACGGGCGTCCTGATCGGCAAGGACACGCGCATTTCCGGATATATGCTGGAATCCGCTCTGGAGGCGGGATTAATCGCGGCAGGGATCGATGTGTATCTGGCCGGGCCGGTGCCAACCCCGGCCGTGGCCTATCTGACCCGCGCATTGCGTCTGCATGCAGGCATCGTCATTTCGGCGTCGCACAATCCGTTCGACGATAATGGCATCAAGTTTTTCTCGGCCCATGGCGCCAAGTTACCCGACGCAACCGAGCGCGCCATCGAGGCGGCATTGGATCAGGAGATGCATACCAACTCCTCGGACGGGCTGGGCAAAGCCAAACGCATCGACGATGCGGCCGGCCGCTATATCGAATTCTGCAAGAGCACATTCCCCACCGAGATGGATTTGCGCGGGATGAAAGTCGTGGTGGACAGCGCGCATGGCGCGACCTACCACATCGCGCGGCACGTATTTCATGAACTCGGTGCCGATGTCATCGCCATCGGCGCGCAACCGGACGGCAGGAATATCAATGACGGTTATGGCGCGACGGCGCCGGATAATTTGTGCAGGGCGGTAATCGAGCACAAGGCGGATATCGGCATCGCGCTGGATGGCGACGGCGACCGGCTGGTGATGGCGGACAGCGCGGGCAGGCTCTATGACGGCGACCAGTTGCTGTACGTGATTGCCAAACATCGCCAGGCGCAGGGGAAAATGCACGGTGGTGTGGCCGGCACGCTGATGACCAATCTGGCTTTCGAACATGCCATGCAGAAGCTTGGCATCCCCTTCAAGCGCGCCAAGGTGGGCGACCGCTACGTGATGGAATTATTGCAGCAACATGACTGGCAACTCGGCGGGGAAAATTCCGGGCACATCATTTGTCTGGACAAGCACAGCACGGGCGACGGCATCATCTCCGCGCTGCAGGTGCTGCATGCATTGCGTGACTATGGACAAAGTCTCGCAGAAGCGGCGGGAGATTTGAATATGTACCCGCAGGTGCTGATCAATGTTCGGGTAGCCAGGGGTGCGGATTGCCTCGGCCACAACCAGGTAAAGACGGCGGTGTCCGATGCCGAGCAGGTTCTGGACGGAAAAGGTCGCGTGCTGTTGCGACCATCCGGCACAGAGCCATTGCTGCGCGTGATGGTTGAAGGTGAAGACCGCCAACTGGTGGAGCAATCAGCGCAGCGCATCGCTGATGTGGTGCGAAAACTAGCAACGAGCTGATTCAAACAGGATGTTGCCTGTAGCTCGATAAAACGTTCGTCTTCCAGTTCGCAATCGCCCAATCCAATATCTGACCGACGCTGCCCAGCCGCATCTCAGTGGGTGGCTGCTGGCGCAAAAACTCCAGTACATCAAAAATAGTGGCAACCGCGTTGTTCTTGTCGACAGGCCGGGCGAGTGTCTGTTTGCTGAGCTTTTGGCCCTGTGCATTAACCGCGACGGGCAGGTGCATATAGGACGGGGTGACCAGACCGAGCAGTTGTTGCAAACATATCTGGCGCGGGGTCGAGTAGAGCAGGTCAGCCCCGCGCACCACATCGGTGATCGCCTGCGCGGCATCGTCCACCACGACGGCAAGCTGGTACGCAAACAGTCCATCGGCGCGCAGCACGACGAAATCCCCCGCCTCGGTTGCCAGGTCCTGCGCAATGTTTCCCTGCATCCTGTCTTTAAAGGCGATACGCGTATCGTTGACACGAACTCGCCAGGCACGCGCATCCTTGCCTTGCGCAATACCATTTCGACAAGTGCCGGGATAGACCGATTCATCGCCGTGCTGTAACGCCGAGTCTGCGATCTCCTTGCGGCTGCATGCACAGGGATACACCAAGCCGGTATCTTTCAGTCGGTGAAGGGCCTCTGCGTAGGCCGTTGTGCGCCGGCTTTGGTAAATGACATCCTCATCCCAGTGCAGGCCATACGCTTCCAGCGTACCGAGGATTTCATCGGATGCACCCTGGACGGTGCGCGGCGTGTCGAGGTCTTCGATGCGCACCAGCCATTTTCCCTGATGATGTTTGGCGTCAAGATAACTGCCGATGGCGGCAACCAAAGAACCGAAGTGGAGGGGGCCGGTGGGGGAGGGCGCGAAACGCCCTCGATAATTCCGATCCAATTTCATTGGCTAAACTGTGTTGGCTTCCTCGCGAACCCCTGGTCGTGCTATGTGCACTGACTGTGTCGTTCGCTTTGCGTCGCGGTCGATGCGAAGCATCGGGCACCGCACGGCATACCCCTTGCGGGTACAGCCGCCTTGTTTGACCTTCGAAATTGAATTGGAATACGTTTTTTCAAGCGGGAACAGCCTCTTCGGCAAATACCAGTTTTACTTTGCCATCCGCATCGACATCAACCGTCACCTGGCCGCCGTTGGCCAGTTTGCCGAACAGCAGTTCGTCGGCCAGTGCAGAGCGTATGGTGTCCTGGATCAGGCGTGCCATCGGGCGTGCGCCCATCAGCGGATCGAAGCCCTGTTCTGCCAGATGATCCTTGAGCGCGTCGGTGAATACGATCTCCACTTTTTTCTCATGCAACTGCTCTTCAAGCTGCATCAGGAATTTGTCAACCACGCGCAGGATGACTTCGTGATCCAGCGGCGCGAAGGAGATCACGGCATCCAGGCGGTTGCGGAATTCCGGTGTGAAAATGCGCTTGATGTCCATCAATTCATCACCGTTCGCACTGTTCTTGGTGAAGCCGATCTGGCTCTTGTTCAGCGCTTCCGAGCCGGCATTGGTGGTCATTATGATGACCACGTTGCGGAAGTCGGCCTTGCGCCCGTTGTTGTCGGTGAGCGTGCCATGGTCCATCACCTGCAGCAGGATGTTGAAAATATCCGGGTGTGCCTTTTCGATTTCGTCCAGCAGCAGCACGGCGTGCGGCTGTTTGCCGATTGCTTCGGTGAGCAGACCACCCTGATCGAAACCCACGTAGCCGGGCGGTGCGCCGATCAGGCGCGACACGGCGTGGCGCTCCATATATTCGGACATATCGAAGCGGTGCAGCGGCATGCCCATTGCATAGGCAAGTTGCCGCGCCACCTCGGTTTTGCCGACGCCGGTCGGACCGGAGAACAGAAAACTGCCGATTGGCTTTTGCGGGTTACCCAAACCGCTGCGCGACATCTTGATGGCGGTGGCCAGCGCGTCGATCGCCTTGTTCTGGCCGAACACCACTGCTTTCAGATCGCGATCAAGCGTCTTCAGCGTGTTGCGGTCATCCGAGGAAACGCTGCGCGCCGGAATGCGCGCGATCTTGGCGATGATCTCCTCGATCTCGTGCTTGCCGATGGTTTTCTTCTGTTTCGACTTGGGCAGGATGCGTTGCGCGGCGCCGGCTTCATCCAGCACATCAATCGCCTTGTCCGGAAGGTGACGGTCATTGATGAAGCGCGCGGAAAGCTCTGCAGCACTGGTGATTGCCGCCGCACTGTATTTGACGTTGTGATGTTCTTCAAAGCGGGATTTCAGGCCGCGCAGGATCGAAATTGTTTGTTCGACAGAGGGTTCAGGTACATCGACCTTCTGGAAACGCCGTGACAGAGCATGATCCTTTTCGAAGATGCCGCGATATTCCTGATAGGTGGTCGCACCTATGCATTTCAATTGCCCGTTCGACAATGCCGGCTTGAGCAGGTTGGAGGCATCCATCGTACCGCCGGAAGCCGCACCCGCACCGATCATGGTGTGAATTTCGTCTATGAACAGGATCGCGTGGGCGGCATCGTTGAGTTCTTTCAGCACGGCCTTGAGGCGCTGTTCAAAGTCGCCGCGATACTTGGTGCCCGCCAGCAGTGCGCCCATGTCGAGCGAGTACACATGCGCATCCTTGAGGACATCAGGCACATCGTTTTCCACAATGCGCCGCGCCAGGCCTTCTGCGATGGCAGTCTTGCCCACGCCGGCTTCGCCGACCAGCAGCGGGTTGTTCTTGCGGCGGCGGCATAGCGTCTGAATGACACGCTCCAATTCAATTTCACGCCCGATCAGCGGGTCGATCTTGCCGGCCAGTGCCTGAGCGTTCAGGTCTTGTGTGTAGTTCTTCAACGCATCCCCGTTGCTCTGTTCCACTTCAGATTCCGAATCATTTTGCGGCTTTGCCGGGATGCCGGCCTGGGTCTTGTCAATGCCGTGAGCGATGTAGTTCACCACATCAAGGCGGCTCACATTGCGCTGGGTCAGGAAATATACCGCATGCGAATCCTTTTCGCCGAACAGCGCGACCAGAATGTTGGCGCCGGTAACTTCCTTTTTGTTGGTGGATTGCACATGCAGTATGGCGCGCTGGATGACGCGCTGAAAACCGACCGTCGGCTGGGTGTCGACTTCGCGGTCGCCTGGGGTGACCGGGGTATGCGTCGTGATGAACTCGGTCAGTACCAGTCGCAATTCTTCTATGTTGACTCCGCAGGCATGCAAGACCTGGGCAGCCGAAGCGTTGTCCAGCATGGTGAGTAGCAGATGCTCGACGGTGATGAACTCATGACGCTTCTGGCGGGCTTCAACGAACGCCAGATGCAGGCTGACTTCCAATTCTTGAGCAATCATTTCAGTTTTCCTCCATACCGCATCGTAGCGGATGTCCATGCTGTTTAGCAAATTCTGTAACCTGGGCAACTTTGGTTTCGGCTACATCCTGGGAATAGACCCCGCATACTGCCGAGCCTTCGTTATGTACTTTGAGCATGATTTGCAATGCGCGTTCCTGATCCAGTGCGAAAAAGAGCTGCAACACCTCAATTACAAACTCCATGGTGGTGTAATCATCGTTGAACAAAACCACCTTGTACATGCGCGGAGGCTTTGTTTTTGCGCGTTCCGGCGCGAGTACCACGCTGCTGTGCTGTTTGGTTGCCATAGATCCCTGTATATCACGTTCCTTGCCGTCATATTTGATGATTAAAGATGCTTTTTCAAGCCCGCTTGAAAAATATTTTATAAACCGCTTGACGGTATCAACTAAACAGTAGTAAAAAGCGCGCTGGTGTTTGACTCAAAGTATCTGCAGTACTGGTTTTGCCGTGTGCGATCTTGGAATCAAACAGTTCGCGGGGTGTTCCCCCGTTTTTTAGTAAGGAAGTAATCACATGGCAACTGGTACAGTTAAATGGTTCAACGATGCAAAGGGATTTGGTTTTATCACTCCCGATGATGGTAGCGAAGATCTGTTCGCGCACTTTTCAGCAATCAACATGAGCGGCTTCAAGTCACTCAAAGAAGGCCAGAAGGTCACCTTCGAAGTAGTTCAAGGGCCTAAAGGCAAGCAAGCTTCCAACATCCAGGCTCCTTAACCGGTTCTTGGTTTGGTATAAAGCCCGGCACGAAAGTGCCGGGCTTTTTTTTGCAGCGAGTTGCATGCGGGCCCTTAGCCTTGGAACCGCAAGTCGCTCCTGCACCCGGTCTTCAAGCAATCGAGGCGAGCGCTGCATTCAGCGTTGCGCTGGGCCGCATGGCATTGGCCGTCTTGTCAAAGTCAGGATGAAAATAACCACCCATGTCTACCGGTTTCCCCTGGGCTGCAATCAATTCTGCATTGATCTTTGCCTCGTTGGCCGTCAGCGTCTTCGCCAGGGGTGCAAAACGCGCCTGTATATCCTTGTCTTCCGTCTGCGCTGCCAATGCCTGCGACCAATAAAGGGCGAGATAGAAATGACTGCCCCTGTTATCAATCTCCCCCACCTTTCGGGCGGGGGACTTGTTGTTTTCCAGAATTAGGCTGTTGGCCTGATCAAGCGTCTTGGCCAGCACCTGAGCCTTGGCATTGTTGAATTTCTGGGCTAGATGTTCCAGTGAAGCTCCCAAAGCGAGAAACTCGCCGAGTGAATCCCAGCGCAAATAGCCTTCTTGCTGGAACTGCTGGACATGTTTTGGTGCCGAGCCGCCCGCGCCGGTTTCGAACATACCCCCGCCACTCATCAGCGGTACGATGGACAGCATTTTTGCGCTGGTGCCCAGTTCGAGGATCGGGAACAGGTCGGTGAGATAATCCCGCAGCACGTTGCCGGTGACAGAGATAGTGTCTTTACCCGCGCGGATGCGCTCGATCGAAAGCTGTAAAGCGTCTTCGGGAGTCATGATGCGAATGTCCATGCCGTTGGTATCGTGATCCTTGAGGTAGCGCTGCACTTTCTGGATGATCTGCGCGTCATGTGCCCGGTTCCTGTCCAGCCAGAAAATTGCGGGGGTACCGGTGATCCGCACGCGCGCAACGGCCAGCTTCACCCAGTCCTGAATGGGTGCGTCCTTTGTCTGGCACATGCGGAAGATATCGCCCTGCTCAACCTGCTGTTCCAGCAGCGTGTTGCCGGCCGCATCCACAACGCGGACTGTGCCGTTTCCGCTCATCTGAAAGGTCTTGTCGTGGGAGCCGTATTCCTCGGCCTGCTGCGCCATCAGGCCGACATTGGGAACGCTGCCCATGGTCCTGGGATCGAATGCGCCATGTTTTTTGCAATCGTTAATGACAACCTGATAAATGCGGGCGTAGCAACGGTCCGGGATCAGTGCTTTGGTGTCGTGCAACTTGCCATCGACTCCCCACATTTTTCCCGAATCGCGAATCATGGCGGGCATGGAAGCATCAACGATAACATCGCTCGGTACATGCAGATTCGTGATGCCCTTGTCTGAATTAACCATCGCCAGTTCCGGTCGGGTCTTGTAAGTGGCCTGGATATCCGCTTCGATCTCGGTGCGCTTGGCTTCGGGCAGTTTCGCAATCTTGGCGAGGATATCCCCCAAGCCGTTGTTGACATTGACACCCAATTCCCTGATCACTGCCGCGTGCTTTTCGAAAACATCCTTGAAATAAACGGTAACGGCATGACCGAACATGATCGGATCGGAAATCTTCATCATGGTGGCCTTGAGGTGCAATGACAACAGCACGCCCTGTTTTTTTGCGTCTTCGATCTGCTCCTCGTAAAACTCACGCAGGGCGCGGCGGCTCATCACGCAAGCGTCTATGACTTCGCCCGCCAGTAACGGGGTCTTTTCCTTCAGCACGGTCGTTTTGCCATCACTACCGACAAACTCGATGCGGGCATTCCCGGCTTCAGTAACGGTCACGGACTTTTCGCTGCCATAAAAATCGTTGACGTTCATATGAGCCACATGGGTCTTGGAATCGGCGCTCCAGGCGCCCATCTTGTGCGGATGTTTTTGTGCGAATTTCTTGACTGAGAGTGCCGCACGGCGATCCGAGTTGCCTTGCCGCAGTACCGGGTTGACGGCGCTGCCGAGAACCTTGCCATAGCGGGCCTTGATCGTTTTCTCGAGATCGTTTTGCGGATCGTCCGGGTAATCGGGGATGTTGAAGCCCTGCGACTGCAATTCCTTGATTGCTGCTTTCAGTTGCGGGGGCGTTGCGCTGATATTCGGCAATTTTATGATATTGGCTTCGGGTCTCAGCGTCAGTTGACCCAACTCGGTCAGGTCATCAGCGATCTTCTGGTTTGCGGTCAGGTTTTCGGGAAAATTCGCGAGAATACGGCCCGCCAGGGAAATGTCCCTGGTCTCGACGGCTACACCGGCTGCCTTGGTGAAGGCCTGAACAATGGGAAGCAGGGAATAAGTGGCCAGTGCCGGCGCTTCATCAACCATCGTGTAAATAATTTTATGGCTAGTCATGATTTTTTCTCTTTAGTTAATTCATCGTCAATAAACCGCCGGCATTCCGGGATTCACCTGATTTGTCGGAACGAGGCCGCTGGTCGATAGTAGCTCCGGGAAACAATCAGCACGCATGGTTTGGCGCTCAGGGGGAGTGGAAGCGGTAAAATATCGTCTCAAAAATAAACGGGAATTCCGATGGGGCGCATTCTGCTGTTCAACAAGCCGTTTGGCGTGATCTGCCAGTTCAGTCGCGATGGTCTGCATCCGACACTGGCCGATTATATCCCTGTTCCGGAATTTTATCCCGCAGGGCGTCTGGATACCGACAGCGAAGGGCTGCTGGTGCTGACCGACGATGGCCAGCTGCAGCATCGCATCACCGATCCGAAACACAAGTTGCCGAAAACCTATTGGGTGCAGGTAGAGGGGGCGCCGGATGAGGGCGAGCTGGAAAAATTGCGGCGGGGTGTAAAACTCCCGGATTTTACCACCCGGCCTGCCGAGGCGCGCCTGATGGATGAACCTGCCAAGCTGTGGCCGCGCGACCCGCCGATACGTGAGCGCAAGAGCATACCGACCAGCTGGATCGAACTGACCATACGCGAGGGGAAGAACCGCCAGGTGCGGCGCATGACCGCAGCCATTGGTTTGCCCACATTGCGCCTGATCCGCCACCGTATTGGCGAGTGGACGCTTGACGGTTTGGAACAGGGAACGTGGAAAATTCAAGCACCGTAGTCAATCGCGTTGACAAACTTCACGGGTGCTTTTAACTTGTCCCCCTCTTACCAGAAAAGCGAGGCCGTCATGTCATTTTCACGCTGTATATTGCTGTGTTGCGCATTATTTCTTGCAGGGCTACCCGCAGGCAGTTTTGCCGCTGAACGTGCTTTCGGGATGGTCACCAAAGCGGAGCATTCGCTCAGGGGTCGTTGGTACAGCGCGGACGGCAGTATTACGTTCAGAAACAACGGAACCGTCTGGCTGAAGGGAAGGCGATATTTTTATGCGGTTTCCGACGGCGGCATGATACAGCTCAGCGGACATAACAGCTCGGATGCAATCTCCTACCAGCTTTTCGGAAAGCGGCTAACCCTTACAGTGGATGGCATTACGACGGTTTATACACGCACGCGGCCGGCAAAGAAATAACCCCACTCCGAACCGGCTTCCAGGCCGGTTTCCAGCACGCCGACACCGCGCGCCAGATTTTGAACAAGTACCGCTGGCGCTAGCGGCCCCTGCGCACGGCAGGCTTGGGCGAGAACAAGGCCGGTTGCGGCATCGCCTGGTGACGCGCGGCTTCTGACAGGTGTTGCGGTTCCGAAGGTTTTCGCGGCTGGTGCGGCTTGGCGGTTTGTTGACCGCTGCGCGGTTGCTGGTCACGTTGTTGCGGATTGCGCGGCTGCTGTTCGCGATGCTGGGGATTGCGCTGCTTTTGGTTTTCACCCTGTGGTTTTTGGCGATTCCCCGTGCCTGTGTTGCGTGGCCCGGCGTTTCGTCTTTGTCCCTGCGCGTGGCGGGGCGGACGCGGGGCCTCGGCGGGAAGATTGGCGGGCGGCACAAAGCTGTCAATTTCGACGACCGGGATCTCGCGTTTGATCAACCGTTCTATGTCCCTGAGAAACGACAGTTCTTCCTTATCGACCAGCGAGATGGCCGCGCCGCTGCTGCCCGCGCGCCCGGTTCGGCCGATACGGTGCACATAATCTTCCGGCACATTCGGCAATTCGAAATTCACCACATGCGGCAGTTGGTCGATGTCCAGGCCGCGCGCGGCGATGTCGGTGGCGACCAGCACCGGCAAAGAACCGTCCTTGAATTGCGCCAGCGCCTTGGTGCGAGCCGGCTGGCTCTTGTTGCCGTGTATCGCCGCTGCGGGGATGCCGTCCGCGATCAGCTTTTCAGTCAGCCGGTTCGCACCGTGCTTGGTGCGGGTGAATACCAGCACCTGTTTCCAGTCATTGTGCTTGATCAGGTGTGAAAGCAAATGGCTCTTGAGACGTTGCGGCACCAGATGGACGCTTTGCGAGATCAGCTCCACCGTGGAGTTGCGGCGTGCCACTTCAACATAGCCGGGGTTATGCAGCAGTCCGTCGGAAAGCGCCTTGATCTCGTCCGAGAAGGTGGCCGAAAACAGCAGGTTCTGGCGCTGTTTGGGCAGCAGCGCGAGGATTTTCTTGATGTCGCGGATAAAGCCCATGTCCAGCATGCGGTCGGCTTCGTCCAGCACCAGGATTTCCACCCCGGATAGATCAAGCGTGTTTTGCCCGGCATGGTCTAGCAGCCGCCCGGGCGTGGCAACCAGAATGTCCACTTGCCCGCGCAATGCCTTGATCTGCGGGTTGATGTTCACGCCGCCGAACATTACCATGGATTTCAGCGTCAGATACTTTCCGTAGGTTTGCACCGACTGCTCCACCTGTGCGGCGAGTTCGCGGGTGGGAACCATGATCAGGCAGCGCGGCCTGCCGGATCGTTGGTTTGCAGCGGGATTTGCGCTGAGAAGCTGCAGAATCGGCAGCGTGAAACCGGCCGTCTTACCGGTGCCGGTTTGCGCGCCGGCCAGCAAATCTCCGCCGGCCAGTACCAGCGGGATTGCCTGGGCCTGCACTGGTGTGGGTTTTGTGTATCCCGCTTCGGCAATTGCGCGCATCAGGGGTTGTGCCAGGTTCAGGCTGGCGAAGGTGATTTCATTGTTTGGCAAAGCATGACTCCTGTGACAGCCTGCCGCTCACAAGAGCTGCACCAATC
>Ga0307376_10003259_pt1 | contig 15215 bp, 19 predicted proteins | sample TR2MG_FD_202536 | JGI IMG/M metagenome (GOLD analysis project Ga0307376, IMG submission 202536) | Soil microbial communities from Risofladan, Vaasa, Finland - TR-2 | ecosystem: Environmental > Terrestrial > Soil > Coastal area > Acid sulfate soil | place: Finland: Risofladan, Vaasa | collected...
CACCAATGAATGAACGAGTCCCACTGGCGGTATTACTACGACCACCAACAACAGATGAATTAATTGTTGTTGCTGTATTAAATTCACCACCACCAATGAAAGAACGAGCTCCAGATGCTGTATTACTCAGACCACCAAGAATTGACGAAGTACCACCAGCGGTATTATTCTCACCGCCACCAACAAATGAAGTAACTCCAGTCGCTGTATTACTCTGACCACCACCAACAAATGAATAATCACCACTCGCTGTATTTTGACGACCACCAACAACTGATGACCTATAACCACCAGCGGTATTACCATAACCACCAACAACTGATGAATAATAACCACTCGCTGTATTACTACGACCACCAACAACTGATGAAAAATAACCACCAGTCGCTGTATTACCTTCACCACCACCAATGAATGAATAAGGACTACTTGCTGTATTTTGACCACCACCAACAACTGATGAATTAATTGCTGTTGCTGTATTGTTTTGACCACCACCAACAAAAGAACGACCTCCAGAAGCCTTATTGTCATTACCACCACCAACAAAAGAATGACTTCCTGAAGCAATATTTCTATATCCACCTACAACTGATGAGTTAAATGAAGTTCCAGAGTTATAATATCCACCTCCAACAAATGTATTTCCAAAAGCTCCAGAAATAAAATTATTGTATCCTCCTGCTATTGTTGAGTAGGGTGAATTTGTAATATTATTGTTTCTACCCATTGCGATAGAATCTTGTCCTCCAGCAACATTTCCGCTTCCGTTGTTTGCAATAATAGAGTTTGTTCCAGTTGATGCAGACCAAAGGTCACCAGACGTAGGAACGGGACCAGTAGAGCCAGTTGATACAATTCCAGTACCATCAAATACTATTATTTGACCTGATACCAAACCTGTAAAATCATGGTCTGAAGTTCCTGTAAAGCTATGTTGTTTTAAGTGGCTCATTTTGTTGTTTTATTATAAATACCATTCTTTAACTTAATTCCACGCTTTTTGTAGTGCCAGTTACTCGATAATTCAAAAAAGTTGTTCCACCCGAAGTTGTAAACCACATTGAACCGTCTGCAGGAGCTGCAGCGTTAACTGGTGCCATTGTAATCTGAGCTGCTGTAGTCGATGTTAAATCAATCGTATCAGCGCTTAAAGTTTGTGTAAACTGGGAATCTCCAGTAACAGTTCCACCGCTAAGTGGAAGGTAGTCTCCCCCTGTTGCTCCTGAGCCTGCAAATACTGAAGAATCTACATACTTAATTGTACCATCAGTGTCTCTTGCAAGAATTTGAGTAAGAGCATTATCATTTGAAGGTATTGTATTAATATTTAAGTTAGGAACATAAACTGTATCTGCAGTTGTCGCAGTAATAGAAGCTCCTCCAAAAATAGCTGACCTTAAAGCGCTTGATTCAACCACATGGTTAGTACCACCTAATATCACAGAGTTAGCAGCGCTCGCACCACTTGAAGCGTATCCAGCAGTAACCGAAGAATGATTGAATGAGTTTGTACCAGTTGCGTATACAAATGGTCCACCATAAACACCGCCACCACCAGCGTGAGAATTGTCTCCATAAGCCCATGTAAAGTAATTTTGAGCACGAGCGTATCTACCACTACCAGGAAGTCCTCCTCCTTGTATTCTACCAGCTATTGAACCGCTCCCCTCAGCAACAGCTCCTTGAGAAAGAGCTGTAGACTGAAGACCTCTTGCTGTAGAACCCCATCCAAAAGCTTGTGATTGCCATCCTGTAGCCATAGTGTTTGCTACAGATTGTCCATCAGTACTTAATGTATGCGCAGTTGTTTCAAAACCAAAAGCTATTGAGTTATCTCCGAGTGCTTTTGAAAAATTACCACCTGCAAATGATTGGTCTCCATTAGCTTCAGAGCCCCATCCAGTTGCGAAAGATAAAAAAGCACCTTTTGACTTGGTTAGGTAACCCATAGAGACAGAGCCCCACCCAGTAGCTTCTGTTTCATACCCCATAGCCCAAGAGTAATCTCCAGATGCAATTGTATCAAACCCATCAGTTCTTGAGAGGATTGCAGATGATACAGTTTCGTATCCATCTGCAACCGCACCAAATCCAGATGCAACGTTTTGAAATCCACCAGCTTTTGAGTAATCTCCTGAAGCTATGTTGTTTTCGCCATGAACAAATGAATTAATACCAGTGGCACCGCTTCTTGTTCCTACTGTAAATGTTGTTGTAGCAGTTAAGCTTGAGCCATCGTTCAATAGGATTTCAGAAGATTCTGGGTTTCCTGATAAGTTAAATCTTAAAGTCTCGTTTGTGTTACCTGTAAGGGCAGATTGTGCTGATGTTAAAAATATGTCATACAAATCTGTTCCTCCAGAGAATATCGTTCCACCAGAAAGAGTTGTTGCGTTAACCGAGGTAAGAATTATATCTGCATCTAAATTAATAATTGGGTTATTAGCCGTGCCGCCTGTTGAGATATTTGCTCCGCCAGAAACTCTTGTTATATCATCATTTGTTGAGAATATATCATAAAGGTCTGTTCCTCCAGAATAAAAAGTTCCTCCAGAGAATTCGTTTGACACAAGTCCTGCTGTAAATTCAGTTACACCAGTAACTGTTCCACCAGAAAGTGAAAGGAAATTTCCAGAACCACCACCCGTCATGAACACTGTCCAATCTGAGTTAGTAAGTCCAGTTCCTAATTTGTAGTAATTATCATCATCCTCAGAGTATACAAGCATACCACTCTCTCTTCTTCCTGTAGAGATTAAATCTCTCTCAGTAGTCCCAGATACACGTCTAAGACCACCCAAACCCCATGTAGGGTCAGTTACTGGGAATGTATCCGTACTATCTGTTGGAGCTATAAAACCCGTTAATCTTACTGAGCCTGGTATATTTGCCATCTTATGAAATTATTATATCTATTGTTGAACCCAAAATGTTTGTTGTCCTGTGGACATTATATGTAGTCGAAACTCCATAAGTATTTGTTATAGAAACCGTAAAAAGAGCTTCCATGGCAACGTCAAGATTGGTTGAACTATCTTTAAAAGTTGTAGCTGTACCCATTAATGCTGGGTAAGTAAAGTATTTGTAATCTCCAGCCGCAAAACTCCAAGTTCCTGCGAATCCAGAAGAAAGAGAACTACTTGTAAGTCCAGTTACCCCAGCTGCCGTTAGAGAAGTAGCTGCATCAGTTCCATAATGAGTTCTCCATCTCCAGTTAACATTAAAGTTTCTAAGGAAACTTCCAGCCTCAGTGTTAGTAGCAGTTATTCTCCATTGATTTGAAGTAGCGGTTGTCTTTGTTACATCAGAAGGTAGAACCAATGATTCAGAACTATCATCTGCTAACGTAGAACCAAGAGTTACAAAATTTGTAACATCCGTTATTGTCAATGTGTTTGGTGAAACATTTGATGAGTTTGTAGTGGTCCAAGTAAATAGCGTAGAACCAGAAGGGACTGAAGCCCCAACTTCAAGAGTTGTTGATTGTCCGTTTATAGCAAATGCGCTAAATGTAGGCGTTTGATATGGGTACAATAATGCATCCCACATTTGTGTCATAGTCTGATTAGAAAATGTTGAACCTGCTGCAATACCTCCTATGGTGGTTGGCGTAGCTGTTGCGTTTGTATACGTTAGACCGCTTGTTATAGCAGACAAAGGAACGCTTCCTACGTAATATGTATCTGCAGAAATGGTTGTAGCTGAAATTGAACCGAGTACGATGTCATCGTCTAAGTTTACAATATATGTAGGAGGTACACCACCAGCTCCAGGCCCAGTCATAACAATGTTATCACCCGCTTGAACTATCGTGTTTCCAGTAGTAGCACCAGTAATTGTGAATTGAATATGCTTTTGTATACACTCAAAATTCTCATTAATTATGTTTCGACCTTCATTTGGATTGTGCTTTGGTAGCACTAATTCTAATGTACAGCCTGTAAAAGTCGCCATTTCCTTGAATATTTATATTTTCTCTTATAAATATTTAAAAGAAATGTTTAAACCTAAGTTTTTGTAATAAAATTTAGGTTTAAGAATTTCAACACCTCTTTATTCCTAATATTCTTATAGTCACTGGCAAACAAAGCATATTCAAAGAGCATATTGTTGTACTTTTCAATTGGCGCTTTATTGCCTTTTCCGAAACTTTGTACCAAGCTTCTGGAGTTAACATCTATCTCAATGGTAACATGAGGCATATTGTCTTTATCTCTAACAGAGAAAATTAGCGATTGCTTATTTTTGATTTTTGATTTATAATTCTGACCACCAACGCAGTGGCCCATTACAGCGCCTTCAAGTTTTAAATCACCTGGGGTAAGTAGATATAGAAAATGTTCTTGGTCTGAAAATCTAAATATGACTCTATCTTCTTCGATGTTTGGGATGTCCATATTCTCTATGCGATACTTTCTCCTCATATCATCATGCCATTCAGCTTGAAGTTGATACGCCTCATCAAAATCACTCTTAAAGATGTCTGCGTTTGTTTCTGAGGCCCAATCAACTATAAGTCTTAAGTCTGTTAATCTATTGATGATGTCACGAGATTTTTTTACTTCCTTAGAAATCCAAACATCATATTTGTGCTTTCTTTTTTCTGCAAGCTCGCTATCTTGATTCACGTCACCACCGATAAATCCTATAGAATTTCCTACTTCAGAAATCTTCTTAACGAGCTCTTCAGCCTCCTCTTCTGGAAGGTCGCTAAAAAACGTTTTCTTTATGTATTCTTCTCTATTAGTCAGCATCTTTTTCTTCTTTTTTCTCTCCCACAATAAGTTTAAGATTTATTTCATCATCCAAGTCTTCTATTTCAAACCTTCCAGAATACTCCTTGGGGTCATCCATTCTAAGTCCATTAATTTTGTGTGATTTTTTAAATGTGAAACTTTGTTCTTCATCATCCAATTCAAGTCCAATAATAGTGTAGCATTTCATGATAACCCTCAACTTATGTTGAATGGTTGATGACTTCCTTCTTTTAAAAACTTTTTTATTTATTTTGAAGTCTTGTGAAACCATAACTATTCTTCTTCATCGGACAACAAGTGGTCCCAATCACTTTTCAGTTTATCAATGTCTTGACTGCTTACAACATCGTATATTCCTGTCCAACCTCCATTGACCATATAATCTAATTCGTCTTCATCATCGGTAATTGATGTGAATCCAGAATAACCCATTTCTGCAACCTGCGATGCAACAGCTACAATAAAATCTTCATCAGTCATATCTTACTTTTTTTTCTTTTTCTTCTTGAGACCCATGCTATTAATCTTCTTCTGAACCGAGCTCTCATTTCTGTTTAAGCTATTAGAACAAAACTTTCTACCTTTGGTAGGGTAGTTCTTCTTAAGGAAGGTAATGTCTTCTTCAGTCCACTCACCTTTTATGTATCCATCCTCAACATACTGTTCAACCTCTTCTGCGGCTTGCTCAAAAGTCTTACCTCCTGTCATCACGACTTCATGAGTCTCTGTTGTGTGAAACTTATCCATTGTCTCATCGTTGTTTGGATTAACAACCTCTTCCATTGTTGACACCACTTCTGGAGCTGGAGTATGAGGAGTAATTAAAATCAAACCCTTCTTCTTGTAGATTTTCATTATTCTTGTCTCATAGTTGTCAGCAACCACTTCTTTACCTGGACCAATTTCTAATCGACCATCTGCCCCATTGATTCTGGCAAATATACCAACTGTCTGAGGAGACATATTTTTAATTGTACATTTCATACGTGTAGTTTTGTGTTTTTAGAAATATATAAACATAGGGGGTAAAAATCAAATAAAAGAGCAAAAAAAATCCACCATTGAGGTGGATTCTAAATTTATAATTAATTATTAAGCTTTGTAATTAGGGTTTCTAATCAATTTGCCTAACTCTTGATTGAAGTAATAAGCTGTGTTTGGAACACTTGACTCTTCATTAACCACTACGCTTTCGCTAATAAGAGTTTTGTCTTCAGCAATCTCAATAGATTCATTTATAGGTCTCTTGTAGTTAGGGTTGTTCACAAGGTTTCCTGAATTCATATCAAGGATAAAAGCTTTGCTTTCATTAAGGTACTCATCTTCAAACACTTTAAATTCTGCTCCTGAAAGAGAACCTGGCTTATCAACAACTATTACCGCTTTTCCTTCGATTTCGTCTCCATGGTCAACACTACTGTTTCTTTGCATGAATTCTCTCATGTTTTCTTCTTCACCTTGTTCTCTTGATACCATTTTTTCTTTAATACCATCTTCAACTGGAGCTCCGCATGATTCTGCAAGTCTAATAGTTGAGTTCTTATCGAAACCCGTAAGCGCCTTCCATCTGTCAGACTCTTCTTTTTCAGTTTTCTGGTGAGTAATGATATATCTCTTGTTGACTCCTTTTTCGTCATTCTCAGTAAGAGAGACAAATTTCTTCTTAGAAGGGTCAAAGCTTTCACCTAACGCTGCTTTACCTTTCATTCCAGCTCTTCCTTTAGGAGAACCTTTTGAAAGCTTGTCTTCTTCTGCTGAATTAACATCAACACCATGAAGTCCCATTGCGTGGTCTTTATCCATTCCCTTAGGAGCATATCCATCAGAGTCAAGTTCAACAGTTGTCCAACCTTCTGTGTTTTCTCTCTTAAGAGCTCTTTTTTTATCTCTATTAGCATAAGGAGTTTCTTCAAACTTTCTCTGAAGTGTCTCGTGAACATTTTCCTTTTCTTCTCCTTCTTTCATTTCTTTATCAAAGTCTCCACCTTTTTTAAAGGCTCCTGGAGTCAAGTAAGCTCCAGCTCCAGCTCCACCACCGCTTGCGGTAACTTCGTCAACTGTATCTTCATCATTGTCATCATCTTTATCGTCAAATAAAAGATTTCCTTTAGTGTTTGCATCTTTCACCTCTGGGTGATTTTGGTCAACTTCTTTTTTAGCTGATTCCATTATCTTACCAAGAGTTTCATTGAAGTCTCCTTTAAGAATGTCTGTTAGGCTTAGTTTTTTCATATTGCTTTCTACCATTGAGTTTATACTTTTCTCAGTTCTATCTTCAATACCTAATTTTGTACTGATGAAATATGCTGCTTCTTTATCAGCAAATTTGTCAAGAACTTTCTTAAGGTCTTTTTTGAAGTCTGATAAATTATCTACTTGAAATGTTTGTTTATTATTAATCATGTAGGCTCCATTTTTTTCATCTTGGTAACCTCTGAATGCTGCTTGTTCGGTTGTTTGGTATGTGAAATCCACTGTTTCAGATTCACAATCCACGTCAACGTGAATCTCTGCAACCATCTTCTTACCACCATAGCTTAGATTCTTTTCAAAGAAACCATTTGTAGCCTTAGGGCCTTTCACTCTGTTAATTGTAACAGTGTCTTGACCTTTCTTAACACCAGTTCCATAGGTGGTTCCGTCTCCGTAAACTCCTCTATTCCAACCTTGTTCGCCTTTAGCGTCTTTAGGTTCACGAGTTTTGATGCCGTTAGATTTAAAGGCAGCTTCTGTAGATTTGATTAACTGCTCTTCAATTGCATCATACACATCAGACTTAAGCTTTTGGTTTTTTGCAAATTCAGAACCTTGTTCGTCATTCTTCTCTGGGTTATTTTCTATATTGGCCATGTAAAAAGATATTTTCTAATAAATAGGTCAAAAAAAGTGATTTACAAACAAAAAGACCCACCAAAAAATGGTAGGTCTTCAGTTCTATGTTGGAGCATAGAATAAAAAGGAGGTCTGTGCCGCCCGTAGCGAGATATGTGTTAGTGCGGCTTAACAATGCCAGTTGCGCAGATTTAATCTCACCCTCCAGTATTATTTTATTAACCCCTTTGCCTTCCAGGCTTTCCAGGACCCTTCATCAACTGTGTGCCTAAACCCAGGATTATCAAGATGTAACATACCTTTGTACATGTATCCAATAAATCTTCTCCTAACTTTCCTAATTCTTTTTTGCTTCATCTTTCCAGTGAGAGCATCAACATCACTCAAGTCAAAATTTTCTTCAGTCACATAATAAGTATGTTCCTTAAACATTTTTTCTGCAAATATCCAGAACTTATAATTCCAGAGAGTGTTCAGTATGTAAAATCTTAATTTTGAATGTTTCCATTTCATCCGAGTGTCATTTTACAAAATATGAAATATACGAAGAACACCATCAAAGATACAATGCCAAGAATCATAAAGAAAAATGTTGTATTAAATCTTAACCTTCTCCAGATAGATAATTCATCATAGCCATCCTGTTTTCTGGTACCTTTGTAGTCTCCAAAAATATTCCATCCAACAAAACCTGCCGCAATGGCCATAAAGCCTAATATTACTTTTAATACTATTATCATTTGTCCGAAGGGTCTTTAACATCTGTTTCACCATCAGAACCAATACCATTATCTTGTTCGGGTTCTTTTGATGTCATTGATTGGGCGATTTGAATCATGAAATGTTCATTCTCTTGCATTACGCCATTTATTCTACTTAATTCACTCATCTCACTTTTAAGTTTAGAGATAAGGTTGGTTTCCCTATCTCTATTACTTAAAAGAGCCATAATGTTATCCATAACAACGGTTCTATCCTCTTTAAGAGAAATCATTACTTTGGATAATATGTCTAATTGAGTTGCCATTATGCTGTTTCTTCAGCTGATGTTCTTGAGATTTCTACATCAAGGTCTGCGTGTAAAACGTCAACTATTGTAGATACTGCAACTTTGGTAGTTTCGAATTCAAACATCGCATCTTCAAGCTCTTTTTCAAGGTTGGTAGTTGCGTCTTTTACAGACATAGCTTCAATCATATAGTTTTGCTTAGTCTTGCTAACTTTACCGTTGTCGTCTTCATCAGAAATAGTAATTCCACCTAAATACCATTGTCCACCTTCGTTGTTTCTGATGATTTCTGTAATCTCAGTAACAGACATAGCATGCACAAGGAATTCTCCAGTAGCAGTTTGACCTATTTCTTTGTTGATTCTTGCTTCAGCATCAGTGAAAGATACTGCAGGTAGTAAAAAAGCTTCGTTTGCCTTTTTAGGCTCTTGTCCGTCTTCGCTTTTTTTGTTGTATTTCACCTTTACGGTGTACCATCTGTTCATAATGTATTGTTTTAATTATTTGTACAAATGTAAAGATTTATACATTAAAAAACAACACTTATCTATGAATTCTATGATTATTGGTACTCATCACTTTGGTATCAAATACACCCATTCCCTTGTTTGTGCCAGCTCCGCCAGCTTGTCTAAGGTTCTTTTTAGTGTTGAGGTTACTTTGATTCAGGCTATCAAGTTGTTGGTTTACCCATTCTTTTCCAGAATCACCTCCATGAAGTTCCCAAGCTTGAATTACTCCAGAGTTTTGAATCGTCTTTCCTGCTGCTTTTTCTGCATTATAAGACTCCTGGCTGGTTTCAAAGAATGATTTCATCTTCTTCATCATATCAAACCCTTGAGTCTGCTTAGAAGCGAGCTCTTTAGCTTTATTAAGACCTGAACCGTGTCCAGTTCCAGATTGTGTAAGATTATTGCTTGATGTTGCGTTAATTGCCTCTTGAGCTCTTTGGGCTACATTTGGAGGTGGGGTAAATGTCTTGTTGTTGTCGAATGTAATAGCTTCAGATAAAACTTCTCTGATTACTTTTCTGATTTCATTCATTCTCATTGTACGCTCCCAAATTTCTTGATTGAATTCTGGCTCTTGGGGTCTTTGTTGCCCAAACTGGAGTACGTGAAGTTGGTCCATAGTATATCCTACAGCCAAATAATCATCTACCTCATCTTCGTACACGTAAGTCATTAGTGAATCATTTTAATGATAGCTTCCTTAATGTCTTGAGGAAGTTTAGAGGAAAATCCGAGTTGAGCAAGGTTCCAGTTCACTTCATCATAAAAAGCAATATTGTTTACAGGAGCTCCGCTGTCAAGTGTTCTTTTAATTGAAATCTCAAGAGCTTCACCATCTTTAATGGCAATATTATTTCCTTGAGCACCTTGATATTGAGTAGGATTGTTATACATGTTATCAATGATAGAAGTAACGCTTTTCCCTTGATTAACTCCATGGTATCCTCCAGAACGTTCAGAACCGCTCATAAAATTTCCTTGCTGAGATTCTCTTAGTCCAGCATTTTTTTCTCCTGAAGAAAGCTCTGCAAGCCTTTTGTAATCTTCTTGAAGTTTCTCTGCGTTTGTGCTATCTCTCTCTTCTTTAAAGATTTCTCCTTTAGTTTCGAATGATTGAGTCAATCTACGCATTCTATCTTTTTCGTTTTCTTCCATTGTGATATTTTTTACCAAGTAACTGCCCCGACTCCCATGTCACCAGAATAAAATCTGATAGATTTAGGTACGAATTTTTTATATATTTTCTCAAGGTCAAATTTAGGGCTTGTAACCATTGAATTTGTGGAGTTATTTGGCATTCCGTCATCCAAATCTATATCTCCATTGTCATCGACTATTTCGTTAAGACTCTCATCTCCCTCTGTTGATTGAGTAAGGAAATCTATTATAAAATATTTGAATAGGTCTTTAAATTCTTCCTTGTTTTTTGAAATCCATTCTTTGAAATCGGATGTTTTTACAACAAGGCTGGCATTTTTACCATAAGTAGTCTTGAAGTCGAATTTAATATCTTCGCCATCAAAATTAACGTCAATAACTTTATCAATCTCGCCTGGAGATAAACTTACTACTTCTTCGCCTTCATTTAGAAGAACGCCTAAACATATGTCTTTTAGTTTTTTCATCGAGCGGTTTACTAATAAATAGAAGGAAATTAAAGAAATTATACCTTATTTAGCCACTCGTCAATTAAATCTGATTTTACTGAAAAACTTTGAACTTCTGGGTTCTCTAATTCCTTGTCTGTGTAGACATCTACTCTACTTGAGATTGCTGGAGAAGAAAATGACGTGAAAGACATTCCACTCTGAATTGTTCTCATAGCAGTTTCTCCATGAACATGAATTGGATATAGCATTATGTTGTCGTCATACTGAATGATGCTACTCACCATTTCTGATGGCTCATTCTCGTATTCGTTCACATATTTTCTACTTAACACATTACCAGCAACGCTATAATAACATTTAAGTCTCTGGTCTTCATCTTTGAATTCTACGTAACTGACAAGGTTGTTGCATTTGTCATACACGCCTATGCTGCTATAATTCTTCTCCATCTTCCAACTCTTCGCTAAGTTTCAAATCTTTAATTGGTCTAAAGGAAACGTCCTTATCGGTTAGATACTCCATCATGAGGTTCTTAAATCTATTACTTCCTTGTTCGTTAGCAAAACCTTTTACTTGGTCAAACTCAAGACCATCTCTCGAATAATATTTGAATCCGATTGTAAATCTTTCAAGCTCTCCAGAAGGTTTGTTGGGGTCTCTGTCGTAAACAGTAGCCATAAGATAATTACCTTGTGCTACGTTAGGGGCGTATTGAGAGGCGCTGTGTCTCATGTCAATACCTTCTTTGATAATAAGACCTGGCGAATCAAGAAGATGAATCTCAAGAGGTCCTTCATAATCATTTTCCCCTTTTGATTCAAGGAATCTAAATTTAGAAACGAATTCTTTTATTGCTCCAGTTTTTTCTTCTTCACTCTTAACTTTGTAGAAGGTGACAAGATTATCGTGGTATGCAACAAGGTCTTCGTATGTTTTTATTTTATTGAAGTGTTTCTTTGGGTCGAACTGCATAATTTCCATCATCATTCTTGCATCATCATATTCTACGAAAGAGAATTCTCTAACGTTTTTATAATCTTTGTGGAAGAATCTGTTTTCAATAAAGTCATCAATTATACAAAGAACTCTATCAAGTTCCTTTGGTTCCATTTTATCTCTAAAATAGAATGTGTCAATAGCGTGAGTCAATAAATCAAGATTATGCCTCTGAAGGAGTGATATAACACCTTTTTTGTCATAAAACTTAAAGTACTTGATGATTTGCTTGTATTGAGAGAAGTTTTCAATGTGATTGTAAATGAACTTAGAAATAGTTCCATCGTCAACAGCATCCATTACTTGATATTTACCATCAACCTTAACAACCTTACCTCCTTTGTAGTTTTTATTTAGATTAATTTTATAACCAACCTCAGACTCGTAATCTGAAACTTTATAGTTAAGTTTCTCCTCTTCTTTGTTTACTGCATTTTCGTAATCAATTCTTTGCTTTGACTTAAAGGCAAAGTCGTGAACATCTTTATTGTCCTCGTTTACTTCCTCATTAAGTTTGTTGATATACTTTGTAACCAGGAAGTTAAATATGCCCACTGGAGATGTTGCTCCAGATTCTTCCATTTCCTTAGAACTTGGGATGTCACACTCAAGCATAAGGTCATACAAGAATTGAGAACCCTTAGTAAGAGCTACTGTCGATAAGTTAGAGTATTTGATGATTCCATAAAATATAGCAAGAAGCTTTTTCATGTAAGGCATTCCAATCTCTGTAGGAGCACTTCTGATTGATTCTAAGAACTCTGATACTATTTCGCTGTTCTTGGTATCAGATACGAAGTTAGCAAGCCTGTTAACGTACATATGGAGCTTCATGAAGTCAATCACCTTGTCAGTCTCTTTAATAAAGAATCTATCTACATACTTAATTGCTTCATCTAAACCAAACTCAACCTCTGGGGTATCTCCAAAGTCTTGAAAGGTTAGTTTCTTGCTTTCTTTTTCAAATCTGATGTACTTGATTGATTCATCAAAAACAACTTTATATTCTTTTTTGCCATCGACTTCTCTCGAAGCTGTTCCTGGGCATGCTTTTGCGTAATAAAATATTAAGTCTGTATCGGTTTCTTTGAAGTCGTATCCAGAGATGAAATAGGCTCCAATAGGAATTAGTTTTCTTCTTACATCTGGGTCACTAAAGTTTTTTTCACAATGAGGGCACTTCACTTTTTTATCAAGAGCAAGCTTAATGTCTTTGTACATATCTCCGTAAATGTCATCAAACTCGTCTGAGTCTTCCATTTTTTCACCGAATAAATTTAAAGGCTCTTTTTTAGAAAGCGTATCACTTAACTCCAACACCTCTTCTTCGTTGCTGCTTATAAATTGCTCTCCACAACTGCAGAAATACTTATCTTCTTCCCTACCTTCTACGATAAAAGAATATTCTGAATCAATATCGTCTAAATTTAGAATTTTATTTTCCATGGTTTAATCTCTTTTTAGAAATATATTCATTTAAGACAAAAAAACCAAGGCTTTTGACCTTGGTTTTTTTTAAAATGTATTTTTATTGATTTTATGCGTTTAACACATCAATTAATTTTTGAATTAAAGTTGCTTCATCATCTTCCTCGTGAGCGTCTGCATCTACTGAGTCCCAAATAACAACTGGCCCTTCTCCTCTGATTACTCCAACAATCCCTCTTGGTCCTCTTCTGATAACCATAAGGTCTTTGTCTCCAGCGTTTGTAGTAATTGTATTACCGTCTGGTCTATAGTTTTGTATCTTATGCATTTTTACAGTAACTTAGAAGCTTTTTTTGCGTTCTCGTTAATGAAATCTAAAAGCTCTTTTTTGTTCTTAAACGCTTCTGGAAGTTCGATTCCTTTAGCAATTCTTTCGTAAGAATCTGTTGAATCTGGTGCTTTCTCTTTAGAGACAGCTTTCTTTTGACCTGTTGTGTGTTTTTCTCCACCTTTAACGTCAGCCCCAGCTTCAACATAAGTTTTAGCACCAACGTCATCAATATTCTTGTCTTGAGAGTTCATGTCAACTTTGTCTTTTCTATCCTCAAAAGGAGTAGAAGCTTTTGTTGATTGGTTTCCTTTTTTACTTTCAAAGTTACCATTTTTCATTCCCTCAATGTGTGGGTTGTCAGCAGTTCCTTTTTTAGTAGAGTTTGCAGCGTCAACTTTTACAGCTGCAGCAATCTTTTCGTCATGACCTTGGTCATTGTCGTTTTGATTCATTTTGACATCAGTAGGAAGTTCTTCGTTACTCATGTTAGCCTTTTTCTTCTCGAACTGACCAGCACCAGTAGACTTAGTGTAAGCAGAACCATCAGAGTTATCAACTCTATCCATTTGGTTCATGTCCACGTCCATAGTATCACCAGCATCAATAATTTTATCAGCATCTTCTTTCAAAAGCTTGTAAGCTTCCTCTTTAATTAGATTCTTAAGCTCTTCAGCAGAAATGTTTATCTTATTCTTCATTGTGATGTAATTTTATCTATAAATATTGCAGAAAAGAGAAAAATCATTAAATATTACAAACTTTTTTCTTATATTTGCGTATAAGTAAATAGTTATAGAAAAGCAGTTATACTAAAAAATAAGCATTGAATAACAGAAATAACAAAGGCAGACAAGAAATGCCAAGCTCTAAATACACTATCAACGATAGAATAAGAGCAATAGAAGTGAGGGTTATAGAGGGTTTGGAGAATGGTGTCTACTCCAAAGAAGACGCACTTAGACAGGCAAAAGATTTAGGATTGGACCTTGTAGCTACAAATTTAAACACGAGCCCTCCAATATGTAAAGTTGTTGATTTTAATAAATTTCTTTACCAAGAAAAGCAGAAAGAGAAGGATTTGGTGAAAAATCAAGTTAAGACTATCATCAAAGAAGTCCAGTTCTCCCCAAACATTGGAGAACATGATTACGAAACAAAAAAGAGAAACGTCATCAAGTTTCTTGAAAAGGGGAACAAAGTTAAGTGTACTATATTCTTTAAAGGGAGAACAATCATGTTCAAAGAAAAAGGAGAATACGTACTTGCGAGGCTTGCTTCAGAAATTGAAGATTGTGGAACTCCTGAGTCAATGCCTAAGTTAATAGGAAAAAGAATGGCATTCATCATAAAGCCTAAAAAGAATAAGTAAATGGAGGAAGAAGAAAAATTCATATTAAGACCTATAATATCTCCATCTGAAAAAGCTTTTAGAAGCAAAATTGGTGCTGAGGCCTGGGAGAAGTTGAAAAATAAAACATTTAGAGATGGTGGATATAAATGTGCTGGATGCGGATTTACACCATATGATGTTGACCCAGATGAAGTTTTGTCTATCCACCTAATAGAAGAGAACGAAGAAGTTCCAGAAGAATCAAAAGTCAATATAACATGTGAAATTTGTCACATAATTCAACATGCAGATTTTGCTATAGAAAAGGGCTATGTTGAATTGGTTAATAGCTTATTCAAACAAGGGGAGCTTGTTAATATCTGCAGAAATAGAGATTTGACTCATCA
>Ga0307376_10003263_pt1 | contig 15212 bp, 12 predicted proteins | sample TR2MG_FD_202536 | JGI IMG/M metagenome (GOLD analysis project Ga0307376, IMG submission 202536) | Soil microbial communities from Risofladan, Vaasa, Finland - TR-2 | ecosystem: Environmental > Terrestrial > Soil > Coastal area > Acid sulfate soil | place: Finland: Risofladan, Vaasa | collected...
GTCGACAGGTATCTTGCGACAGATTACAGGATAAATGCAGTTAGATTATACCCAGGCTTCGCAAGATGTATACCTCAGAACTTTTTACTTAAATAACAGTACTTATTATAAAACAAATTACGGTTCATACAAATATATCAAATCGAAGGAAATATCTGAGATAACAGAGATTAAAACCAATAAAATATCCCTGCAATATTTCAGTTCTAACACCTGCCACCAGTTAATATTGCGTCTGCGTCTGAAGTCAAATTCGCCATACTTCTTTTCTCCCCATCTCCCATTCTCCGTTTCTCCCCCTCCTTCTTGTTGCACCATTCAAGATATTCTTTGTATTTTTAACAAAATTTTTATCAAATGAGAATTGATATTATAACTCTTCTGCCTGAATTACTGGAAAGTCCGTTGAACCATTCGATCATAAAAAGAGCAAAAGATAAGGGTTTAGTTGAAATAAATATCATCAACATTCGTGATTTCACAAGCGATAAATATAAAACTGTTGATGATTATGCTTTTGGTGGTGGTGCAGGTATGGTGATGATGATTGAACCTGTTTATAAAGCAATCGAAAAGCTTAAAAGTGAAAGATATTATGATGAAATAATCTATACTTCACCAGACGGAGAAAAATTTAACCAGAAAATGGCAAATCATTTATCACTTAAAAACAACCTTCTAATTCTGGCAGGGCACTATAAAGGTGTTGATCAACGGATTCGTGACTATCTCATTACCAAAGAAATATCAGTTGGAGATTATGTATTGTCAGGAGGAGAGATTCCAGCAGCAGTTATTACAGATGCAATTGTGCGGCTCATTCCCGGAGCCATCTCTGACGAACAGTCTGCTCTCTCTGATTCATTCCAGGATGATCTTCTTGCACCGCCAATATATTCAAGACCGTCGGATTTCAGAGGATGGAAAGTACCAGACATCTTGCTTTCCGGCCATGCAGCAGAAATTGAAAAATGGAGACATGAACAATCTCTTGAAAGAACCAAAAGACTCAGACCAGATCTCACAGATGATGATTAAGACAATTTTTAAATTTCCATTCTTACTAATTATATCACTCTCCGGACTAGTCTTCTCCTGTACTAATCCTGGGACAAATGACTACCTTAAGAAAGGATTCTTAAACCCTCCGGATTCAGCTAAACCTGGTGTCTACTGGTATTTTATGGATGGTAATCTCGATCAAGCCGGAATGACAGCTGACCTTGAGTCAATGAAAAAAGCTGGTATTGGCTATGTATTATTTCTTGAGGTGAATGTTGGTGTTCCGCGAGGTAAAGTTGATTTCCTCAGCAATAAGTGGCAAGACCTCTACAGGCATGCAGTGAGGGAAGCAGAACGTCTTGGCATAAGGCTAATTCTTGGTTCTGGTCCAGGATGGGCCGGAAGCGGAGGACCATGGGTTACTCCTGCGCAATCAATGGGTCACCTGGTAGCAAGTGATACTATTGTTTATGGTCCGGCTGAATTTAATAGTATTCTTCCTCTTCCAAAACCAAAAAAGCCCTTTTTCGGTGATGGTAGCCTCACTCAATCACTTAAACAACAAAGAGATAATTGGTACGAGGATGTCGTCGTACTAGCTTTTCCTACTCCTGAGGTTTCATTAAAGATAGAAATGGTAGATGAAAAAGCTCTATATTATCGGGCACCATACACATCTCAGAAAGATGTTCTTCCATATATCCCTTCACCCGCCAATTTTCTTGAAACTACTGGTTCAAAGATTGACCAGAGTAAAATTATTAATCTTACTGACAGACTTCAAAATGATGGAAGGATTCAGTGGAAAATTCCGGATGGCAAATGGACAATTCAAAGGTTTGTAAGACGCAATAATGGTGCTGTTACCAGACCTGCTCCAGCTCCTGGTTTGGGTTTTGAATGTGATAAATTTGAGAAAACAGCATTCGATGCCCATTACAATGAATATATTGGCAAGCTGGTTGAAAGAGTTCATCCCACAAAGAACAAAAAAGGTGGAGGATGGACCATGATACATATCGACAGCTGGGAAATGGGTTCACAAAACTGGAGCCCTAACTTCAGGGAACAATTTATTGAACGTCGTGGTTATGATCCAATATTTTTCTTACCCACATATACTGGATTGATTGTAAATACTTTAGAGATAAGCGAACGATTTCTTTGGGATATCCGTAAAACTTCAAATGAGCTGATAATTGAAAACCATGCCGGACGATTTAAAGAACTTGGACAGGAAAATGGTTTCCGTCTCTCAATTGAGCCTTATGATATGAACCCTGCCTCTGACCTGGATTTAGGTAGTGTTGCAGATGTTCCAATGTGTGAATTCTGGAGCGATGGTTATGGATTTAATTCATCATTCAGTTGTATCGAGGCAACATCAATTGCACATGTGTCAGGATTACCTGTTATTGCTGCTGAAGCTTTTACAGCAGATAATACAGAAGCATGGAAAAAATATCCAGGTGATATGAAAAATCAGGGTGACTGGGCTTTCTGTATGGGTATAAACAGGCTGATCTATCATACGTTTGCACATAAACCTTTGCCCGATAAATTTCGTCCCGGGATGACGATGGGACCATATGGTGTCCACTGGGATCGCGGACAGACCTGGTGGTCAATGTCAGAAGCATACCATAAGTATATTACAAGGTGCCAGTATATTCTTTCCCAGGGTAAAGCAGTTGCAGACATCCTGTACCTTACTCCTGAAGGCGCACCTCAGGTATTTCTGCCACCTGAATCTGCCCTGGAGGGCACTGCGGTGATGCCTGATAAACGAGGCTATTCATTTGATGGATGTTCTCCTCTATTCCTAATTAAAAATGCATCGGTTAAAGATGGCCGGGTTGCCTTTCCCGGAGGCGGTTCATATGGTATTATGGTCTTGCCACAGATAGAAAGAATGACCCCTGAGCTACTTATAAAGATAGAATCACTGGTCAGGAATGGAGCAACTATCATTGGAAATCCTCCGATTAAATCACCCTCCTTAGTCAATTTTCCATACTGTGATTACAAGGTTAAAGAACTTGCTGATACAATTTGGGGATCAGGCGAGATACCTCAGGAAATAACATTCCGCGAAATTGGATCCGGAAAGATCTGGTGGGGAGGCGAATTTTCGAATATCCTGACAAAAAATTCGAAAGGAATTGATTATCTAAACTTATACCCTGATTATCAGGCTACAATAGAGTTGCTGAGCAGGTCAGAGATTAAGGCTGATTTTATCTCTTCCGGAAATATCCGGTACACTCACCGGTCTCTGGATGATCGTGATATATACTTTATCTCAAACAGAACAGGGTTAAAGGTAGCGGATACCTGCATTTTCCGTAATGGGACAATGAATGCAGAGTTGTGGGATCCGGTAACTGGTGAAATTAATCCAGTCAACTGCAATAAAATAATGAATGGAACTATAGCAGTTCCTATTAAACTTGACGCCTATCAAAGTTTTTTTGTTGTCTTCTATCATCAGCAAAAATCAGGTAACATAAAAATCCTGAATTATGATTCTTTCCCTGAAAAACAAACCATTTACACATTAAAAGGATCATGGAGTGTTACTTTTGACACGATATGGGGCGGTCCTGAAAAGGAAATATTCGATAGTCTGTATGACTGGTCAAAAAGCTCCAAAGAAGGAATCAGGTTCTATTCTGGAACTGCAGTCTACCTGAAATCTTTTGATCTGCCTGAAAATGCAAATATAAAATCAGATTCTGAATACTTTCTTGACCTGGGATCTCTAAAGAATCTGGGAAGGATAAAATTGAATGGAAAGGATATGGGTGTTGTCTGGACGGCTCCATGGCAGGTTAATATTACTCGTTCACTCAGAAGGAAAGGAAACAAACTTGAGGTTGAGGTTGCCAATTTATGGATAAACAGGCTTATTGGTGATGAAATTCAGCCCTGGGATGGTGTAAAAGATGGCAAATGGCCAGATTGGTTACTTAACGGATCGCCAAGGAGTAGCAAAAGATATACTTTTACTACACACCATTATTATAAGAGAGATGACCCGCTTGCAGAATCAGGATTGATTGGGCCGGTAAGCATTAAAATGATAAAAAAGGTAAATTAGTTTACTTAAGTTTAGCAAGAACTATTTATAATTTAATCGTGTTCAATGCTACTTGTTTGTTGTTTAAATTTTCGGGGTTTCTAATTGAAAATTATTTTATGGCCGGAAACATATAAATTATTGCATCTCCCGGATCTACTTCTGTTGCAACTGCATATTCATTTGCATATTGTAATGTCCCATCTTTAAGTACCCTTTTTACGGAGTCATCTGTATATATGATTAACTTCATAGGGTTTTTAAAATCGCGGTTTACAATAACAAGAAATGTATTTTCTCCATTTCCAAGGACCGAAACAACCGCCCCCTCACCTACCGTTTCCAGTAGCTTAACAGGAGCAGGCAGCTCTGACAATCGTTTTGTTCCATCTGGAATGTCTAAACCAGTATGAGCAACAGAAATTACCTTTGACCCTAAAAATACGCCTGAGAGATTTTGAATTTCGGTGCTTACTGTCTTTACTCTATCATATACCACCGTACGCCTGCCCTGTTCATCAAGAGGAGAACCAAAGCCTCTGAAGCTCCAGTACTCAATACCCTGAGCACCATAAGCCAGATTTACATAGATTTGGAGCCTCAACTCTGCCAGAGTAGGTATATCATGCACAAAAGTTTTTTCGGGATTGTAGGTTTGATATAGCTGATAAAAATCATTCAAATCGGGTTGGCCAGAATCGTCAGAATATGCAAGATAGGAAGTAGTAAGAGCAAAAGCCCGGAAAGGTCTTCCCTCAGTCCTGTATTTATTGGAAAAAAACTCTAAATTCTCATACCATCTGGGATGTATAGCACCATCAACTACAGGGTAAAAATCAAAAGATAGGTAGGGAGCAGGAAACATGTCATCAAAAGTATTAATATACTCTTTGTAATCTTTTGTGCCAAATTTGCTCTGATTAGAATTAATATTAGGATAGAGGTTAACAAAGCAATAATGCTTTTCATCAATTGCCTTCAACCTCTTCGCCAAATCTGCCAACTCCTGAAATTGCGGTTTCCCTGGCTCATCACCCAGATAGTATCCTTCGAGGGAAGAATGATTTTTAAATCGCCTGGCAGTTATCTCAGGAGCACTCTTGAGTTCTGGACAAGATATCATCAACTTCACACCTGCTTTCCTGGCAACATCAAGAGCCTCAGCAATTGCATCAACATTTGAGAAGAAAGCTATATCAATATTCACACCAACATCTTTCAGTTTTTTGTAGCTTTCCACTGACACTTCAGACTGAGAAATGCCACCCCACGACATAACGGGTATTACTCCTTTAGATTTTAATTTCTCCTGTGACTTCGCATGTCCAATAAATGTTAAAGCAAAAATGCCAATTAATAGAATGTGTTTCATTATAACTTTATTTATTAGTTGGGAACATGTATATAGCAATATCTCCAGGTTCTATTTCATAATTATAAGAGTATGCACTTGCATTTACAATAGAACCATCTTTAAGGACTCTTTTAAGAGAATCATCACCATAAGTAGTAATTTGCGTGGTCTTTTTCAGATCGCGATTGACAACAACAAAAAAGGTATTGTCGCCATTCTCGATAAGAGATACCAAACATCCCGTCCCTTCTGTTTCAAAAACCTTTATTGCCCATGGTAAGGTTGTAAGTCTCGAGGTTCCCCTTGGTATGACAACACCTGTATGCTTAACAGATACTACTTTTGACCCAATAAATACCCACGCAATGGCCTGAATATCTTTATTAACTTCTTTAATTCTGTCGTATACGACTGTTCGTCTGCCATCTAATCCTATTGGAGCACTTCGCAATCCCTGTGACATCCAGTACGTCCAATACTCCAAGCCTTGCGCTCCATATGCCAGGTTGCTGTAAAGCTGAAGCCTTAGTGCGGGAACAGTGGGTATAGGATGCAGCTTATTATATGAACTGGCCAGAGCAAAAGCCCAGAATGGGATACCCAGTTTTTGTGCATCTGCAGAAAAAACCTCTAAGCCTTCGTACCATCTTTCATGTACACCTTCAACAAGAACAGGATAAAAATCAAATGATAGAAGCTTTGTTGGCACCTCCTCTGCAAATGTTCTTACATATTCTGAATATGAAGTAGTTCCCAAAGCCTCTGTCTTAGTCGTATGTATACTGGCAATCAAATTCACAAAACAAAAATGTTGGCTATCAATAGCACTTATCTTTTTAGCCCAGGCTCCAAGGTCTTCAAAGTCTTTTCGCACTGGCTCATCCTTCAAAAAATAACCGGCAAGTGCAGGATGATTCATAAAGCTCTTAACTGTTTTTTCCACATCTGTCTTCAACTCGGGGCAGGATGAAACCAGTTTAAGCCCAGCCTTCCCTGCAATATCCAATGCTTTTTGCATGGTTTCCATGTCAGGGTAGTTGGAAAGACAAATATTGATCCCCATCTCTTTTAGCTCAATGAATCTTTCCAAATTGGTTTCACTGGCAGGGATTCCAGCCCAGGCCATAATAGGTAGCTGCCTGACAGATTCAATATTTTCCTGAGCAATAACCCTTACTGCATAAATAGATGCGATTAAGTACAGTAGTACAATCTTCTTCATTTGTTATTGTTTATTTTAAACATTATTACTTTAAATATAAATAAAATAGATCACTTTTTTCGCTTGAAGAATTACTTTTGCACTAACTTATATTTGAACACTAATTTTTGATTTTGAAAATATAAAAAGCTTTTGTAAAATTGTATCATAAATATCTGTTTTTTAAATACTTAATTATCAACCACATGAATACACAGGATTATATTAAACGCGAGGATAAATTCGGAGCCCATAACTATCATCCTCTCCCAGTTGTACTTGAGAAAGGTGAAGGCCCCTTTGTCTGGGATGTTGAAGGGAAGCGTTATTTTGATTTTTTATCAGCCTACTCAGCTGTTAATCAAGGTCATTGCCATCCAAAGATTGTTGAAGCATTAATTAATCAGGCAAAAACTCTCACACTTACTTCAAGGGCATTTTACAGCGCCGCTCTTGGTGAGTATGAGGAGTATATTACAAAGTATTTCGGTTATGACAAGGTTCTCCCGATGAATACAGGAGCCGAAGCTGACGAAACTGCCTTAAAACTCTGTAGGAAATGGGCATACAAGAAAAAAGGTATTAAAGAGAATTGTGCTAAAATAATTGTATGTGAAGGTAATTTCCATGGACGTACAATTACAATCGTCTCAATGTCGACCGATCCTGATGCAAAAAACGATTTTGGCCCTTTTACACCCGGCTTTATTACAATACCATATAATGATATAGAAGCGCTTGAAAAGGCGCTTGAAGACCCTGATGTTGCAGGTTTCCTTGTTGAACCTATTCAGGGAGAGGCTGGTGTTTTTGTTCCTGATAAAGGTTATCTGAAGAAAGCGTATGATCTTTGTAAAGCTAAGAATGTATTGTTCATTGCTGATGAAGTACAGACTGGTCTTGCCCGTACAGGCAGACTTTTAGCCTGCGATCATGAAGGTGTCCGTCCGGATATTCTTATACTTGGAAAAGCGCTGTCGGGCGGTGTTTCCCCTGTATCTGTTGCACTAGCAGACGATGAGATAATGCTTACAATCAAACCTGGAGAACACGGGTCAACATTTGGGGGTAATCCTCTGGCATCAAAAGTTGCAATTGCTGCACTTGAGGTAATCAAAAACGAAAAACTTGCAGAAAATTCAGAACGATTAGGTAAGATATTTCGTGATGAGTTCAGGAATATAAAATCGGGTATGATTGAATTGGTAAGGGGTAAAGGCCTTCTGAATGCTGTTGTAATAAGACCAAAAAACGGCAAAGAAGCCTGGGATGTATGCCTTGCAATGATGGAAAAAGGGGTTATTGCCAAACCAACTCATGGACATATAATCCGCTTTGCACCTCCACTTGTCATTACTGAGAAACAACTCAGAGAAGCTATCGAACTGATCAAATCAGCGTTTATACTATTTGAATAACTGGAAGAATTTAGCTGATTTGACTTTATAAAATTAGCATAAGCACGATCTTCCTCAACCTTCGCATCGTTGGCCTTTTACCATTGCCATTGCCTGTTGTAGATTGACTACGAAGATCGAAGGCAGAATTAGCATAGAGAAGACACAGACCTGGGAGAAAGCAAAGTGGAAAGGAATATGTCAGAAGTTTTTTCTAATGGGGAAACTGGAATGGGTTAATTCAATTAGCAGATCTCAGTGATTAAAGCAATATATATAATCTACTTTTGATGACTTAATAATTCTAAAACACGATACTGAATGTTGTATTTCACTAAAATCAAATTAACTAAAAAAGTAAATAGAAGGATTTATCCGGTATTACTAATAATAATATTATCATTGATTTCATGTAACACCAGAAAAAATTCTGATGTAACCAGCGATGAACTTTTAAGGCATATTAAATATCTCTCCTCTGATTTATTAATGGGAAGAATGACAGGAACAGAAGGAGACAGCCTCGCTGCGGAATATATTAAAAATGAACTTGAATCTTATGGTTTTGTTCCACTGTCAGGTGACGGATTTCAAAGATTCAAAGTAACAAAAAGAATTATTCCCGGGAATAATAATTCACTTTCCATAGGTGGAATTAATTATTCTCCTGATAAAGATTTTACTCCCCTGGCATTCAGCTCAAACTCAGGACTGGAATCAGAGGTTGTTTTTGCCGGATATGGATTCAAAATAAATGGCGACAGCTTAAAATGGGATGATTATAAAGGTCTTGATGTGGAAGGAAAATGGATAATGATCCTTAGCGGCGACCCTGAACCTGATAATCAAGGAAGTGTTTTTATCCCTTTCAGCGTTGACAGGGATAAAGCCCTCCTAGCAAAGGATATGGGAGCCGCCGGAGTTCTGATGGTATCCGGTCCTGCTCTTGATCCAAAGGATGTTTTTGAAACACCTGGTACAGAAGGGTATTCAGTTGACATACCGGCCTTCAGGATAAAAAGAGATGTGGCCAATATCATCTTATCTAAATCTAAAACAACAATAGAGGACCTTGAGAAAAAGCTTAATGATTCAAGAAGATCATTCTGTTTTCCAACAAAAGTTTCAGTTGCAGGGAATGCAGAGATCGTTAGGGAAGAAGCTAATACAAGAAACGTTGTGATGATGCTTCCCGGGGAAGACGACCAGCTTAAAGACGAGTATATTATTATCGGTGCACATTTTGACCATCTTGGAATGGGTGGTCCGGGTTCTTCAAGCAGGGCTGCTGACACAATAGGCATTCATCATGGTGCGGATGATAACGCTTCCGGGGTGGCTATGATGCTTGAGCTCGCTGAAAAATTTACCATGATAAAAGGAAGCCATAAAAGGAGTATTATCTGTATCGCATTTACCGGAGAAGAAGAAGGACTACTGGGATCAAAGCACTTTACTGATGAGCCTGAAATTGATCTGTCAAAGGTGAATGCAATGATCAACCTGGATATGGTTGGTAGACTAAATGAAACAAAGAACCTTCAGGTTTCAGGGGTGGGAACAGCCAACGGACTGAAAAACCTTGTATATTCCATTAGCGATACTTCTGTTATTAAATTAACCCTGTCTGATGAAGGATATGGGCCATCGGATCACTCTTCTTTTTATGGTAAGAATATTCCTGTTCTGTTTTATTTTACAGGAGCTCATCTTGACTATCATACCCCTTCAGATACTTATGATAAAATAAACTATAAGGGGATGGTGGAAATCTCTGATCTAATCTTCAACGCAGCAGAAGAGCTTTCATCAGACTCTACCAGGTTGCAATTTAAGGAGGCAGGTCCCAGGGTAGAGACGGTAAGATATAGAAGAGGACAGGGGGTTACACTTGGCATTATGCCTGATTTTGCAGGTGTTGTTAAAAACGGATTGCGAGCCGATATTGTATCTCCAGGAAAACCAGCAGCTTTGGGAGGAATGAAAAAAGGTGACATTATTACTGCAATTAGCGGAAAAACGGTTAATAATATACAGGATTATATGTTCAGAATGGGTCAGCTTAAACATGGCCAGACTATTAGTGTTGAAGTTCTGCGAAACGACAAAAAAGTGGTATTATTGATACAGTTATAAGAAATGCGTCTGGCGACGAGCGACAGGATAGGTAGGGAAATTTGCCCGACTTTGGCAGGATTAGTAGGCATAACAAAATGATAATAATCTGACAATTAATATTCTATAATATGAAAAGAACTGCTCTATGGTCAGCTGCATTCATAATTACTATCGCAGCAGCGATTTACCAGCGACAAACCGGTCCTACCTACCATAAAGAGATGGATATTAACATAAATGGGACTGATTATGAGTTGAAACTTGTAAGAAGCCTTGCCCTTGATGAGAGACCAGAAGTCAAACTTGATGTAACCGATACTACAGTTAAGGCTAAACTTTTTTTCAAACGCTTCCCGTCAGATGAAAAATTTCAGGTTAACGAATTCTCTTACAGGGAATATCCTGTAAAATCGTTTATAATGAATAAAATCTTCAAAATAAATGAAGTAAAAGGTTTTTTTGCTGATGTGCCTCAACAGCCTCCAGCTGGTAAAATAGAGTACTATTTTGAGATTACTGATTCAAGAGGAACTCAGACTTTTTTGAAGGACTCTCCTGTTGTTATCAGGTTTAAAGGAGGAGTACCGGGATTTATTCTGGGTCCACATATCATTTTTATGTTCGTCGCAATGCTTTTTTCAACCCTTGCTGGATTGATGAGCTTAATAAAATATCCAAAATATAAAAAGTATGGCATCTGGACCCTTATCCTGTTTATTATTGGTGGTATGATTCTTGGACCTATAGTACAGTACTATGCGTTTGGTGATTTTTGGACAGGCATACCTTTCGGATGGGACCTTACTGACAATAAAACACTTATTGCTTTCATTTTTTGGATATTAGCTGTAGTCATGAACAGAAAAAAAGAGAGACCTTTATATATTCTGCTGGCAGCATTCATACTACTTCTCATATTTTCCATACCTCACAGTTTATTTGGTTCGGAACTGGATTATAACAGCGGACAGGTAACCCAGGGTATAATACTGAATTTTTTCTGATATTTATGCGAAATTTCTTAAATTGAGTGCAGCAATTTGATATTTACCACGTCTATTGATTAAAAGTTAATAGGCAGTGGGTGCAGCAACACAAATAAAAACTAGTCTTTATATAAAGATGGCAAATGTAGAAGCAGCATTCAGGAACCTACACCAGGATCTTTTAGATGGATGTAAAGAAGGCGACCAGAAAGCACAGTTTCAGATCTACAAGTTGTACTACAAAGCGATGTACAACACAAGTCTGAGAATAGTTGATGACACAATGGAAGCTGAAGATATAATGCAGGAATCGTTCCTTTCGGCCTTTGAAAAAATTGATACCTATTCAGGAACTGTAAGTTTCGGCGCATGGCTGAAAAAGATAGTTGTAAACCGGTCACTTGATGCCCTGAATAAAAGAAAAGCGGTCTTTGAAGATATTGATTCACACGTTGATATAAAAGATGAAAGTGTTGATGATTCAGACAGAGGAGAAGATATTGATGTCAGAGTCGAAGAAGTTAAAAAAGCAATTGAAAGGCTTCCCGATGGATACAGAGTTATACTTTCACTATACCTTCTCGATGGTTTTGATCACGATGAAATATCAGATATTCTATCTATAAACAGTAGCACATCACGATCACAACTTTCAAGAGCAAAGCAGAAACTTATCAGTGAATTACAGAAAAAATGAAAAACTATCAGAAATGAAAAATATAGAAGATCTTATCAGGAACAATAAGGATTTTTTCGAAGATGCTGAACCTTCGGAAGGTCACTTTGAAAGATTTAACAAGAAACTTGAAATATTGTGTCAGAACAATGCACCAAAAAGAAGTATTGTACCTTATCTTCTTAGAGCTGCAGTTGTTACACTTCTTGTTACTCTCTCCTCACTCTGGACATGGGATCACTTCATCCGTACTGGCAGCAGCAGAATGACTCTAAGCGAGGTCTCCCCTCAGTATAAAGAGGTGGAAAACTACTATATACATCAGGTTAATATGATGGAAGGTGAAATTATAAATATTGATCTGAAAAATAATCCGGTACAAAAAGATATGCTTATAAAAGAGATGCAAAGCATGGATTCAGTTTATGTTACTCTTCAGGAAGAACTCAAGACAAACCCTAATGATGAACGTATCATTAATGCAATGATAGAGCATTATCAGACAAAACTTGAGGTCATGACATATATTGTAAATCAACTCAAAACAATCAGGAATGATAATCAAAACAAGACAGAAAATGAAAAAGTCAATTTATAAACCAGGAATACTCCTCTTTGGGCTGATTCTGGCTGTATCTTTTAAGGTATCAGCACAGGAAGTTACCAAAGAATACCATGAGGAATACACTGCGGGAGCTAATACTACACTTGCAATAAGCAACCGGTATGGCGATGTTGTTATCCAGAGCTGGGATAAAAACCAGGTGGTCATCGATGTGACAGTTACTGTAGAATTACCAAACAGAGAAAAAGCAGAGAAACTCCTGAGCTATATTGAAGTCGTTTTTTCTGAGGGAACAAATAATATATCAGCTAAAACGGTTATTGATGACAAATTTAACTTTTCTGGATGGAGTGGCGACTCAAAAAGATTCAGTATTGATTATAATATTAAAATGCCAGTTGTGACTGCCCTGACGCTGATAAACAAATATGGTGATACCGATATTGATGAGCTTCACGGATTGGTGAATCTTGATATTAAATATGGAAACCTCGCAGCAGGAAAACTGACAAGGGGAAATGTAAAACCATTGAATAAACTCAATTTGGCCTATGGAAAAGGATCAGTTGATGAAGCAGGTTGGCTTGATCTTACAATAAGATACTGCGGAAAACTTGAGATAACAAAAAGTCAGGCTCTCCTTCTTGACAGTAAATATTCAAAATTTTACCTTAATGAGACAAGCTCTGTTGTTGGTGAAAGCAAATATGATAATATCAATATTGAAAGAATAAACAACCTGGTTTTGGAAAATGGATACACTGAAACAAATATCGGTGAGTTAACAAAAAAGCTAAATTATTCTGGTAGTTATGGCTCATTTTCGATTGATAATATCAATTCCGGGTTTGAATCATTGGATATTGAAACACGCTATATGGGTGTAAAGCTAGGAATCCAGGAATCAGCTAACTATAAGCTCGATGCGAAAGTGTCATATGGTGGATTAAAATACAATGAAGATAGATTTAATGTTAGAAATAGAATCATTGAGAATAATTCTACTCAAGTATCTGGTATCATAGGTGATGAGCAATCCCCATCATCTATTGTTAAAATAAGATCAAGCTATGGTTCTATAAGGCTATATTAATCAATACCTTATATTGCAAAAACTGAAATAGGAACATATAACATGTTCCTATTTTTTTTAAAATACAATTACAAATGGCTTAAATATTATATTGATTCAGAATGTCCTGTAATCTCCTGACTTCGATACTGAGACACCCTAAATAAATCAAAATTTTTAGCCAATTTTCCATTTAGATTTAGCCCCTGGTATATCCAAATTCGTGATTATCAATTACTGTGGGCTAAAGCCCTAAATATGTGTTACTCTTAACCCGTTGGCTGAAGCCACCGGTAATTAAATCTCCTCGATCCAACTGATTATCAGTTACCGTCGGTTTTAACCGACGGTTTGTGGTACTACTTATGCTGGGACTTTAGTCCCACATCTTTTGCAGTTTGTATTCCTCAATTAGTAAATCAAATTCTTCCTGGAAAGAGACTCTCTGATGATGTTGGTCCTGATTTCGAATATATTTTCTTAGATTATCCACCTGAGACATTCCGATTGAAACAGAATAGAAATCATCCTGCCACTTAAACTTTAATCTGGTCAGTCTATTTTTATTGATCCAGAATGAACTTTCTCCCTTTATTTTTTGCATTATTTCAGAAACAGTTTGATTACTGCCCAAAGATATCAGTGCATGAAGATGTTCACGATAACCATTGATGTGATCGATATAGATACCTTTTAGTTTTGCATTATTCCGGATATGGAGAATAACTTCTGTCCTTATCTCATCCCTTAAATAAGGAATCCTTTTATTTGTGGTCCACACACAATGAAGCCAGATTCTTAAATAGGACATATTATTAGAAATGCAAGCGATTAACAACTTAAAGATAAGTAAAAAGGGGTTACCTTAAAAATATTTTTTGCTGTAAATAAGGTTTCTCAGGACAAATTAAAAAGTATTGGGCTAAAGCCCTCAATGTGAATGACTCTGAACCCGTTGGCTGAAGCCACCGGTAATTAAATTAAAAAGAACAAATTAGTAAATCACTTTAGGACACCCAAAACTAATGCTTTTCTTTGGCTATAATACTGATATACTATGCCTTATGTTTAATGTTCAGGCAAAGTGTCGAAGTCAGGATAAAGGACTAAAATATCCATTAATTTAGATTGTGCTGTAATCTAATTAAGGTTATTTTTAATGAGTGAGATTCATCGCTACCACTCGGAATGGCATGGTCTTTATTAGGTCATTGTGGAGGAGAGAGCTGGGAATACCAGTATTTTCCTCCTTCTCTTCAGAATCTTATTCTGTCATTCCGAGAATATCACAAACCTACTTTAAAAGAGTTATACCGGTTTTCGTTGTGACAATAATATAAATAATGATTTCTTTATTATATTTGAAAGGCCTTGTTTATAAAAACGCTCACAAGACTTGATAGTTAATTGCCTTAAATTTAAAGATACTTTGTGGTTTAACTTTCTGTTCACACATAATCACTAAGATTATCATATTATAAAAAACAGATGTATACGTAAATCAAATTAATTATTTATCTAAAAAAAAATTTATGAGAATAATTGATATCTCCATTTTTATTGGATACCTGGTTGGAATTGTTCTGTTTGGGAGTTCATTCTACAAAAAAAACAAAACAGCCTCTGCATTTACCCTGGGAAACAATACTATTCCTACCTGGGTTATTTCAATGTCCATCTTCGCCACTTTTGTGAGCAGTATAAGCTACCTGGCACTTCCGGGACAGGCTTATCAGTCAAACTGGAACGCATGGGTTTTCAG
>Ga0307376_10003264_pt1 | contig 15210 bp, 13 predicted proteins | sample TR2MG_FD_202536 | JGI IMG/M metagenome (GOLD analysis project Ga0307376, IMG submission 202536) | Soil microbial communities from Risofladan, Vaasa, Finland - TR-2 | ecosystem: Environmental > Terrestrial > Soil > Coastal area > Acid sulfate soil | place: Finland: Risofladan, Vaasa | collected...
GATTTTTTACTTATCCATTCCCGGGGCTTTTCAAAGATTGCCCCTGATGTGATTATTGTTGACATTCCGTAGGCTAGGACAGCCCAAAGTATTAATTTTATCATGTGTTAAAAAATAAGAAAAATTATCCAAAATACGAAATTATTCATCATAAAGATCTTTCTTTTCGTCTTTCTTCTCTGTTTTTACGCCCATTTTGGTTAGAACTTCTTTAGCATCCGAAGATTTCATTGGGATGGCCTCGACGATGGTTGGTTTTTCGGGTTCTATTTCTTTCTGAAGTGGATGCGGTCGCTCATGTACCTCTATTTCCACTTTTCCTTTGTCCTGGGACGTTAACTCACCCATAGGTATGTTACCATACTTCAAGAGGTCAAACCCTCGTTTAAACGTCTCTTTTGCAAGTTTCTCAATATCGTCGATATTATTCAGTTCACAAAACTGAATAAATTCTTTATCAACCGTTAACGAGATGCTCTTTTTCGTTTTCAATGTCTTCGATGTCATCTATTCTAAAATGTAAAAATGGTTGTTCATTTGGCAAATCATGGTACGTATATTCTTTTGTCTCCATATTAAACATCCCGTAACCATGATGATTTACATTCTCACCAAAATTCTGTTGTATCATACTACCTATCATAACCGCTTGTCCACCTCCTGGTAATACAAATGCTTGACGTAGGTGAATGTCTCCACATAAAAGAAGATCAAGATCTACAAAATTTAGTTTATCATATCCGTCATCAAATCTAAACCCTAGATCGGTTGACATACCTTCGATAGGCCCGTGGAATAATCCGACATAAAATCCATCTTCTTTTGTAAATTCAGGTCTCTCATTATGTTGATATAGAGAATACACTACCCACTTGATTTCTTCATCCGTATAAACCCCTTTGTTTTTATAATATATAATATTCGGGTTATTCAGCAATTCAACTAGTGGTGTTATGGTATCCAATCTGTCGATATTATTCTCTAAGAAATCATGATTCCCGGGCAGAATGATTACGATTCCACGTTTTGCCAGCTCTGACAAAAACCATGAAGTTAATCCGAGTTGTTCATTTGAAATCGTAATCTTCTGATGATTAATATCTCCCGCGATCACAAATCGTACCTCACTAGGTGTACAATCTGTTATTTTAGAATCAATATCTTCTAAGAAAATTTCAAATTGCTGTTTATACAGATCATGTAATTGAAGTGTACGAATATGAATATCGCTAATGTGAATTATTCTTTTTATCATTTTACATATTTTGTTAAGTCCATTGTGAATACTGTTTGAACGATTGGTTTGGGAACTTTGAATTCCTCGTATGTCGCGTCATCTTTCATCAATGCAATAACCCCACCCAGGAATTTTTTATCGGCAAACTTACTTTCCGATAACATTTTTACAATTAACCTACCATATAACGGAATTTGTGTGTAATAATGTGTGAGAGCAAAATCCTTATATTGATCAAACGGTGGAAACATATTACCATGGTATGGCATTTCCACAAAATTCTTTGGTTTGTTACTCTTATGGTCGGTGACAACAATTCCGAAATCAGTTTGATTTTTGTTTAACATTAACCATGTGTTGTCGGGTTGCCCCACGTACATTAATTCAGGATCCCCCAATACCATTTCTGTATCGAGAAGAACCGCACCTCTTTCGTGCATTTTATCGAGAAATGCCCGCCCTGCCTTAATCATGTTATCACTCCTAAGTCGTTGTTCTTCGTCGATCTTAAATATTGGTTGTCTAACTTCTTTGTATCCACCATATTCTTCAATGATCATTTTTTCCAACTCATAGTGAACCCTACTCCCAAGATTAACTGAATCGGTACCAGCTTGTTTCCACTCGGCTAGTAATTCTTTTTGTCTAACCGGATCTCCCTTAGCGATTTTGAGGGACAATCCTTGAGAATCAAATGGTGCATGAAATTGTTTAACAATCTTAGATACCGATTTGAACTTTGAAGTGATATTCCCTTTCAAATCCCTCATGTAATAAATGTGCTTATTCTCAACAAAGGACAGTGCCAGTTGTTCCCGACGATCCGCCATAACTTCATTAATTTCAGCTGCGATTTCTTTTAAGTTTTCTTTTGTATACATATCTATTTTTTTTCATCATTAAATATTACCCCATCTTTTGTAACGGTAATGTTTGTTTTAATACCCCTAACCCCATGCATTGGTAAAATACCAATATCAAATACAACCTCCTCATCTGAAACTTTAGACTGTTTAATTGAATACCCTTGAATCGACCCATCTGCTTGTAGCGAGTTGAGAGTATCAACATATGATTGTTCAATTTGATCGATTAGTGTTTTTTCCATCTTAATCTAATTGGTACGGTGGATATTCTGTTAAGTCTCCCAGTAATTCTGCGATGTCTTTCTCTATTGGTAATTTTGAAATCCATATTTTACCGAATAATCTCCCACCGTTTAATTGGTGATAGATTTTCTGAGCTTCCTCCCAAGCGTCACCGTCGAGAATTATAATAATTTTTGTTGCTTTCTCATATAACAGCATGAAAAGATATTCGCTTAATTTCTTACCTAACATTGGGATCGAGTTATCAACAAAAATACTATCGAACGCTCCCTCAACCAATGAAATTGGTTTATCCCAATCAATAAGATATTCGTTAAAGATTATTATTTCTTTCTCAGCCTCTGGGTTTTTATATTTCAGATATGGTTTTTTCTCCCATGACCTGGCAATGAAATAATTTAATGTTCCCTCCTCATTATAGGATGGGATTATTATTCTATTTTTATATTCCCCCTCATAACAAAATCCAATGTTAAATTTTAACATCATTTCATCGGTAACATTTCTCTGTTTGAGGTAATTGTATGGGGCTTTATAGATGGGTGTCATTTTTAACCCTTCACTCGCCCGGGGGAATGAAATAAACTCTTTTGGAAGTCGAACTTTTTTATATTTTTTCTTTTCAATCCCGCCAACTTCGTCGGGTATCAATATTTGAAAATTCTTATACTGACGTAATGTTCCATATTTTTTTACTAAATACGGTAACACACCATGGGTATCGTGAGTCTCGGCACATGACCAACATTTATAAACTCCAAGTTTATAGTTTACTTCTAAATTCCCCTTTCCATCTAAATGATCAAGTCCTTTAATCTCGTAACTACAAACTGGGCAGGAAAATGCAATCTGTCCGCTATGGTCATTGTGAAATTTATATTCACCAAAAATTTCTAGTAATATGTCAACAATTGGCTCATACTCTACCATGGTTCCTATCATAATAACCTAATTATAACGAAAATAAATGAAAATAAAAAATCTGGAGACAAAAAAATGGACGAAAAGACACCAACCTTTCCGCCCATTATTTAGAATGAGTTATCATTCATTTTGAATAATAAAATATAACACAAATAACTGGAATTTCCAAATTATTCGTTCTCTTTTAGCATATTAATATATCCGATAACACAAGTGACACCGTCGCTTATATCATAATTTTCTTTCTTTAGTTTTCCGTTCTTATCGTATAACCAATTGATCTCTGGGCAGACAGCATTAACATGATCCCAAACGATCTTCTTTTTATCAACACCTTTTGGGTATCCCCCAAATAAAACTCGTCTTCCTTTATCGTTAGGTTGAACCAGGTCAGGAAAAGCATATTTCCGGGCATTATATGTGGAAATGAATGATGGAACAACACCAAAAATATCATAACATATTTTCAATATTATTGAGTTGTATCTGATAAGAGTTCCGACGGTATAGATGTTGTTGGAATTTAGTAATGGTTCCTCGATGATGATTTTCACGATCCCATAATTCTTATATGTCTCAAGATGTTTTTTAAATGCGTCGGCTTTCTTTAACAATACCTCAATTTTATCTTCAGGTAATGGTTTGATTTTTGGTGAAAAATGGGATGCCTCTAACAGGGTTGAGCTAGTCATATCGAAAATAGCCCATCCAATTGTCTTAGTCGAAATATCGAGACCAAGAATTTTAGGTTTGTTCTTTAATTTTAATTCATTATCCATTTTAGTTATGTATATAACACAATAAATAGACAATATTTTTTGGAATGTAAAGGATTAGATATCTATTTTAACGGCAACAACCTGTGAACCTACTCTGGGAATCGGACTTGATGTCTTGGCCATAACCAAAACCTCCTTGTTTGAGTCTAATAACGCCACTTCCGTAATTCTTAACGGATATGAGCCTCTTAATGGTTCTGTTGGATTTTGAGATACTTCAAAATATCCTGATGGTAAATTAATGAAATAATTCATTACTTCAAGATCAGTAGCCCTAATTACTGAGACACTACCTGGAAAGGGTTGTTCATCGCCAAACTCAGGAGATGTTGATGTGTCAGTCGGGTCTGGGTCTGGTAAAACATATTGTGGGGGGTCAGCAGTAGTAAAGTCATAATTACTTATAATAAAACGAGTACCTCTCAAATCTTGTGGATTAATAAACCCACTTGAAACGTCAAGCTCACTTGTGTAATCCATAAGATACCAGTTAGTTGGGTCGAGGGGCTGGCCTGTGAGACGTTTTTGAGCTAAAATATAAAATTTATCGGCGACATATCCATTCATGGTATTTGTTAATCCTGTCACCATAAATTGAAAAGCATCATCACCAAATGTAATTGAAACATCAGCTTCATTTGTTCCTCCTGTGATTTTTGAGTAATAATTACAATGTAAGCCAGTTAACCCTGTAAACCCTGATGAAGTTCCACCTGTAAGGGCACTTGTAGGAAGATCATATGTTAAAAGATAAGTAACATATACTGTATAACCCGACTCTAATAAGGGACTCCCCACATTACCAAGTACATCACACTTTGAATCTACTGGAACTGATGAGATTCGCGGTATCGGTAATGTGTGCCTTCTATTTGATTTGTAATCTAACGCCGCAATAATTTCTTGGTCGTCAAATACAATTAATTTTTGATTTACAAAGATTTTACCGACAACATTACTATCTTGATCTAATAATCTCCTGTACACCATTTGATTATTCCTTGTGTCTGTTGCCGATGAATTAATATAATAATCATCAGTACCCATGAAGAACTCAGCACCTGCGTGGGATGTTGAGACCCTGTCATAAAGAATATATGGGATGAATATTTCGAAATAGGATGATCCATCAGTTGTACTATCAAGATAATCTTCATATTTAAATCCCAAGTTATGAACGTTGTATATGTCTACATCTCTCGGATATCGTAATATTGCTAATGAATGTTGTTCTTCTGGAGAAACCGTTATAACGTCTCCCAATGAGTTTGTTATCGTTGTACCTGTATTTGTTATCTGTCCAGATGATGTATTATACCCAAAATATTCTTTTGTTGAAACAAAAACATTACTTGTATAACCTGATAATTTTTCATCAACTGAAGCACTTGAAGGATCCAGTCCTGCTGGATTCTGACTCCACACCACATTTAACGTCCACGAGTCGAGTTGATCACAATGACTTTCTGAAAGAGGATAATATCCATTTTTTATAACCGGGATGGCTCTTGGTGTTAAACTCGATAAATCAGGTGTTGATCGATCCAATTCTAACGTGTTACTTGTAATTCCTGTTATCCTATAAACAAAAGAAGTTGTTTTTCCTGTTACCGTACCAGCACCTAACGCTGATAATGGAATTGTGATAAAGTCATCCACGGATAAACCTGTCAATAAATCACCAGAGGGGATGTCTATTGATGATGTCCCATCTAATTCTGATATATCAATCGCGTCATATAAAGATTCAATTGTTGATTCGTTAATTGCAATATATTGTGACACAAACCCCGCTGGGTTCATTTGATTTTTAACCGTTTGGGTATATGATGATTGAATTGGTGTTCCGTATGTCGTTCCTGTTAATGTTGATTCGGACACTTTATATGGGTATTTTACTTGGTTATCCTTGTCCATTGGCATCAAAACCTTCTGAGCACGATTAACATCACCATCAAACTCAGAAAATCCATAATCAAATTCAGAGTCACCGATTTGGAAATAACTGATATTGAAATTACCTTGTGCAATTTTCTGTCTACCTTTATGGGTAATCCTTGCAGCTATATTTTCCGAATTATTTTCAAGTAAAAAACTCATATTTTATTCTATTTCTATAAATATACTCTCATTTATTTTATTAGTCCACATTTCTTAACATCCAATCTCATCAAGGAAAATAAATACATCAGACCCGTTAATCGGAACATTAGTAAAAGTAGTCGTCGGTCCTGGGTCATCTTGACAATCATAATAAGCATCACCCTGAACTGTCATTGAATCGGACCCTGATGAGGTACCTGAATGTTTTACCACAATATCTAAATTACCTGTTTGTGTGGTTGTTCCACCAAAACTGTCTCCTGGTGTTACAGGGATCGTTAGACCCGCAAGAAGGACACCGTCGACCCTAACCTCAGTAATATTATATAGGACTGGGCCAGCAACGGTGACATAAATATTCGTTAGTGGGACTGATGTTGATGGTGTTACCGTTGGCGTTATCGTTGGGGTTACACTTGGCGTTCTCGTTGGTGTACGTGTTGGTGTAACCGATGGGGTTGCCACTGGTGATGCTGCTGGGGTCGTTGTTCTCGTTGGTGTTGGTGATGGAAGAGTTGAACATTGAGTATAAGAATATATAATACCATCAGCTCCAATTTCAACCGCAAATATTTCATTATCACTTAATCTTTCCATTCTAAAATACTCATCCGTACCACCCACCCAGGTTGTTGTTAATATGGAATTAGTATAAACATATTCATCAGTAGCGGGTACGAGTAACCCTGGCGCAAGCCATACATCGGTATCAGGAACATCTGTCGCGCCACATGCCGCGTTATATGTAGAATAGGGATCGGGGAATATACTCCATAATGTTCCAGGGGTTGTTGGTGTTGGCGTTGGCGTCGGTGTTGGCGTTGGTCCTGGTAATGAGATATCAATATAATTTGAACAATTAGGTGTGTTGGATTTAATTCTAATAATTGTCGCAGCGTCAGGAATTGTGTATCCCGTATACCCGGCAATTAATTCTGCTAGTGAAATACCCGTATCAAATGGTGTGGTATATGAATCAACATCCGACAGTAAATCAAAATTGTCAGTATAATCCGTATATTCACTTAATGTTATAATCCCACATTTCATATTTTAATTGTTTTTCATTCTATTTTTAATCATCAATGGTAATGGTCATAGTATCACCAGGTCCTGACGCTGGTATAGGAACAAAATATGTTCCAGATGACGTGACAGTTATAGGTGTACCATAATACCCTCCCTGATATACTGTTATATACACTGTACCAGTCCCAACGAGGGTCATTAATATTGTCTGTGCTGGAATCGTATTAGTATGACTATTAGCCTTTGTATATCGAGCGGTTATTGGGTAAATTATTGATGGTAATCCTGTACCCGTAACATTTGTAACATTATAAGCATTACCAAACAAGAAGGATCTATCGTGTATAACAAATAAACCAAGTTCAGTACCAGAACATCCGCTATCAATGGTAAACTTAACTTTATGTGACCAATAAACCCAAGGATACATATGAACCGAAATTGGGGTTCCCGTTGAAAGGGTTGTCCCGTATGTGTTATTACAAAGACGATATTGTCCATCACCGAAATCTATATAAACACTAATACACGGATTAGATGGTCCAGAGTAAGTACCACCGAGAGTCATACGGAAATATTGTGAAGACAGTAATTCATTTGAATCCGTCCAAGTCCTAGCTGTTTCCGAAGAAACTGGGAAAGTAAATGGTGTTGGGTATCCCTGTATTGATGGTGGCCAACTAACTGCTCCACCTATACTATTCGTGAAATTTGTAAATGTATAACCGTAAGCTGGTGACATTGTGACCGCCCCAACTGGTAATGATGGTGTTGGGGTTGGGGTTGGCGTCGGTGTGCGTGTCGGTGTTATCGTTGGTGTTACTGATGGTGATGGGAGAACTGAACAGTCAATAGCATCGTAAATATAGTCCGAGTAATCTATATTGACAGCATAGTACGTAGAATCTCCGAATTTTTGAACTTTCGTCCAGTTATTACCAGAACTTGGAGTCCACGTTATAGTTAATCCTGCGTCTTCATAGAAAGTATTAGACCCAGAATATGATGCCTCAATTGGATTGGCGTATTGTGGCGGTAAGTATATATTATTGGTTAGGGCCGACCCATCTGCACATGCTTGAGATGATAGACCGTACCATTGCGGTTCAACCTTATAGAGTTGTCCTGGTGATGTCGGGGTTGGAGTAATCGTTGGGGTTGGTGTTGGGGTTGGTGTTGCAGCTGGACAATCAATAATCACAACTGTTCCTGCAAAATCACATTGTGCCACATCCACGTCAAACCACGGTGGTCGGATGTGTTGAAATTTAGATCGATTAAATGTTCCGTTCTCTATTACATTTCCACCTATCCATAATGTTGTTGCTGGTATAAATTGTTCAATGATATTCACCCAATATGGACTTAATCTATTAATAAATTCTTCTACTGTCACATAACGATAGGGAATAAATTCAGTTGAATTTTGATACGCATAATAAACTTCGGTTAACCCCGTGTAGAATTTATCATACTTCATCATATTTGAATTCGCAATAACCTCATTCAATATCGTGTCTAAGAACTCCGCAAAGGTAACGCCCGTTTGAGGTGTTAAAGATCCAAAGGATGTTGGAACGTCTCTCGATTTTCTATATATATCATAATCGATTGTTCTATCTGCTGATAAAAACACATTAATATTTTTCCTATTTAATGTTAGATCAGCCTCAGTTTCACTCTCAATAACTTCAGATTTTATATTGTTGATTTGAGATGCGAGACTATATCCATAATCTAATCCGGGTAATTGTCGATACAAATCAAAATATTCCTCACCATATGTAAATGGTTTAGACATTGTTTTAATAACTTTAACCCTACTTGTTAAATCAGAATTGGCTGTGTCAAGAATATCAGGCGATCTATGTTCTAATGTTTTACGATACCACCCCGCTCCTTTTTGAAAAAACATATCACCCGTTGGGTCGACGATTGCTCGTGGTAGACCCGTGGTCTCATCCACTGGATATTCTTCTCTAGTTAATGATGTGGAACCTGTAAATTGTACTAAATAGTATATACCTGTTCCTGTATTATATTGGGCAATATTAGAAACCCACGTTCCAAGCATTGCGGCCGAAATATCAGCCTCAACATCCTTAGAAGGTAATGTATTAGTCACATAATAAACATACTCATCAAGTCTAATCATTGGTTCTGGAGCCCCAATAAACTTCAAAAAGAACTCAATTGCGTTCCTTGTACCTTTTGATTTATACAAATAAGAAAGATTAACCAATAGTCTTCGATAGAACTCATACTCCCCCTCAATCAAATTAGTTCCAGTAGATATTCCGTCATATTGTGTGTTATACCTTGTATATAAAGACTGTTCAAGTGTTTTTTCATCAAATAAACTAACGCTTGATAAACCAAGAGTTTCACATAGATTTTTTAATAAAAAATTTGGAATATTATTGACACCGTCGTAACTCACATTTCTCATGTAGGCTATGTTATCAATAAACTCTTTAATTTCGTCAAAACTTTGTCCGTATATTTGATTAATTGCCTCAATCTTATGTTCTTCGGTATCAAATTCATAAAGTTGAGGTGCTGTTAAAAATCTAACAATTAAATTAGATTTATATCCATCAATTTCTTCTCCAATTGAACTTAATTTATCAACATAATATCCAAAATCATTACCTTCAATTTGAATATTCCACCCGTCCCTTGAGATTGGCCAGTTAACATATATTGTAATTATTTCACTACCATACCCACCGTTAGTGTCTCTTGGGACATCGAATCCCGCATTGAATATTGGATCGGAATATCTATTTAATAAAACAGTTTGTAAACTATCCAAACTCTTATAAAACCCTTCAACGACACCATTACTTGGTCTAATAATATAATTCTCAGTTGATCCCGTTGTTCCACCAAAAGGATTTCCCGTGACCGTCAATGTAAGCATGTTATTACTATCAGGTTCAACATATGTTTCAATACCATAGGTAATATCATTTATCTCGACAACATATTTGGTGAATGCTGAGAAGAAATTACGTATTTTATTATCTGTTTCGGGTAATATATTACTCTCAGGTTCAATTAAAACAACATCGAATGGATTATAAATTAAGGAATATTCAACCATAAATTCAGTTGTATTATCCTCAATACTATATACTGCACTTTCTGCGGTATATGGGGTTGTCCTAGATGGTGAAGTTCCGTCAACATATACAGCTGCTGGATATTTTAAAATAATATCACTTACAGCGACCCTTAATCTCTGTCGTAGTGATCCGTAAAGTGAACGGTCGGCGTTGTTTTTATCGTTATTAAATTTTATTGTATCATCATCATTTGTTGATGATGATGAATTTGGCGTTGTAGATGTTGATGATTCTTGGGTAATATCATCTAACGTAACGAAATCAGAAAATGGTTCTGTGATAAAATTTTTACTATCTTTTTCTGGAATAGCTCTATCAATAGCAAAGTTAGCCCCTGTCATCTGATCAGACCCCGTAGTAATCTGACCACCGACTAGAGAGTCACTAAACGTGTCCGCTCCACTCGCCGCTTGACTGGGTACTTTGTAATTTGCCATTATTCTGTAATCGTATCAAAATTTAATGATTCGTCAATATCATCCCTCTTTTCTCTAATTTCATATAAGGTTTCATTTAACTGATCCTTAATTTCATATAAATTAAATTGTTTGTAAATATTGTTATCTTTATCGTATATTGTATAGATTCCACTTTCAACTGCCTTACTTTGATTTCCATAAAGTGCATATGCTAATGTGTCGGCATCGTGTTCAACCATATCAATTTCGATTGTTGTTGGATTGAAGTATGTGTTAGTGAGAATTATTGTTTGTTCGGGCTGACCAATATACGGAATCGTGTTTGGTCTCGTTGACGGGGCGGAACTTGGTGTGATTGTTAAAAACATCAAGTTTGTCGCACTATCTGAATACCTATATCTTAACGCCTTTTGTGTTGTATTTGTTAAATTCGTAGTTATAGGTTCACAATAGAAATTAGATGTTATTACCCTATAAAAATTGGGTATTTTTTTAGAGTCGGTTGGATTAATATATTCAATTCTATATCCGACCAATCCTTGTGGGCTGAATTTATTTAGATCTATTGATGGAACGTTTGATAAATCGATAACAAGTCCCCTGACCGATGGTAATGACGCTAAAACACCACAGTCAGTTATTTTTGTTCTAATCTGTTTAGGTCTTATATGTAATGTATAAATCCCCAAGTCGGAGAAGTCTGCCGCTTCGAGTTTTAAATTATATAATCCCCCTAAAATTTCGACGTTTGCTGTTCCACCTGTATCATCATTGTGATATACGGGGGTTAAGACCGATGTTGCGTCGAGTGTCTTCAATGTCACGGTAGATGTCGTACTTCTATCTTGTACGTAGTGATAGTATATATCCACATCTTCTGGTGACACATCTGCTGGTCTTACTATACCATATGATCCTATTGCCATGTTCTATTGTTTTATTTCTCTTATTTATATAAATATAAATCTTATTGTTTTCTAATTTTAAAATACCCACTTCCGTAGATCTCTAATTCTCCTGTACTATCAATCTCACCCAATCTTAAATTTCGTTCCATAACCCCTTGTTTACCTCGTTCAACAAAGATGTCTGACGATATTTGTGGGATGTCCATAAACCCAATCAAATGTTCATCTCTCGTTATCATCCCTTGATACACTTCATCTTGGTAATATGATGTTGTGGTTCCAGTTATATGGGTATAACCATCGGAGTAATCCATATAAAACAACCCATCAATTGTATATCCCGTAACCAAATCACCTTGGGAATTATAATATTCCGTCACACCACTATACGTTGAAGACCCATATAATTGAAACTCGTCGATTCGACTTTTACCCACCCCTAAGAATGAAATTGCGGCATCCTCAGTCGCCCCGGTTAATTCTCGATAATCTTGAAGATAATTTTGTTCTTGATGTAAAGTTGGATTTGAATATGGAACCTCAAAACACATTCTTCCAAGATCGGTTGGAAATTCTTGTTCCACAATTGGAATGGATATTGTTCTTTTTAATTTCTCGACTCTCCATGGTGATGTGACAGAGATTTCAATTTCATAATCTCCATCCGCGGCATATGTGTGTTGTGCGTATGGTAAATTCGCATCATAAACAGTCGGCATCGCAAGGGTGGTGTTGGGTTCCCCATCACCCCAAGAAATTGTATATACCGAATCAATAAGTGTTCTAAGCTTATTGGTGTTTACTGTGTTGTATATGTTTATTGTTCTACTCATTTCTTATTTTATTAAGGTGGGGTTATACATGAATTATCGTAATAAACCGATGTCTGTGATCCATCCATATTACATCCGTCTACATTAGTTGGATTGCCCCCAGTTACTCCTTCACACCAATCAGAAACAGTATTATAGACCGTTATGAAGTCACCAGGTGCTGGATTGTTATCAAAATATACGCTAACCGTAACCCAACCACCCAACACGGTTGAAGAATATAATCGGTCGGCACCATCAGCTAACGGGAATGTCCCAGTAACAGAAACCCCATCTATTTTAACATCTGTAATGGTACGCCCATCCGATCCCCAATTAAAAACAAAAACCATATAACTTCCACCTGGTGATGGGGATGGTGTTGCAAATGGTAATGGTGTTTTCGTCGGGGTTGGTGACGGTGTTACCGTTGGAGTTCTCGTTGGGGTCCTCGATGGAGTTCTCGTCGGAGTTATACTTGGAGTTCTCGTCGGAGTTATACTTGGAGTTCTCGTTGGCGTTGGTGTAACACTTGGAGTTCTCGTTGGCGTAACTGATGGTGTTCTCGTTGGTGTTGGCGTTGGTGTTACCGAAAGATTTACATCCACATAATTTGTACAAGAAGATGTGTTGGATTGAACTCTAACAATTGTTGCGGCATCAGGAATTAGTGCAGTATCATACCCTGCAATTAACTGTGATTGAGAAACACCAGTTTCAAATGGCGTTGTGTATCCATCGACATCTGAAAGTAAATCAAAATTGTCAGTTCCACTTGTATATTCCGTTAATGTTATTGTACCGCACTTCATATTTTAAAATTTTTAATTATATATATTCTACTATCATCATCATATCTTCAACCGCATTATTATCAAGATTAGCCTCAACCCATGTCCAAGAAACACCACCATTTGTTGTATACCAAACATCACTAAAATCAGTCCCTATCCATCCTTTAAGTGCATCAAAGAATCTAACCACGTTTATCCTCCTTACAGTGGTGGCTGGAAAGTTTCCTGTAATGTCAGTCCAAGATACACCGCCATTTATTGTTTTCCACATATGACCCCATAGGCCCGTTTGATCTACACCACCCATATATGCCACCGTTGCTGTTGGAAATGAGACTGAATTCATCGCAGCAGTAGTTGGGCCCGATTGTGCTGACCACGACACCCCACTATCTGAACTTCTAAATATTTTATTTGACGTTGAGTTTCTTGAACTACACATAATTCCATTTGTACCATTAAAATCAACACCTCTCACCGTTTGATCTTGTGGGAATGTTACTGGTTCTGACCAACTACTTCCACTATTTGTTGTTCTTAATCCATAATCAACAGCCGCACTTAGTGACGTTGTTGATAATACGGTGCTAGAACTCAATGCATGCATAAAATATGAGTTATGTGAGACTCCTTTTGACACATCACTCCATGAAGATCCATTATATCTAATAAAGGTACTTAAATTACCACCAACGTATATATCTGTTGATAACTCGTGAGTTGCAGAAGATAGTCCTCTAGTTAACGTAATTGCTGGTAATGAATAACTATAATCAGACCAACTAGATCCACCATTGAGTGTTCTAAATACCTTTGCGGGGGAAGAACCACCAATAGCAAATCCAGTATTAACATTTAAGAATGAAACCGCACGTAAGTAAGTACCAGATGTGTCATATACTTGAGTCCATGTTACTCCCTCATCAGTAGATTTTGATATAAAATCACCACCAACAGCCCATAAAGATATTACAGGTACGGCTATATGTGAAGTTGAAGGCGTTGGTGTAGGTGTGGCCGTTCTCGTTGGGGTCACTGACGGAGTACGTGATGGAGTTACAGCGGGTGTACTCGATGGAGTTGCCACTGGTGTTCTCGTTGGGGTAACCGTTGGTGTTCTCGTTGGTGTAACCGTTGGTGTTGGTGTTGGTGTTAGTGACGGACAAGGATACTCATCAATCGTTATACTAAAACCACACGAATCTGGACACGGTGACTTGGTTACACTTGGGGTAACACTTACAGAAATTGTAGGCGTAGGTGTTGGGGTCGCAGGTATAGATGCTGAAACTGATATCGTAGGTGTAACCGATGGATTTACAGGACATGGGGTTTCGCTCGGGGTTGGGGTTGGGGTTGGTGTAATTGAGGTGCATTGAAGAACTGAAAACATCATTCCCCAAGGAGCAATGTGTGCCGCAAACCATTGACCATCTTCTCTTCGCATGCGCCAATAAGCATAACCCCCGTTAAATGCTGTTGTCAACGCTTTGTTCGTGTAAACATATTGACCAGCAGTTGGTTCAGAATATTGTTCTTTAATGTAAAAAGTACCGATTGCTGGCGCTGAACTACTGCAAGCCGCAGAATTACTTCCAAACGGAGAGGTATAATATCCATATGCAGACCAACCAAACCCAGACTTGTAGGTAAAATTCGCGAACTGTTCAACCTGTTCAAACTCACCATCAAAACTGGACATAATTCCCATTTCATCTACCGAAGCTTCTAAAAAGACTGGTAGTTGGAAACTTGTTGTTCCTGTGAACCCTGATAATATTTCATATGTATATCTTTTCATTTATTAACATATTTGTACTGCCCCGATAACACCCGATGGATATATCATGACAGCATATTCAATCCCTTCTGGATCTTCAATTCTACGATATATTCCAGTTGAACCAACAAATGGGCTACTTCCTGTTGATGCTGTATAAAAAGATAACCCTGCTACTGGAACGGAAT